>ENA-UOWJ01000179-UOWJ01000179.1-bioreactor-metagenome-genome-assembly--contig:-NODE-179-length-45172-cov-11.347984_pt1 | contig 45172 bp, 37 predicted proteins | sample MGYA00238156_ERZ761611 | MGnify/ENA primary metagenome ERZ761611 (study PRJEB28900, sample SAMN06268034) | bioreactor metagenome | isolation source: Joint BioEnergy Institute, California, USA...
GCGCACGGCGGAGGGTATTGCCGCGACCCGGGGCACGAAGCCGAGCTTCTCGCCGTCGGCGAGGTCATCGCAGTCCGCCTGGACACTCTCGAGCCCGAGACGGCCACCGTCGTCCGACAGACGAGCGTGAACGGAGACGGCGTGGACGCGGGCGTCGAGGCCGACGCCCTTGCCCGCGCCTACGCCGCAGGGCTCCTCCTCCGCGGGGGGCACACCATCCCGATCGTCCGCAACACGGTCCGGCGCACGACACCCGTCAGCGAGATGATCGATCTCCTCGCGCGGGCACCGCGGGGATCGCTCGACGTCGACCTCCTCGCAGCTCTCGGGAAACGCCACGACGAACGACTCGCCCTCGCGCTCCGTGCGCACGCAGACGAAGCGGCAGCGTACGACCCCGATCGCGCGATCGCGCTGTACGACGCGGCGCTCTCGGCCGGCGCCGATCGCACCGCGATCACGATCCGCAAAGCACGCCTGGCCTGGTCCCGAGGCGACATCGATGAAGCCGCGGCCCTCATCGACGGGGTCGGGACCTCCGCCGAGGGCAGCGAGCGCGACGAGGCGGTTCGGATCCTCGGGTCGGCGTGGAGCGCGCGCGGATTCCTGCGCGCGAGTTCCGCAGCGTATCGCGCACACGCCACCGAAGACGTGATCACGCGCGCTCAAGGGGCTGTCGTCGCACTGGGGACCGGCGACGCCGACCCGCTCCGCGTCGCCGTGCGCACGGATGACATCGAGACGAGCGGCCTTCCCACAACGGTGCGCGTCGCACACGCGACGATGCTGCGAGGACTCGCGGCGTCGCTCGCCTCCCCGCCGAGCGGCGCCTTCGACGATCTCGTGCGGGCGAGCGAGACCTACGGCGATTCCGGCGAGACCGGCCCCGTGCCCGAACTCCCCGCCGTCATCGCAGCCATCGCGGCCGTCAACATCGGCGAATTGGACACCGCTGCCAACCTCGTCAGCGATGCGCTCATGGACGAGCACGGCGGCCCGTGGGGTCGACCGCGCCTCCTGCTCTGGGCAGCCTGGATCGCGGTGCACCGACAGAATCCCACCGAGGCGTTCGCGCGTCTCGCCGACGTCGATGCGTCGGTGATCCCCTTGAGCGGCCGGGATGTGCTCATCCGCGACGCGGTCATGCTCGCTCACGTTCGACGCTACGGGTCTTTCGACGAACTCCACTCCATCTGGGAACGAGTCCGCGACGACGTCCGCCACATCGAGCCCGACCTCTATCTGCTCCACCCCCTCCGGGAGTTCATCGAGACATCCGCCCTCTTCGGAGAGGCCGACCGGGTCGCGCCCGTCCTCGAAACCCTGCGGAGCATCCTCCACCGACTGGGCGACCCCCCGCACTGGCGCATCCCTCTCCTCTGGACGAAATACCAGAAGTCGTTGATCTCCGGCGACGCGCACGGCTTGACGCACGCCAGCCGCGCCTTGGGGGCCGCCGCACGCGACTCGCGCATAGCCGATGCGATGTCCGCCGCCGTCGCAGAGTGGGCGCGTCCGCGTGTGGACGAAGGCGACCTCGACAGGATCGAACGCGTGGCGTCACGTCTCGCGTCGCTCGGGTACGCATGGGACGGCGCACGCCTCGCGGTCGACCTCTCGGATCGGGCCCGCGATCGACGCGCCGCCTCGCGGCTGTCCGGATACGCCCGGCAGCTGCACCCGCACGCCGCGTCTGCGACTGCCGCGAACGGAGCGTCGCCGAGCAACGAGAACGGCCTTCTGAGCGCTCGGGAACGGGAGGTCGCCGGCCTGGTCCTCAGCGGGATGACCTACGCCGAGATCGGCGAGACGATCTTCATCTCGCCACGGACGGCGGAGCACCACATCGCCCGGATCCGTCGCCGATTGGGAGCGACATCGCGGACGGATCTGATCGCGAAGCTGCAGGCGATCGTGGGGGTGAACGACGAAGGCTCGCCGGAGAACGACGCCCGGTGACACCCGGCGCTCGAGATGGCCGAGGAAGAGGCGGACCCTCTCAGGCCTGATCAGTGGGGACTGCGGCGGGAGAGGGTCCGCGTAGCCAACCCGGCCGCCGAAGAGACGCAAAGTTTGGGGACAGTGCGCGTCGAAACCGCTTGGGGAGCAGCCCGGAGACCTGTAGGGGATGGCGCTCTCATGCTAATGGAAAGCCTTCTCCGACAACAGAGACAGCGCCCGATCTTCGCGAACCCCGAACGTCCGGTGTTCACGCCTTCGGACACGACACCGCGCCGGACCGCACGTCGACGGGTCCGAGCAGCGGCGTGTGCAGAAGGGTCGGGACGGATGCCTCCGACGGCACCTCCGGGCCCGCGACGAATCGGAAGACCAGGTCGCGTCCGTCGCCGGGCGGGATGTCGACTCGGCGGGTGATCGAGGCGCGTTCCCCCACGAGGGCGTCGGCCGACGGAACGGCCCGCCCGTCGAGCGTCAGACCACCCAGGTACCAGCCCGGCGGCGCGACGACGGTCACCGTCGGTGCGATGAAGCCCTTCGTCGCACCGAAGATCCCCCCGCCGGTGACGCTGATCGGCAGCGTTTCACCCTCCTGCGGGGTGAGCGTGCTCGCAAGGTCGACCTCGATTGCGACCTCGCGGAGGCCGTCGGCTCGACAGACACCGCTCCTGACCCCCAGCCCGACGGACAGGTAGGGGGTCAGCTTTCCCCCCGTGGCGTCGTTGAAGTAGGCCGCGAACGCGGTGGGGCCCGCGGCATCCTGCCGCGCGAGCGGACCGGCGAGCGGAGTCCGAGTCAGGATCGACTGTTCGTCGGGGTGCCGGCTCCACACCGACACGCGTCCCTCGGCGACGACTCCCGACACGGCCGTGACCAGTGAGACGGGTCGCGCTCGTTCCGTGACGGCGGAGAACACCGCGACAGCGGCATCCGCGAACCATCTGCTCTGCGCGTCCTGCCCGAGGGTGCGATAGGGCTCGACGAGCAGGCGGTCCACGACGTTCCGCTGATCGAGTTCGCCGCCCCGGGTCTGGACCGGCCCCGTGACGCCGAGCACAGCGGCGAGCACGACCGGGTCGACGGAGACGACGGCGTCGGGAGCCGGCATCCCACTCCGCTGCCACCAGGCAGAAGCGAGGCGCGCGGTCACGGTGAAGTCGGCCGTCATCGAAGCGTTCTGCACGAAGCGCCCGATGCCGTCCCCGAGGGCATGGACCTCGCCGTCCGCCACGGGCACGAGGGGCGTCGCGACCGGAGCGAAGTCGGATGAGTCCCGCTGCGCACCGAGGGTCAGGCGACCGTCGCGGGCGCGCAGCTCGAGGAACGTACCCGTGATCCCTCCCCCGGTGCGGAGCTCAGCGGGATTCTGAACCATGACGAGGATGCGGCGTTCGCCATCCGCCCCCAGGAGACCGGGAAGCACGGCCGCCGCCTGGGCCGCACCGTCCGTCGCGGGCTCCAGGCGATCGATGGCCTCGGCGACCTCGTCGATGCCATCGGCGAGCGACGGCAGGAGCGCCGACCGGTCGATGGATCCGATGTCGTCGGAGACCTCGCGGCGAACGGCGGCAGCGCTGTCGAGCGCGGACGCGCCGTCCCGCAGGATGCCAACCGCTGCCGGCGCATCGGCGTCCCGCATCCGGCGAGCTGTGTCGAGCAGCGGCGGCGCGACGTCCTCGCCCACCCGCTGCATCGCCGTCGCGGCCCGTCGCACGGCGGACAGGTTGGCCCCGACTCCAGGAAGGCCCTCCGCCGCGGACCACACCGGGTCGTCGGGAACGGCCGGGGCGATCACGCGGACGAGCCGATCGGTTGCATCCCGGGCGCCCTGGATGTCGCCACCGGCAATCGCATCGACGGCTGCGCGGGCGTCCGTGCGCGCGGTCTCCAGCGCCTGCTGCAGGTCGACTGCGGACCGCCCGACGTGCACGGCGGCAGCCACGCTGCCGAGGAGGAACAGGCTGCCGGCGACCAGGATCAGTCGACGGCGAGACCTCACGACTCGACCCGCCGCCGGCGCCGCGCCACGAGGAGGGCGCCCACGAGAACAGCAGCCGTGCCGCCGAGGGCTGCGGCCACCGGCAGCTGCCCTCCGGTCATGGCCAAGCCGCCGGTCACGCCGTTCGACGCGACCCCGACGGGGGTCGCGCACTCCTCCGAGTAGCCGGGGTACGCGAGCGGGACGTCGATGCTCAGCTCCCCGACCTCGAGACGAGCCGTGATGTCGCCCGTCGTCCAGGCGGCATCGTCGTCGCGAGGACGCCAGTCCTCGCCGGCTCGCTCCCACCCCGGAAGCGCGATGACCGTGCCCCCGTCATCCGTCACCACCCCGGGCCAGAGGACGGTCCCCTGACCGGTCCCATCGGCCGCGGTCGCGAGCGGGACGGTCAGACGCCGCCCCTCGCCGGACAGCACGAGCTCGGCTCGCGCACCGCGCGTGGCCGCGCCGCGGAAGACGAAAGCCGAACCGTCGTCGACACGACCGGCCTCAGCCGCATCCGTGTCGCCGACCCGGACGATCGAATAGCCGATCGTCGGAGCTTCGTCCACACACAGCGACTGCACCGTCGAGCCGTCGAGCCCAGGCTCCCGCGGTGTCTTCGGGACGTACGACCCCTCGTCCGCCGCTGCCGGCGCCGCCCCTCCGGCGACGACTGCCACCACGATCGCGGCGCGCCAGATACTCCCCCACATGTCAGCCTCCCCAATGGCCGTCGAGTCGGCGCGTTCAGGCGATCGCGCGCTCGATGTTGTGCGAAACGGTACCCGGAAACGCGTCGATCTCACTCCCATGTTCTCCCTGCGAATCCCCTAACCCACCCCGCAACGTGTCCCCCATTTGGGGGACGTGAGATTAGGTTTGTCCCCCTATTGGTGGACCTGGAGATGGCCGGTAGCGTTCCCGTTGTCGCCGCCGCGAAGCTTTGGGGAGCTGAACCGGCACACGGAGACAGCAGAAAAAGTGGGGGCGTCTTTGGGGGCCGCACTCATGTCTTACTGGGCTCTTCGTGCGGCTCGTTCACCCGAGCGAACCCGCGCGAAGAGCCCACACACGCACCGAAGGAATCGGTGCGTGAACGGCCGCTGAGCGGTCAGGGGGCCCGACACATCGAGGGGTCGATGCGTCGGGAAGGCGGCGGAGCAATCCGGCGCCGGATGTTTGGGCAACGCGGATCGGATCCGCACTTGGGGGGCGCAGGTTCTGGGACCTGCGTCGATGTTTTGGGGACGGAACGTTCATGGGGACTGAACGGAACACGAGCGCGCGCCGCTACGGCGGCGCCACCGGAGCAGCGGATCGCTGCTCCGGTGCAGACGGAGCGCGGTCATGACGTCGGCAGCGATGCCTGCGCCGACGGCCACGCACCTCACCCTGGCGACGAAACCCCGGCCGACGGCCGAGGTTCTCCGCCGACTGCGCCAGCGCCGTCGGAGCCGCCTGTGGACGGCGGTCTCCGACGGGGCAGCGCTCACTCTCGCGGCAGGGTCAGCCCTCGCTGCCGCAACCGTCGCGGGAACGCCGGCGGGCCCGGACGTGGTCGCGCTCAGCGCGGTGACGGTCGGCATCCACGCCATCCTGCTCGGCGCTGTCCGATCGCGAGAGCACGGGATCGCCGCGCTCCGCGAGTATCGGCGGGTTCTCGCCGCCGGGGCCCTGACGTTCGCCGTCCTCGCCTGCCTGGACGTGTTCGCACCTTCCGCCTCGTTCCGCTCCGTGCTGCTCGGAGTCCTGCCGATCTCCGCCGCCGCGGTCCTGACCGTTCGCGTCTGGCGACGCCGGTGGATCACGTCGCGGCGGCCCGATGCCAAGATCCGAGCCGTCGTCGTCGGCGCGAGTCGCGTCGTCGACGCGCTGACGCCGGTTCTGGAGAGTTCCCGCCTGGGATACACCGTCGTGGGGGCGGCCGTCGAACACGCGGAGTCCGGAAGCGCCGTGACCGCCACGGCAGCGGCCGGGCTCGCACGAAGCGCCCGTGCCGACGTCGTCGTGGTCGCCGGCACCGCTCACGACTCGGACCTCGTCCGCCGGTTGAGCTGGGAGCTCGAGGGCACAGCAGCGAGCCTCGTGCTCGCCACGACGCTCACCGACGTGGCCGAAGGCCGAATGTCCGTCCGCACGGCGGCGGGCCTGGCACTGGTCGGGGTGCGGATTCCGACCTACGACGGAGCGTCGCATCGCATCAAGCGCCTTCTCGACATCGTCTGCTCGATAGCCGCCCTCATCCCGATCTCGATCGTCGCGCCGCTCATCGCCCTCGCCATCCGGCTCGACTCGGCCGGTCCCGCGATGTTCCGCCAGCAACGCGTGGGCTGCGACGGGCGGGAGTTCACGATGCTCAAGTTCCGCACGATGACCCTCGGAGCGGACAGTCAGGTGACGGACCTCGCCGCTCTGGACGAAGGCGCGGGTGCCCTGTTCAAGGTGCGCGCCGATCCCCGGGTGACCCGAGTCGGACGGTTCCTGCGGAAGTACTCCATCGACGAGCTGCCGCAGTTCTGGAACGTCCTCCGCGGCGAGATGAGCATCGTCGGGCCCCGGCCCCCGCTTCCGCGGGAAGTCCGGATGTACGACACTCCCGTCTTCCGGCGGCTCTACCTGCGACCCGGCATCACCGGACCGTGGCAGATCGGTGGTCGCAGCGACCTCTCCTGGGACGAGAGCGTCCGCCTCGACCTCCACTACGTCGAGAACTGGTCGGTCACCCGCGACCTGGCCATCATGATCCGCACCGCAGCAGTGGTGCTCCGTGCGAAGGGGGCCTACTGATGGCCATGCGTGTGATGACGACGCCGGTGCGCGTCCGAGGTGTCCGCTCCGAGCTCTCCGCCGGGAAGGTCGTTCCGCGGCCCTCCCCGCTCGGGCCGCCGACGATCCACATCGCCGGGACCGACGTCCACCTCACCGACACACCCGGCGCGTGCGATGTCATCGCGGACGCCGTCCACCGTCACAGCGGCTCTCCTCTCGCGGTGGTCTCGGTCAACCTCGACCACGTCCATCACTCGGCATCGCTCGAGCACGGACCGACGACGGTTCGCCATCTGAACCTCATCGACGGAGCCCCGATCGCCCGTCAGGCCGAGCGGCTCACGGGCGGCCACTGGCCTCGACTCGCCGGCAGCGACCTCATCGAGGACATCCTGAACCGCGCGCACACCGAGCGCTGGCGGGTCGCTGTCCTCGGCGGCGCGGACGAGGTGCGGGAATCCCTGCACCGCCGGGTCGAGGCGGAATGGCCGGGAGTGCGGTTGATCGGGCATTGGACGCCCGGTCGGACCGAGCTCTCCTCGGCGGAGTCCTCCGCCGAGATCGCGATGCAGATAAGAAGAGCTGATGCGGACGTGGTCATCGTCTGCTTGGGAAAGCCTCGCCAGGAGCAGTGGATCGACACGTACGGGGAGGCGACGGGCGCGCGCGTCCTCCTCGCCTTCGGCGCGGTCGTCGACTTCCTGGCGGGTCGGGTCTCACGAGCACCCCGCTGGGTGAGCGATTCGGGACTCGAATGGATGTGGCGGCTCATGCTCGAGCCGAAGCGATTGGCGAAGCGGTACCTCGTCGAAGGACCCCCGGCCTACCTGGCCGTACGCCGATCCTCGGGTCGACAGGATGCGTGAACCGTCGCCCGCACGCGGGCACGGCCGGATGTCCCCCCGTCCGTCCGTGCCCGCCTGGTGGATCGGGACCGGTGCTCCCTGAGCATCGACCCCGGTGAATTCACAACCGCTCAGAGGGGGTAGCGGAATGACACGGGATACGAAGAAGTCAGCAGTGACCGCATGGCGCGGACTGGTCGTGGGTGCCGTCGCGGTTGCCGTGATCGCTGCGGCGTCCGCGGTAGCGGTCGATGCGATGACCGACGGGATGCCGCCCGGTCACGGCGGTGGCGGGAGCACCCGCACCGCGGCGGCGGCACCTGACGCCGACGCGGCCGGCCCATCGCCGACCCGTGCCGTCGACGGCCCGCCGATCGACGCCGGCGCGCGAGTCGACGCGCCGGCGATCGACGGCAGCGAGGTGCAGGACCCGGGAACACGCGAAGACCGCCGAACGGCGGGTGTTCCGACCCTGCGACCGGTCGCGCCGGTGTTCGCCGGCCCCTTCCCGAAGTCCGGCGCCGCTGACGGCGCGCTCGTCGACGGCTACCCAGACGACATCGCAGGGCCGTTCCGCGGCGACACCGTCATCGAGAGCGCGATCGTCGTCGACGGCGACGTGATGCAGGTCACCCTCACGGCACGGTCGGCGGCATCCGCCGCGGACGTGCGCCGTGAGATCGACGCACGGTGGGCGGCGCTGACCCTGACACCGGTACCCGCGGACGGCGACGCCGTCACCTATCGGGGCTCCGGGATCGCGCTCACCCTGACGGCCGACGAGACCGGAACCGGCACGATCTACTCCGTCTTCGCGGTCATCCAGGCGGCCTGACGTGTACATCTCACTGACGAACTCACCGCCCGACGCAGCGGAGACGCGAGCACCGCGCGGCATCCGCACCGTCTCGTCGACCGTCGTCACCCTCGGCCTGGTCTCCCTCCTCACCGACATCTCCTCGGAGTCGGTCTCGGCCGTCCTCCCCCTGTATGTGACGGGGATGCTGGGGCTGTCGACGATCGCCTTCGGACTCCTCGATGGGCTGTATCAGGGGGTCAGCGCGCTCGTCCGCATCGCCGGCGGTTACACGTCCGACCGGCTCGGCAGACCCAAGTGGGTGGCTTTCAGCGGGTACGCGGTCGCCGCCGCGGCCCGTGTCGGGCTGCTGTTCGCGTCAAGTTTCGCCGCGCTCTCGGTCGTCCTCACAGCCGACAGGATCGGCAAGGGGATCCGGACCGCCCCCCGCGACGCGCTCATCGCCGCGTCCTCCGACCCGCAGAACCGCGGCGCAGCCTTCGGGGTGCACCGCATGCTCGACAACATCGGCGCGGCGATCGGTCCCCTCCTGGCTTTCGTCATCCTCTGGCTCATTCCGGACGGGTACGACGTCGTGTTCGCCGTCTCGCTCTCCTGCGCCGTGATCGGGCTCCTCATCCTCGGCGTCCTCGTCCCCAACGTCCGCACCCGGCCCGAGGCTCCCGAGCGCGCGGCGCGTCGCCGCGACCGCCGCGACGCATGGACGACGCTTCGACGCGGACCCTTCCGTCGTGTGCTCGCGGCGGCAGGCATCCTGGGCATCGTCACGATCGGCGACGGGTTCGTCTACCTCGCGCTGCAGGGGCGCAACGACTTCGCCGCGCAGTGGTTCCCGCTTCTCTATGTGGGGACCAACGTCGCCTTCCTCGCTCTGGCCGTCCCGCTCGGCCGCCTCGCCGACCGTGTCGGGCGCGCCCGCGTCTTCGTCGCAGGACACGTCGGGCTGCTCGCGGCGTACGTCGTCGCCGCGCTGGCCATCGACGACCTGGTCGCGACGCTTCTGTGCCTCGCCTTCCTCGGCGCCTTCTACGCCGCGACCGACGGAGTTCTCGCCGCTCTCGCCGCCGATCTGACGACACCCGAGACCCGGGCCACCGGCATCGCTGCCGCTCAGACCGTCGTCGCGGTGTCGCGGTTCGGCTCCGCCGCCCTGTTCGGCGTGCTCTGGTTCGCGGTCGGGCGCGAGACGGCACTCGTCATCGCCGCACTGGTCCTCGCCGGGGCGGTCGTGGGTGCGGCGATCGCGTTGCGCCCCGTCATCCGGAAGGCAGCGTCGTGAGCGGGCGCGCGCGCATGGTCCTCGTGGCGGGGGCGAGTGCGGCGGTACTCGCCGCGACGATCGCGTTCGGCGTCACGGCGTGGGCGGACCGGCGTGAGGCGGACTCGAACCTCGGCACCGCCGACACCGCGGGGCTCGGCACGTGGGCCGGCGGCGATCGCATCGTCTTCCGCACCACGGAGTCGGGACGCGCCTACGGTCACGTCGCGAGCGTCCCCATCGACGCCCCGGACGGCGCTCGCCTCACGAGCGGCGACGTGTGCGACCGGCTCGACGCGACCGTCGCGCGACTGTCGTGCCTGAGGATCGTCCGAGGCGTCGTCCCGTCGTACACCGCGACGGTGTCGGATGCCGCCGGGGAGACGGCCGCCGAATGGCCGCTGCCCGGCATCCCCAGCCGTACCCGGTTCTCCCCCTCGGGCGAGCTCGTCGCCGAGACCTCGTTCGTGTCGGGCCACTCCTACGCCGCGGTCGGGTTCTCGACGGCGACGGTGATCTCGCGCGTGGACGGCACGTCCCTCGGGAACCTCGAGGAATGGTCGCTGACCCGGGACGGCGCCGCTGTCGCCGCCGCGGATCGCAACTTCTGGGGCGTCACGTTCGTCGACGACCGCACGTTCTACGCGACAGTCGGGATGACCCTCACGGGGACGACCTGGCTCGTCCGGGGGGACATCGACGCGCGCTCGATGACGATGCTCGCCGAGAACGTGGAATGCCCCTCCGTCTCACCCGACGGAAGATCCATCGCTTTCAAGCGGGTGACGGGCGACGACCCCGCCGGCCCGCACTGGACCCCGGCGATCTACGACGTCGCGACCGGCGCCGTCCGCGTCCTCCCCGAGGAGCGCGGGATCGACGATCAGATCGAGTGGCTGGACGACGACACGATCCTGTACGGGATGCCGCGGGCCCAGACCCGCGGCGACAGCGACGTCTGGGCTCTCGAGGTCGACGGCTCGTCCGACCCGCGGATCCTCATCGAGCACGCGTGGTCCCCCGCCGTCGTCGGGAGGGACGAATGAGCAGCCAGACGATGAGCACACCCGCGCCGGCGCCGGCGGCGTTCGCGAGGACGTCGCGGAGGCTCGGCATCCGCGCCGGAAGCAGCACCTGCACGAGCTCGGCCGACGCCGAGACGACGACCGCGATCGCGAGGGCCCGCCACGGGCGCCCCAGCCACAGCGTCAGCAGCGCACCGACGGGCAGGAACAGCACGATGTTCAACGCGAACTCGATCCACCCGGTCCCGAACCCTCCGCTCCCGAACCCGACGGCACCGAGGGCGCCCCGCACGACGCGATCAACCGCCTCGACGATCGCGCCCGGCGACAGCGGTGACACGAGCACGACGACGGCCAGCAGCGCATACGCCGCGAGCCCGATGAGCGCAGCGGTACGACGGGTTCCCGGAGCCGACATGCGAACACTCTGGCACGCGGCATCCGTCCTCGTCGCCTCGACGCGAGCCGAAGGAGCCGAACGATGAACGACCGCAGCCCCGCGGGGGTGACCGCGGTGGTCGTGACGTACAACAGCGCCGACACGATCGGCGCGCTGCTCGATTCCCTCGCGGCCGGGACGATCGTCCCCGCCGTCGTCGTCGTCGACAACGGGTCGCGCGATGAGACGGTCGCGATCGTCCGCGCTCGCGGCGACGCCACCGTCATCGCGACCGGCGCGAACCTCGGGTACTCGGGAGGCATCAACGTCGCCCTCCGACGCATCGACGCGGCGGAGCACGTCCTCATCCTGAACCCCGATCTGACGGTCGCGCCCACCACGGTCGCGCAGCTGATGGCCGAACTCGGCGACGGGAGCGTCGGCCTCGTCGCTCCACTCCTGCGCGAGAGCGAGACCGGGACGCGCTTCGACAGCCTGCGGCGCGAGCCGACGCCCCTGCGGGCGCTCGGCGACGCCGTGTTCGGATCGCGGTGGCGCTCGAGACCCGCGTGGTTCGGCGAGACGCTGCGCCGGGACGAGGACTACGCGCGCCCCTGCGACGTCGATTGGGCCGGAGGCGCCGCATTGCTCGTCTCTGCCGCCTGCCGGCGGGCGGTGGGCGAGTGGGATGCCGACACCTTCTTCCTCTACGCGGAAGAGACCGACTACGCGCGCCGCGTCCGTGCGGCCGGGTTCCGGGTGCGTTTCACTCCGGCTGCGCAGGCGCAGCACGACGGTTCGGGGTCGGGTCAGCCCGCCGCCCTCGTGGCGCTGCTCTCCGTCAACCGGGTGCGCGACTTCGCCCGTCACCACGGCACCGGCCGGACCGCTCTGTTCCGCGCGGCCGTCGCCGTTCAGCACGCCCTCCGCCCGCACGACGCGCGTCATCGCCACGCCCTTCCGATCGTGCTCGACCGGCGCCGCTGGGCGTCGCTCCCCGCCGGTGAACCCCTGCCGGAACGCCTTTCCACCCCGCTCGAGACGAGGACGACATGGTGATGTGGGATGCCGCCGATCACCGGCGCGTGATGATCCTGAACTTCCACGGGATCGGCACCCCCGGCCGGATGCTGGAGCCCGGCGAGGAGCGCTTCTGGGTCACGGCTGACCGGTTCCACGAGATCCTCGACACCGCCGTGCGACACCACCGGCGGGTGCAGATCACTTTCGACGACGCGAACGCGTCGGACCACGAGGTGGCTCTCCCCGCGCTGCGCGATCGCGGCATCCACGCACGCTTCTTCGTCATCACCGACAGGATCGGCGCCACCGGCTCCCTCGATGCCGCGCAACTCGTCGACCTGGCGCGGCACGGCATGACGTTCGGCACGCACGGCGCGACCCACCGGCCGTGGCCGGAACTGGCGAAGGCGGGCACGCTGCACGGCGAGCTGATCGGGTCCGCCATGCGCCTCGGCGCGATCGTCGGCGAGCCGATCGCGCACGCCGCCTTCCCCCAGGGACTGTACGACCGGAGGGTGCTGGGAGAACTGCGCCGGAGCGGATTCCCGAACGTCTACTCGGTCGACGAAGGGTGGAACCGCGGGTCGGCAGCGATGCGTACGCGGTACTCGGTGATCCACAGCGATGACGCCGCCAGCATCCGTGCCCTCCTCGATCGCCCGACGCGCACGACCCGTCGGTGGCCCGCCCGCGCGCTCACCCGGGCGGTGAAGAGGTGGCGGTGACCGTGCTCATGGGGTTCGCGGACGCGTTCGCCGCGGTCGAGACGGCGTGGTCGCTGCGCCGGTCCGGAATGCGGGTCCTCGCGATGGAGCGTCGCGGGACACGCAGCCCGCTCCGACGCGTGGGCGGTGTGGAGGTCGTGACGATCACTCCGCCCGAGACCGACGCCGGCGCGGCCCGGTCCGACCTCGCCGAACTCGTCCGCACACGTCAGCCGGATGCGATCCTCCCTCTCGATGACGCCGCACTGTGGCTCACCTCGCAGGTCGACCCGCGGAGCGCCGTCTTCGTCGGGCCGTCCCGCGCCGGCGTCGATCTCGCGCTCGACAAGTCGCGGCAGATGGATGCCGCCGCGCGAGCCGGTCTCGCGGTTCCCCCCACCGACGTGGTCACCGTGGACGCGGCGGCCGGCGACGCCGTGTGGCCGGTGGTCCTGAAGTCCGCCGCCGCGGTCGTGGAGGTCGACGGCAGGCTCGTCCGCCCCAGCGGCGCGATCTGCGGCGATCGCGGGGAGTTCGATCGGAGCCGCGACCGGCTGCGCGGCCCCCTGCTGCGCCAACCTCTCCTCGCCGGGGTCGGCGAGGGCGTGTTCGGGTACGTGGACGACACCGGCCCAGCGGTCCTCAGCGCGCACCGACGTGTGCGGATGGTGAACCCGCACGGGTCGGCGTCGTCGGCGTGCGCGTCGATCGACGTCGACGAGACTCTCGTGGAGCCCATCCGGCGGCTCCTGGCATCCGTCGATTGGCGCGGCATGTTCATGGTCGAGTTCCTTCGCGATGCGGCGGGCGTCCCCTGGTTCATGGAGCTGAACGGAAGAGCCTGGGGGAGCATGGCTCTCGCCCGGCGGCGCGGGCTCGAGTATCCGGCGTGGGCGACGCAGACCGCTCTCGGGATCCCGAGATCTCCCGAAGCCCCGGACGACCCGCCTCGGATCGTCGCACGACACCTCGGTCGGGAGCTCGCCCACCTGGCATTCGTCGTCCGCGGCCCGCAATCGGGTGCGGTCTCGGGGTGGCCGTCGCTCCGGGACACCCTCCGCGATCTTCTGACGATCCGTCGCGGCGACCGCCTCTACAACTGGTCCGCGCGCGAACCCGCCGTCCTGCTCGCCGACACCGTGGGAACCGTCACCGCACTGATGAGAGGACGGCGACGCGCATGACCGCTTCTGCCCGGACCGCACTGACCCTCGCGTCCCACATCCACACAGCGCACTCCGACGACTCCGAATGGGGTCTCGACCGCCTTGTCACCGTACTGGGACGTGCGGGGTTCGACGGCGCGCTGGTCTGCGACCACGACCGCACGATGGATGAGAGCGGATGGGCCGCGCTCCAACGCGAGTGCGACCGCATCAGCGAGGCACGCGGGTTCCTCCTCGTTCCCGGGATCGAGTATCAGGACCCGGACCACGTCGTCCACCTCCCCGTCTACGGCCGGGCTCCGTTCTACGGCCGCTCCCCCGTCATCGGCGACGTCCTCGCCCGCGTTCGCGGCGACGGCGGCGCCGCCGTCTTCGCCCACCCCGGACGACGGGATGCCTGGCGCCGCTTCGACCCCGCGTGGTCGACGGGCCTGTCCGGCGTGGAGGTCTGGAACCGCAAGTACGACGGCATCCGCCCCGGCGCGTGGGCGTCGGAAGCCTCTCGTCGATACGACATCCCGGCCATGGCCGCCCTCGACTGGCACGGGCCACGCCAGCTCTATCCGCTCGGCGTCCGGGTCCCCGCGCCCGCGGCGACACTGTCAGCCGCTGCGCGCGCCGACCACGTCGTCGACGCCGTGATGGCAGGGCGGATGCGAGCCACCGCGTTCGGAGCGGACATCGGCCACTTCTCCACGGGGCCTCTCGCCCGCGCGGCGGACGGCCTCGAAGCCGTGCGACGACGTGTCGCCCCGCTCATCCGGCGATTCGAGACAGGGATGCGTGCACGATGATCGACGACCTCTCCCGGACGGTGGACCACGTCATCCTCACCCGGTTCAACCTGCCGACCCCCGGACCCGAGAGCCTCATCCGCGCTCAGGACGGGTGGCTGCGCAACCGTGTCGCCCTGTTCGAGCGGTACACGGTGCCGTCGATGCGCGGGCAGACCGTGACCGACGTCACCTGGATCGTCTACCTCGACCCGGCCTCGCCGGACTGGCTGCTGACCCGCCTCGCGCCGTTCATCGACGAGGGCCTGTTCGTGCCGCTGTACCGCGAACGGGTCGATTGGCAGGATGCCGCGGCCGACGCACGCGCGCTGACGGGAGCCGGCCGCCAGATGCTCCTCACGACCAACCTCGACAACGACGACGCCGTCGCGCGCGACTTCGTCGAACGCCTGCAGGGATGTGCGCGGCGCAGCATCGGAGCCGCGATCTACCTGCAGACGGGCGTGATCGTGCAGGGCGGCCGACTGTACCGTCGCACCGACCGGGAGAACGCGTTCTGCAGCGTCAGCGAGACGTGGGAATCGCCGAAGACCGCCTGGCGGGATTGGCACAACCGCCTGCACGACCACTTCCCCGTCACGGTCGTGAGCGGACCCCCCGCCTGGCTGCAGGTCGTGCACGGGCAGAACGTCAGCAACCGGGTCCGCGGCCGCCTGGTCGCTCCCGCCCCGCACCGGGCCGGCTTTCCCGGGATGCTGGAGGAACTGCCGACCCCCGGAGCGATGGCACTCGCGGCCGACCTCCTCGTCCGCGGCCCTGCGCGGGCCGTGCGCGACGGCATCCGCTCCCGAGGGCGCGATCTGCTGCTGCGCGTGTGGGGGAAGGACGGCCTCGACCGCGTGAAGACGACTCTCCGCAGGATCCGGTCCGCACCCCGTGCCGGGGGCGTCGCCCGCTGACGCGGGGCCGGTCAGGATCGAGCGGGCACGGGAGCGGCGTCGAGCGACGCGTCTCGGCGGCCGGCATCCGCGGTCATTCCGCCGAGGGCCACCCAGCCGTCCGACAATCCCACCGTTCGCGCCGCTGCGCACAGGCCGACGACGAGGAACGCGGTGCCCGCCGAGATCGGGAAGGCCAGACCGTCGAAGAGCCCGAACAGCACGCCAACCGTCACGATGCAGGCGGTCACGCAGCGGCCGACGACCTGCAGATCCTCCAGATGCGACACACGACTGGCGCGCCACGCACTCCACGCCGCCGCCAGCAGCACTCCGGCGAACGCCAACGCTCCCAGCACACCGATCTCGACGGTCATCTGCGCCCACTGGTTGTCGAAGATGTAGTACCGCGGCAGGAATGTGCCGGTGCCCGCCCCGAGAAGAGGAGAGGACGCGAGGAACACGGGGAGCAGGTCGAGCGCCGCGGTCCGCGAGAGCGCGCTCGGATCGTCGCCGACGCCCAGGAACATGCCGACGATCGTGCCGTAGAGCCCCGGGACCGCCGCCATCGCACCGGCGAAGGCGACGGTGATGACGGTGATGACCGCGGGCCGGAACCGCGCCGGCAGACCGGGGATGGCGGCGATGACGGCGATCCCGAAGCCGATGACGGCCGAACGGGAGACGGCGAGGAACGAAGCGAGCGTGACGATGCCGACGGGAATCCACCAGCGGGCGCGCTTGCGCCCGCCGTCGCCGACGATGGCGCAAGCGAGCGCGAGAGGCAGGGCGACCGCGATGGCTGTCGCGTACTCGAGCGGGTGCGTCGCCGTCCCCGCCGGGCGGATGAAGCCGCCGCGGCTGTCGATGCCGCCGGCGTCGCCGGTGAATCCCGGCAACCCGGTGAGGAAATCGATGATCGGCTGGTCGGTGAGGAACTGGACGAGGCCGAGGACGGCGACCGCGGCGCCCGCGAACGCGAGACGGCGGACGAGTTTCATGAGGTCGCTCATGCTCCGGATGCCGTCCATCGCGACGAGGACCACTCCGGTCCACGACAACAACCTGACGATCGCCGATGCGGCCGGGCTGATCTGGTCGAACGGCTGCCCCCGCAGCATCGCCTGCGCGAAGCTCAGAAGGCAGACGACGAGGAATGCGCCGAGCGCGATACGCGCCGGCTGCGGCACGGAGCGGATGCTCTGGGTCGGCTGCAGGCGAGCCAGCAGCCACCATCCGAGCAGGACCAGGCCCCACAGGAACTGCGGTCTGCCGAAGGACCCGAGGACGGCGATGGACAAGCTCGACGGGAATCCGTACAGCAGGACGATGTAGATCGTCAGCATCGTGACGGCATCGACGCCCGCGGGGCGCCAGCCCGTGTGACCCGTGGCGGCCACAGGAGCCGGCACGCGGTCGAGCCGCCGGAGCATCAGCCGACTTCCCGCTCGATCTCGAAGGCGTCCATCCGGTCCTCACCGGGATCCTGCCAGCTGCCGCGACGCCGCGGTCGGGCCCGGCCGGCCGACCGGCCTCCCCTGATCGCCGACGGCGCGACCGTCTCCCGTACTCGCTCGTCGTCCGGTTCAGCGGATGCCGGGTGCTCCGCGGCCTCGATTGCATCGGGATCGGGGGCGTCGGCATCGGGTGCCTCGACCTCGGCGGACCCGGGCTCCTCGGACCCCTCATCGCCGTCGCGGAGTTCGTCCGCGGGGCCGCTGTCCTGCGGGTCGCGGAGGCTCCTCGCACGGCGGCGAGAACGCAGGAAGGTGTCGGCGAGCACGGCGGCGACGGCGCCCAGGGCGAGACCGCCGATGCCGACAGCAGCCGCTGTGAGCATCCGGGTCTTCTGGATGACGACGCTCTGCGTCGCGTTGGTGAGCGGGACGAGCTCGATGCGCTCGTCGCCGGGGATCGACTTCTCGTCCTGGAGCTCGCCCAGCCGCGAGGCGGTGAGCGCAGTCACGTTCTCGAGGACTGTGGCCGCGGCATCCTCGCTCGATGCCGTCACCGTCACGATCATGACGGCCCCCGCCGCCGTGTCCCGCGTCACGGCCACCGTCGCGTCGGGGTGCTCTGCGGTCGCCGCGGCGACGTCGTCGGGGCCGATCGCGCGCACGAGGATGTCCGCCACCTGGTACAGGCCCCCCACGAACAGATAGGGATTCGCATCCTCGGGGATCGTCGCCTTCCCCGGGAGGAGCAGCTGCGACGCCGTGCGCTCGTACTCGGGCGACACCGTCATCCAGACGTACGTCGCCCCTCCCGCAGCGATCAGGATCCCGGCCAGCAGGACGTACCACCGTCGGCGCAGCGCGCCGACCACATCCGCGAGTTTCATGTTCTCTCTCTTCCCCCCAGCAACCGGCGGAGTCCGTGGACCCCTCCGGGACGTCTCCCGCCGGCCGATGCGCGTCGATCCCAGGCCACCGCGAGCCATCCCCCGACCAGCAGCGCGACCACCCCGAGCGCCGCCGCCGCGAGCGACTGAGCCACGCGCGACGGCACCACGTCCTCGATCGTCTCGCTGAGCGGTGCCACCGAGACCGCGATGCGATTCGCAGGTGTGATCGACGCCTGCCGCGCCGACGCGGCGGCGAGCACCGCGGCGACCTTCGTGCGCTGCTGATCGAGGACCCACTGCCGGTTCGGCGAGACCGCATCGATCGTGATGGCCGCCTTGTTGTAGACGACCTCCCACTGCCCGCCGGTGTCGGGCACCGCGACGCGGACGCCCTGACGGATCCCCGCTCCGTAGAACGGTGCGTCGGCCGTGGAGTACGCCAGCGGAGAGCGCCCCCCGTTGACCTCCGTCGCCACGGCCGAGGCGAACACGATGATGCCCCGGTCGGCGCTGCCGCCGTCCTCCCAGGCACCGCTGTCGGGTGCGTCGAAGGCGATCAGGGTGCGCGTGACGTACAGACCACCGTCGCGGGCGAAGCCGACACCGGCAGCCGCGGTCGCCGCGATCACGAGCGCCAGGACGTACCACCGACGACGGAACACGCCCAGCAGACCGTAGAGGGTCACGTCGCCACCTGCTCGATCACGGTGGCGACGGCATCCCATTGCCGAGCGAGTCCGAAGCGGGCGCGGACGGCGCGGGCGCCCGCCTGCCCCAGCTGCCTGCGGAGCGCGTCGTCGCGGAGCACGTGCTCGAGACGGCCGGCCAGCGCGTCCGCGTCGTGCGCCGGCACCAGGAGGCCGGTGACGCCGTCGTCGACGTAGTCGCGCATGGCCGCGGAGTCGGTCGTGACGGTCGCCGTCCCCATCGACATGGCCTCGAGGACGACCGACTGGCCGGACGGATACGCGGGCTCGGTCGTCGGTGTCACGACCACGTCGGCACGGTGCAGCAGGTCGCGGTAGTCCGCGTCGAACACGCTGACCATGCGGACGCCGGCGGGCACCGGCATCCCCGTCACGTTGCGCGGGTGGCAGGCGACGGTCATCGGGATGCCGGTGCGCTCGGCGACCGCGAAGAGGGTGGCGTAGTCCCGGCGGGAGTCGCTGCCGACCGCGACGACGCCACCTCCGCCGCGTGCCCCGGTCGCCGCCGCAGGGTCGTAGTAGTCGGTGTCGACGCCGAAGGGCACGACGCGGATCCGGTCCGAGGGAACGCCCAGTGCACCGGCGAGGATGTCCTGCTGATTCGCCGAGTAGACGCAGACGGCGTCGACCGACCGCAGCGACGTCCGCCAGGAGCCGACGGCCGAGGGGCGGTCGGCGACGTCCTGAGCCAGCCAGCAGGCGACCATGACGTGCGCGGGTCCGCGCTCTCGTCGACGCGCGTACGCGAGGCCCGCATCCTCGAACACGGACAAGACGGCGCCCGAACGCGGGCGGCCGGCTGCCCGGGCGAGCTGCCATCCGCGACGTCCGGGCGAGAGCCGCCGGATCGCGCCATCGACGCGACGCGACAGCGCATCCTGTCGCGGAGTCGGCCACCGCAGGTCGAACCGTCGGCCGAGCTCGGCCATGCCGTAGGGAAGCGCCCCGCCGGGCTTACGGACACCGCCACCCGAACGGGGTGCGGCCGAGCACAGCACCGTGAGCGCCGTCATCGCGGCACCGTCACGGCGGTGAGGACGTGCGAACGCACCGCCGCGACGAAGTCCGCGGTCCGGTGCAGGCGGGTGACCGTCTCGCGTCCTCGTCGCCCGAGTTCCTCGGCGAACAGCGGGTCTCCCGCGAGGCGCAGGATCTTCTCGCGCAGGTCGTCGGCGTCGCCGGGGCGGACGTAGAGCCCGTTCACGCCGTCCTCGACGACGTCGACCTGGCCGACCGTCCGGCTCACGATGACGGGACGCCCCATCGCCATCGCCTCGAGGACGACGCTGATGCCCGCGTTGTTGTCGGCGGGGACGAGCGGGACCACGACCGCGACCGCGCTCGCGTACGCCTCGCGCAGGTCAGCCGGCGCCATCGGGCCGACCTGCACGCCCTCGACCTCGCCGAGCGCCGTGCGCGCGTCGGTCAGCCGCGTGCGGACGCCCTGGAAAGACCCGACGAGATCTGCCCCGATGATCGTCGGCAGGCCGGTCCCCGCGACGGCGGCGACCAGGGTCGGGTAATCGCGCTGCGTCTCACCCGCCGCGACGACGGAGGTGCGCCTGTGCTCGACGGGCGCGAAGAACCGCTCATCGACCGGGTGCTCGATGCGGTGGATCCGCTCCGGCGGGAACCCGATGAGGCGCTCGGCGGCCGCTGCCTGGACGCTGCTCCACGTCAGGACGTCGTCGACGCCGCGCCGCACCATGCGCAGCGGCACGCGCACGACGGGCTTGGACACCCAGTCCAGGATCGCGACGTGTCGCGGACGGCGGCGGAACAGACGCAGCGCCGTCGCGACCCCCACCGTGTACTTCTCCGCCCACGTGACGATGACGTCGTAGTCGCGCCCGCGCCGGGCGGCCTCGAGGCCGAGCGCGAGGAACGTCGGAAGGGAGCGCAGGACTCTGCCGCGCAGACCCGGGAGCTCGGTGAGGTCGGACTCGCCGAGCAGGTCGAAGCCGAACGCCTCCTCGACGAGGACGCGACGCGGCGCGAGACCGGCGACCTCCTGCTCACGGCGCGCGGCGCGCGAGATCGCTGCTCGTCCCTCCGTGCGGACGTAGAGGACACGCACGGCCCTCTCGGTCGCGACGCGTCTTTCCCCAGCGGGCGCGCGAACGCCCATCCCCCAAAACATCACCGTAGGTCCCCAAACCACTCGGATCGTGCGGCAACTATACCCCTCCGCCGACGAGTGCGATACCCTCGCAGGGCTGGGGATCGTCTGGGGACGACGTGAGCCCGGCACGCACGCATTTTGGGGGATGCATGTCTGGTCGTCGTCACGTGTGGGCTCGAATCCGAGGCCGCTCGCCACGCTATCTCGCGCAGTACGCCGCGCTCCGTCTGAGCGCGCGCCTGAACGCCCGTGAGCTCGAATTCCCGCTCCTCCCGGAGGACCTCGCGGACTCGCTCACCCACCGACCGCCGCCGCCGGCGCGTCCCGGCCCAGGCGAAGGGCTGCGCGTCGCGTGGCTCGCCATCCCACCGAGCGCGGGGTCCGGCGGGCACACGACCCAGTTCCGGATGATGCAGGCGGCAGTCGAGGCGGGGCAGGACACGACGCTGCTGCTCTACGACCGTCACGGCGGGGATTTCGAGCGGAACGCGGCGACCGTCCGCGAGGCGTGGCCGTGGCTGACCGCCGGCATCCGTCCGGTCGAGGAGCGCATCCGGGGATACGACGCGGTCGTCGCGACCTCCTGGCCGACGGCGCACGTCGCGGCATCCCGCGTGGACGAAGGGCGCATCCTGTCGTTCATCCAGGACTACGAGCCCTACTTCCTCCCCCGGGGAGCGGAGTACGCGCTCGCGGAGGACAGCTACCACTTCGGGTTCCGCCACATCGCTCTGGGACGCATGGTCGCGAGCGTCCTCGCCGACGAGGCGGGGGTCTTCTCGGACGAGGTGCCCTTCGGATGCGACACCGAGACGTACCGGCTGCAGCGCGCGACCGGAGCGCGCCGCGGCGTGGTGCTCTACGCCAAGCGCGGTAACGACCGGCGCGGCTTCGCGTTGGCGATGCGAGCCCTGGAGCTCTTCCACGACGCGTGTCCGGACGAACCGATCCACGTCTACGGCGACCGCGTCGACGACGCCCCGTTCCCCGTCGTCCAGCACGGCAGCGTGACGCCCGCCCGGCTCAACGAGCTCTACAACGGCGTCGTCGCGGGGCTCGCGCTGTCGTTCACGAACATCTCCCTCGTGGCCGAGGAGATGCTCGCCGCCGGCGTCGTGCCGGTCATCGGAGACTCACCGCTCGCGCGCGCCGACCTGCCCAACCCGCACGCGGCCTGGGGACGGGCGACGCCGTCGGGACTGGCCGGGCCGCTCATCGACGCGGTGCGTCGTGAGGGGCGGGATGAGTACGCGCGGCAGGTCGCGGCATCCGTCGTCGGTCGTTCGTGGCGACGGACGCAGGAAGCCACCGTCGCGATCATCGCGGACGAAGTGATGCGCGCCCGTCTCACGAGCATCCGCCGGTGAATCGGATGCCGCCGCTTCCGGCCCGTCGACGCCACCGCGTCCGTCCGCTGTCCCGACGCCCGCTCGTGAGCGTCGTGATCCCGTGCTTCCAGTACGCCGCCTACGTGACGCAGGCGGTGGAGAGCGCGCTGTCGCAGCGCGGGGTCGAGGTGGAGGTCATCGTCGTCGACGACTGCTCGACCGACGGCAGCCCCGACGTCGTCGCCGCGATCGCGGCGCAGGACGAGCGGGTGCGCCTCGTGCGTCACACCGAGAACCTGGGGGCGGTCCGCACCTTCAACGACGGACTCGTCCACGCCCGCGGCGACTATCTGGTGCGCCTCGACGCCGACGACGCCCTGACGCCCGGATCCCTGGCGCGCGCGACCGCGGTCGCCGAGGCGTTCCCCACGGTGGGGCTCGTGTACGGGCATCCGCTGCACTTCACGGGAGACCGGATGCCGGCGGCCCGGCACCGGGCGCGGCGGTGGATCGTGTGGTCGGGCGCCCGTTGGCTGGAAGAGCGGTGCCGGACCGGCGTCAACGTCATCACGTCGCCCGAGGTCCTGTTGCGCCGGAGCGTCGTCGACGAGGTGGGCGGTCAGCGCGACCTGCCCCATACGCACGACATGGAGATGTGGCTGCGGGTATCGGCGATCTCGGACGTCGCCTACGTGCAGGGCGCGGACCAGGCCTGGCACCGTGAGCACGCCGGGAGCCTGTCGCAGTCCCTCGACCCGACCTTCGGCGACCTCGCAGATCGGCGGGACGCGTTCGAGACGCTCTTCGCCTGGACCGCGTCGAGACTGCCCGAAACCTCGCGGCTCAGCTCCCTCGCGGCGCGCGCTCTGGCCGACGAGGCGCTCCGCACCCTCGTGCACGCCGACGATCGCGGGCGCCTCGACGCGGACCTGCGGGCGCGCTACGAGGACTTCGCCGCCGAGGTCGACCCCGGTGACGGGCCGCTCCCGCACGCACGCGCCGCGGCACGCGTCGTCGACCGAGGGGGGCAGCGCCCGACGCCGATCCAGACGCTGCGCGCCGCGGTCCGCCGTGTACAGCGGGACGCCCGCGAGGCCCGCTGGCATCGGACGGGTGTGTTCACCCGCTAGGGCGATGTACGCGGTGTCACGGCGGGCGTCACGCGGATGCCGCGGCCCGGGTCCGCCGCATCCGCGTGAGCAGCCACGGTCCGCCGACCGCCGCGTAGGTCACGAGCGCCGCACCCCCGCCGACCAGGAGCGAGGGCAGCGGCTCGGTGAAGAAGAGGTGCACGACGAAGGCGACGGCCATCGCCGCGACACCTGCGACGGTCGGCCACACGGCTTCGCGCAGCACGGGGCGGAGCGCGGTTCCCGCCCGGGTCAGGGCGAACAGGTAGGCGGGGAGGATGACGACGGCCGCGACCAGGACGTGCGCCCACCCGGCCCCGGCGATCCCGAACATCATCGCTCCGCCGAGGACGGCGGCCACGATGGTCACGAGCCAGACGATCTGGATCCACAGCACGGGACGCGACCGGCCTTTCGCGTACAGGAAGCCGGCGAACACGTCGAACACCACGCGAAGGGCTCCGTACACCCCGAGTGCCGCCAGAACGGGCGCCGCCGGGAGCCACCGCTCGCCGTACACCACCGCGATCACGGGTGCGCTCAGGACCGCGAGCACTCCGCCGGCGGGCAGCGCCAATGCCCACGCGAGCGCGGTGACCGTCGAGACGGCATCCGTCGCGCTGCCCGCCCGCGAGAAGTAGGGCAGCGAGATAGATCGGACCACGGAGGACAGCGCGCTCATCGGCCAGTTGGAGATGTTGAAAGCGAGCACGTAGTACCCGAGCGCGGTCGCGCCCACCGCACGGGCGAGGATCACGTTGTCGGCGTTCAGGAGGGCCCAAGACAGCAGGTTCGCAGCGGCGATCGGGAGCCCGAAGGCGAGCACGGGGCGCACGACCGAGCGGTCGACCCCGAACCGGGGCAGGACGCGGGCGAACGCGAACTGCATGACGGTCGACACGATCTGGGCGCTCACGCGTCCCACCGCCAGGGCCAGCACGCCCCACCCGAGACCGATGAGGACGAGCGTCACGGTCGTGGAGACGATGAAGTCGGTCAGGAACACGAAGAAGAGCTCGCGCTGTTGGAATCTGCGCTGGAGCAGCGCGTACGGCACGACGGTCGCGCCCCCCAGGAGGAGCGTCACCGACAGCACCGCGATCGCCTGCGACGCGGCCGGGCTGCCGAGGAGCTCGGCGATCTGGCCGCTCCACACGAAGACGATCACCGTCAGCAGGCCCCCGCTCACCAGTCCGAGCGTCGCGACGGTCGGAGCGATGCGCATCGGGTCCTCGGACCGGATGAGGTCGGCCGAGAGGCCGAGATCGGCCACGGCCATGAGGATCGCCTGGACCGTCAGGGCGATCGCGTAGACGCCGAAATCCTCGGGGGCGAGCAGCCGCACGAGGACGATGCCGACGAGGAAGCTCCCCATCCGGAGCGCGATGCCTCCGGCGCCGCTCCACGCCGCAGCCCGCGTCGCGCGCCGCTCGAGGGTCACGGGCTCAGCCATCGCGCCGGGCCAGGCTTCGGAAGGCGTGATGCGCCCTCGGGTGAGTGAGGGCGAGTCGGAACCGCGCGTATCGCGTCAGCGCTCGGAGCACCGCACCACGGCCCGGGCGCACCGGATTGCCGGCCTCGCTCCGGTAGACGTCCTCGAGGCGGGCGGCGGCCTGCGCGAGCGCGAACCGGCTGACCACGACATCGCGTCCGAAGGCGCCGAGCTCCGCGCGACGAGCCGGGTCGCGCTGCAGCCGGGCGACGATCGCCGCGAAGCCGGGGCCGCCGGCATCCCCTCGTCCGAAGAAGCCCTCGGCGAGGAACCGAGGCAGGCTCCCCGGGGTGAGTTCGCACCAGAAGCCCCCGGCACCCTGCACGATGACCGGTCGCGCGTGCGCCATCGCGCGGAGTGCGGAGCTTCCCATCCCGAACACCACGTCGGCGGCGGTGTAGATCGGCCGCGGGTCCGGGACGTTCCCCTCGACCCGCACCGTCAGCAGCGGGTTCCGGACCGCGCCGGCCGCCGCGCGGACCCGGTCGACGGCTTCGCCGTCCCCCGCGACCACCAGCGTCGTCGGAGCGATCAGCTCCGCCTCGTCGAGGGCGCGGATCGCACGGACGACCCCCTCCGCCTTCTCGTGTTCGATCGAGAGCCGCCCCACCACCGCGATCGTGAACACGTCGTCCGGGATGCCGAGGGCGGATCGGGCCTCGGCCCGGTCTCCCGGGGCATCCCGCTCCGTGTCGACGGGCGGTTCGATGAGAGTGACGGCGCCGCGGCGACCCGCCTGGCCGCGGACGAGATCCTGCGTGCCGACGATCAACCGGACGTCATCGGGGAGGAAGTCGGGGACGTCCATCGACAGCACCGTCACGACGCTCCGATGACGCGTCGCTCCCGACAGCGCGGCCGACGCGATCGCGGGCGGTGACTCGTAGGCGTGGACGATGTCGGGACGGAATCGGCGTACTTCGCGGCGGAGTTGTCGAAGCGTCGCCGACCGCAGCGCACGGGGGGTCATCGCCGGAGCCGGGTCGTACGGCAGGCCGTGCGCCGCGATCCGCGCCTCGAGCGGACCTCGCGGCGCGTACACGCGGACGTCGTGTCCGAGATCCCGGATTCCGGCGGCCAGGTCGATCGCGATGATCTGGCTGCCGCCGGTCACCAGTTCGTGCGGGCAGACGAGCACCCGCAGCCGTTCCCCGGTCACACCGCGCCCCCCTCGACCGCGGCTCGCAGGACCTCGGCCACCCGCTCCTGCTGCGACGCCGTCAGGTGAGGGAACATCGGGAGCGACAGGATGCCGCCCGCCGCCGCCTCGGCGACCGGGAACTGCCCCGCGCGGCCGCCGAGATCGGCATACGCGCCGGTCAGATGCACGGGGGTCGGATAGTGGATGCCGGCGCCCACCCCCGCCGCCGTCAGCTCGGCCAGCACGCGATCGCGATCGGCGACGCGGACGACGTACAGGTGCCAGACGTCGACGTTGCCGGGTCGGACCGACGGAAGCCGGACGCCCTCGATGTCGCCGAGCAGGTCGGCGTATCGAGCCGCGGCATCCCGCCTCGCCTCGTTCCACCGCTCCAGCCGGCGCAGCTTCGCCCGCAGGACAGTCGCCTGGATCGCATCCATCCGGGCGTTCATCCCGATGTGGTCGTGCACGTACTTGACGCGGCTGCCGTGCGCGGAGAGGGTGCGCACGAGCGAGGCGATCTGCTCGTCGCCGGTCAGGACCGCGCCGGCGTCGCCCGCTGCCCCCAGGTTCTTGCCCGGGTAGAAGCTCGTCGCCGCGACGAGACCCATCGCGCCGGCGCGCCCGGCGAATCCGCTCGCCCCCTGCGCCTGGGCGGCGTCCTCGACCACGGCGAGACCGTGCCGTTGCGCGATCGCCGCGAGGGAGGACATCGGCGCGGTCTGCCCGAACAGGTGCACTGGGGCGATCGCCCGCGTGCGGCTCGTCACGGCCGCGTCCACCGCTTCCGGGTCGATGAGGAGGTAGTCGGGATCCACGTCGACGAAGACAGGCACGGCGCCGATCCGCGAGACAGCCTCCGCGGTCGCGATGAACGTGTTCGCCGGCATGATGACCTCGTCACCCGGCTGCACGCCGATGGCGCGGTAGGCGAGCTCGAGGGCGTCGGTGCCGTTCGAGACGCCGATGACGTGGGACACCCCGATGTAGTCGGCGTACTCGCGCTCGAACGCCTCGATCTCGGCACCGCCGATGAAGGCGGCGTCCGTCAATTGGCGCTGCCAGACGGGCAGCACCTCGTCGGCGACCTCCGCCTGCTGAGCGGCGAGGTCGAGGAAGGGGACGCTGCGGACTCCGGTCGGCGTGATCGTCATGCGAACACCTCCGTCGCCCGCACCCGCGATGACCGCGCCGGAACACCGATCCAGGTCTCGCCGTCGGGGATGTCGGTCAGCGCGACCGCCCCCATGCCGAGGGCCGCGTCGCGCCCGATCCTCACGTGGGGGCGCACCGAGGCGTTCATGCCGAGGTAGGCGGCCTCGCCGATCCGCACGTCACCCCCCAGCGCCACGCCGGCGGCGAGCGTCGCGAAGTCGCCGACGACGTCGTCATGGGTGATGACGCTGTTGGGCATCACCACGACGTGGGCGCCGATCGAGGCATCCGCCGTCGCGACCACACCGTCGAGGAGGATGCTCCCCCGCCCGACCGCCACTCCGCGCCCGACGCGCGCGGTGGGCGCGGTGAAGTCGGCGTAGCGCTCCGGCCCGACGCCTGTCGCGGCCAGCGCGCGCACGACGACACGACGGCCGACGCCGGGGCCGATGCAGACGAGCAGTCGCTCGCTGCGGGCGGCGGCGAGCGAGACGGATCCGAGCACCGGGACCCCGCCGACCTCCGTGCCGTGCCGGCCGGGATCATCGTCGAGGATCCCCGTCACACCGGTCAGGCCCGCCGCCAGCACCTCGCGGGCCAGACCGCTGGCCCCGATGATCAGGATGCCGCTCACCGGGCGACCTCCGCGGCAGCCGCCGTCGCCAGAGCCGGGCTCCGCGGATCGCGCAGGACGGCGATCACGCGGTCCTGGTCCGCCTCCGAGAGGGAGTGGTACACGGGCAGGATGAGGGTGTTGTCGGTGAAGCGCTCGGTTCCCGGCAGGCCGCCTGCGGGGGTGAGCGCCCGGTAGGGCACCTGACGGTGGGCGGCCATGATGCCCCGTCGCGCCGAGATGCCGGCTTCGGCGAGCGCTTCGAGCAGGCCGTCGCGGTCGACGGGGTACTCCTCTTCGACCTCGACCCAGAACGACTGCGCGTTGCCCGTGCCCCACTCGGGATCGGCGACGAACCGCAGCCCCGGGACGTCGGCGAGCTCGGAACGGTAGCGGTCGGCCAGTTCGCGACGGCGACGGACGATCTCGGGCAGACGGCCGAGCTGCACGAGCCCGACGGCCGCCTGCAGATCGGTCATGCGGAAGTTCCAGCCGACCTCGCCGTACTCTTCCGCCGGGGGCAGGATCGACGTGTGCCGGTCGGCGGCGGAGACGCTCATGGCGTGCTCCCGCAGCCGCTTGGCGCGCGCGGCCCAGGCGGCGTGCGTCGTGGTCAGCATGCCCCCCTCGCCCGTCGTCAGGATCTTGCGGGGGTGGAACGACCACGCGGTGATCTCCGCCGCCGCGCCGACCGGCCGGCCGTGATGCGTCGACCCTGCCCCGCAGGCGGCGTCCTCGATCACGACGATGCCGAGCGGATCCGTGATCCGGCGGATGTCCTGCAGATCGACGGGGACGCCGGCCTGATCGACGGCGATGACGGCGGCGGTGGCGGGGGTGAGCGCACGCTCGACGGTCGCAGCCGTCACGTTGCCGGTCATCGGGTCGACGTCCGCGAACACCGGCGTCGCGCCTACGTATCGGACGGCGTTGGTCGTCGCGATGAACGACAGCGACGGGACGACGACATCGTCCCCGGGCTGCACACCCGCGACGATGAGGGCGAGGTGGAGAGCGGAGGTGCAGCTCGTCGTCGCGACCGCATAGGTCGCCTGCATCGCGGCGGCGAACTCGTACTCGAACCGAGCGACGCGCGGTCCCTGCGCCACCCACCCGCTCGCGATCACTTCCGCGACGGCGTCGGTCTCCTCCTGCCCCAGCCACGGGACCATCACGTTGATGCGGGTGTCAGCCACGGCGCACCGCCTGACGCAGCCAGTTGCGGTCCTCGACCTGCTCCAGGAGCGCGGCGGGGTCGGTGCCCGAGTCCCGCAGCAGTCCGTAGAGCTCGGCCACGCCGTCCTGAAGCGAGACGGTGGGCGTGAATCCGGTGAGCGAGTGCAGGAGCGAGGAATCCGCGAGGAGTCGGCGCACGTCGCCCGGGCGGGGTTCGAGGTGCACCGGTTCGAGGTCGTGCCGACCCGCGACCGCGAGCACGATGGCAGCCAGGTCGTTGATGGTGACGTCGGACCCGGAGCCGACGTTGATCGTCCGCCCGATCGTGGCGTCGGACTCGGTGATGGCGAGGATGCCGCGGGCCGTGTCCGTGACGTGAGTGAAGTCGCGCGACTGTTCGCCGTCGCCGTAGACGAGCGGCGCTTCGCCCGCCAGGACGCGGACGATCGTCCGGGGCAGCACTTCTCCGCTGTCTCCCTCGAAGTGGCTGCGGGGACCGTAGGCGTTGAACGGACGCACCACCGTCACGGGGAACCCGTGGGTGCGGAATGCGGCGCGCGCGTACGCCTCGCCGGCGAGCTTCGCCCCGCCGTAGACGGTCTCGGGGAATGTCGGGTGCCGCTCGTCCATCGGCGCGTACAGCGCCGTGCCGTACACCTCGCTCGAGCTGACGTGCACGAAGCGACCGACCCCGGAGCGCCGTGCGTGCTCGAGGAGCTCGAGGGTCAGCGTCGCGTTGACCTCGTGGTTCTCCCGCGGATCGTGCAGACTGTGGCGCACCCCGAGGCACGCGAGGTGGAAGACGACGTCGGTGCCCGGCATCGAGTCGTCGAGGACGTCGACATCGCGGGCGTCCGCTTCGATCAGTCGAACGCGCGCATCGGTGAGCGCGCCATCGAGGTTCTCGCGGTGTCCCGTCGCGAGGTCGTCGATGACGGTGACCGCGGCGACGCCGCTGCGCAACAGGGCGTCGACGAGGTGGCTCCCGATGAAGCCGGCACCGCCGGTGACGAGCACTCGTGCGCCGTCGAGCCGGTTCATGCGGCGACCTCCGCCTCGGTGCGTCGCGGCTGAGCCAGCGGATGGGGGGCGCCGAACGCGGCCAGGCTGCCGGCCGCGGCATCGAGCACCGACAGGACTCGGAGCCCCGCGGCCCCGCTCGTGCGCGATGCGCGCTTCTCGCGGACGGATGCGGCGAATTCCGACACGACCGCGCTGAGGGCTTCGCGCTCCTCGAGGGCGGGCGCCCACGTGTCGCCCAGCCGGTAGGAGATGTTCGCCGCCCGACGGTCGGGCGCCGTGGCCTTGGAGACCGCGGCGATGTCGACACCCCGGTCGTAGACGCTCAGCCGCTGCTGCGGGTTGAGGTCGTCCCACACGAGCGTGCGGCGCGTGCCGCCGATCACCATCCGCCGGATCTTGGTCGGGCTCAGCCAGTTGACGTGCACGTGCGCCATCGCGCCGCATTCGAGCGGCATGGCGAGGTATCCGATGCAGGACTTGCCGGTGTTCAACGGATCGGATCCGTGCGCCGAGACACTGGTCGCCTGGAGACCGCCCGGGAGGACGAAGTCCATGATCGACAGGTCGTGCGGGGCGAGGTCCCAGAACACATCGACGTCGGGCTGGATGAGACCCAGGTTGATGCGGACGCTGTCGACGAACAGGATGTCGCCGAGCTCGCCGCTCGCGACCAGATCGCGCATCTTGAGCACTGCCGGCGTGTAGCAGTACGTGTGGTCGGCCATGAGGACCAGCCCCCGTTCCGCCGCACGGCGCACCATCTCGGCGCCCCGCTCCTGCGTGTCCGCGAGCGGCTTCTCGACCATGACGTGCTTGCCGGCGTCGAGGGCCGCCATGACGATCGCGTGGTGCGTGCGCGCCGGCGTCGCGACGGCGACGGCGTCGATCAGCGGGTCCGCCAGGACGGACTGCAGATCTGCGGTCACCGGCGCCCCGCCGACGGCGTCGGCGACTCGGCGCGCCCGATCGATGTCGAGATCGCAGATCGCCGCGAGATTGCACTCGCGGCTGGCCCGCAGGTTGCGCGCCAGATTCGGTCCCCAGTACCCGGCGCCGATGACGGCGACGTTCAGACGTCCGTTCACTTCTCCCCCAATGTCCCCATGTGATCCCCGAAGGGCGTGTCGACGGCTCAGGCCGTCATCCGGCCGACGCAGTCCCCAGCGTCGTCCGGAAGTCGTGCGTCTCGAAGAGTTCGGGCTCTTCGCGACGGTGCAGTCCTGCGTCCCTCGCTCGCGCGCGCGGCACGAGGGACGGAGAGTGGTTCGTAGCGACGCGCAGATCGGATGGGCGCGACGGTCGGCGTCGCCGCCACGGCGTCCCCGGCCGTCGCCGAGGGCGCGCCGTCGTCGGCGGAGAAGACGACCTCCGCGTCGACGAAGTACCCCGAGGCTGCCGCTGCGGCCGGGCGCTGACCGTCGGCCCCGTAGACGTAACGACCGCCTGTCTGCGCCGGGGCGGTGATCTCGTCCCGGACCACCCGGGAGTCGAAGTACCCGAGCGTCACGGCGTAGCCGCCCGAGGGGGCGAAATACGACACCGTGTAGGTTCTGCCCGGTTCGACGGCGACAGGGGTCGACAACGGGGCGCGCTGCCACCCGGTCGGGCTCTCCGCCGCGAACACGACCCGGGCGAGCTCCGTACCGTCGGGCGCCCACAGACGGCCGACGTGGCGACCGGTGTTGCCCGCCCCCTTGTAGAACCGGATCGCGGTCACCAGTCCCGGCCGCTCGACCTCGAAAGCCGTTCCGAGGGTGACCGGCGCGGAATCGTTCGCCGAGGCGATCGCGGGCGTCTCGGACGCGAACAGCGTCTGCGCGGTTCCGGGAACCTCGGGGCCGCGCGTCGTGAACTCCCACGTGTCGAGCACCTGGCCGGCGCCGCCCTGCCCCGCGAGCCGAACCGACGCCCGGTAGGTCGTCGCGGCCGAGAACGCGGTGGTCGGCGTGAAACTGACCGTCCGCGAGGAGGCGTCGTAGGTCGACGCGCCCTCGACGACGTCGCCGTCCTGCGTGACGTGCAGGGTGGCTCCCGGCGCGTCAGCGGTGAGGGCCGCGGTCACCGGATCACCCGCGGGGGCGCCGGCGCCGACGGGTGAGCGCTCGGCGATCGCGGGGGTGGTTCCGTCCGAGGCGCCGGCGACCACCTCGACGTCGACGAGGTAGTCCGTCGACCTCCAGGACTGCGTCGGCATGCCGCCGTCCGCCCCGGAACGGAAGACGCCGTTGTCGGCGGTCGCTGCGGACAGAGGTCCGTTCTCGACAGAACGCGAGAAGCCCTCCGAGACGTAGGCGTACGCGCCGGTCGGTGCCGAGTACGACACCGTGTAGGTCGCGCCCGCGGCGAGCGCGACGGGTGCGGCGAGCGTCGCGCGCTGCCATCCCGCGCCCGTCACGGTGGGGAACTCGACGCTCGTGAGGCGTCGGCCGTCGGCATCCCACAGCGTCCCGGTGCGTGTCACGGAGTCGGCGGCGGGTGCGTAGAAGCGGATGCCGGTGACCCGGGCGGGCACCGCGGAGCTGAAGCGCATGCCCAGCTCGAGCGCGCCGCCATCGTCGGCGGTGCGCATTCCGGGGGGCGTCCCGCCATCGTGGAGCGAGAGCGCCACAGGAGCGTTCGGATCGGCGGCCGTGCGGAACGACCAGGAGCGCCGCGGAGGCGGCCCGGAGGCGGGCGACGGCATCACGACCGTCACGGTGACGTCGACGCCGAAGGGCAGCGGCGACACGGGGTCGAAGGTGACCCGGGTGCCGTCGGCCGATCGGCTGACCGTGCCCTCGACGGGCTCGCCGCCACTGCGGACCTCGACGCCGGGGGTCGCAGTGAGGGCTTCGGCGAAGGAGGCCGTGATGTCGGAGTCGGGGTCGACGCCGGTGCGACCCGGCGCGGGCGTCGCCGACACCAGGCGCGGTCCATCGGCGGTGCGTTCGACGATGGGATCGACGTAGTAGCTCGAGGTCGAGCGACGGTTCGGGTAGCCCGTGCCGTAGGTGAACGATCCCCCGCTGGCCGGAACGGTCAGCGGTCCCCTCTCGGTGGCCGCCGTGAAACGACCCGGCGTGACCGCATACCCGCCGGCCGGCGCGCGGTACGACACGACGTACGTCCGCCCCGGCGACACCGGGACCGGCGACGCGAAGGTCGCGGTCTGCCAGCCCGACGCGGTCTCGTCGTCGAAGTCGACGGCAGCCAACTCGGTCTCACCCGGTCCCCAGAGCGTGCCTGAGTGCGGACCGAGGTTCCCGGCGCCGCGGTAGTAGCGGATGCCGGTGACGACCGCGTTCTCGCTGACCGTGAACGCGGTACCCACCGTGACCGGATCGCTGTCGGCGGCCGAGGCGATCGCCGGATCCTCGAGGTCGTCGTGCACCGTGCAGGGGCAGACGGCGTCGGGATCGATGAGCGCCGCCGTCCGGAACGACCACGATCCGTCGACGAGGGGTGCCGCCCGGGTGTCGGCGGCATCCGCCGACACCGTCACGGTGTACCGGGTCTCGTTCGCCAGCGGCTGCGAGGGAACGAAGCGAACCCGACGCGTCGCAGCGTCGTAGCCGATCGTCCCGGCTACCCGGGTGCCGTCCGGGCCCGTCACCGTCACGACGATCGAGGACGCGACGACGCGCTGAGTGAACACCGCCGAGATCGCAGAACCGACGGAGACTTTGAGCCCGTCGACCGCGGGGGCATGGTCGGTCAGTCGTACCGGCGACCCCGCGGACGGGTCGAAGAGCACGTCGACGTAGTAGTTGGCGTTCCGGTAGGGCTGAGTGGGCCACTGGCCCGCCTGACCGTGCACACCCGCGGCGGCCGCGCCCGATCCGGGTGCCGGCTCGATCGGGCTGCTGGATCGGGCAGCGTACGGCCAGTACTCCTCCTGGTAGGCGTACCCGCCCGCAGGCGCCGTGTACGACACCGTGTACGTGGTTCCCGCCGTCAGCTGCACGGGGGTCGCGAAGCGCGCCGTCTGCCAGCCCGTCGCGCTCTCCTGTTCGAACGCGACCGTGGCGAGGCGCTCCCCGCGCGCGGACCAGAGCGCCCCCGAGTGAACGCCCGTGTTGGCGGCGCCCTTGAAGAAGCGCACACCGGTCGCCGCGCCGTCCGTCGTGGTGCGGAAGCGGAGGCCGAGCTCCAGTGCCTGACTATCGGTCACGGAAGCGACGCGCGGTGCCTCGACACCGAACAGCGACGCGTCGCCCGAGACGGCGACGGTCCGCACGGTGCCGTCGGTCGAGAAGTTCGCACTGTCGTCGATCGCCCGCGCGCGGATCTCCGCGGTCGCTGTGCCCTGCTGGATGTAGCTGTACGACCAGTCTGTCGTGCCCTGAGCCGCGAACCACGTCTGCCCGCCGTCCGTGGACACCTCGACGCCGGCGACGACACCGTCCGCGTCCGCAGCGGTCCCGGTGACGGTCACCGGGCTGCCGTGGGTCACCGCGGCCCCCTCGGCGGGGCTGGTGATGACGGTCGTGGGAGGTGTGGCGTCGGCGCTCTCGGTCGCGGGGACGAGGTCGTCCATCAGGTCGCCCGGCAGTGCCCCCATGTCGGCGAGCAGGTTGACCTGCGCCTGTTGCATCCGGCGGTCGGCGGGCGCGCCGTCCCCGTCGTGCTCCGCGTCGAGTCCCCAGCCCCACTGGACGGAACCCGCCGAGAAGACGAGGGCACCGCTGGCCGCCTGGTAGAGGGTGGTGTGGTGTTGCGTGGTGCCGGCCACGAGCGTGTTGCCGTAGTCGGTCAGGTACTGGTCGACCGGGCCCACGGTGGTGGACAGACGGATGAGGCCCGCCGGAGTCCGCCCGTTGTCGACCACCTCGTTCGACTCGTACCCGACGGTGTGCGGCGCGAGTTCGGTGCGCGAGCCGAGGGGAGCCGTCGCCAGGTCGGTGCCACGCCACATCCGCAGGCGTCCCTCGGCCCCCGAGACGGTGAGCGGGAGGTCGCCGTCGTTGACCATGTACATCGTCCCGATGATCTCGTTCTCGGGTGAGGCTGCGCCCGCGTCGGCGTCCGCGAAGCGGGGGTCCCGCCAGGTGCCGGTCCACTCGTCGGAGGGGTCGATCTTCTTGTCGTTCCACGTCTCCTTGTACGAGACGAGGGTCCGATGGTCGGTGGGCGACCCGTCGGCCCCGGGGGCCCACCGTGTCCGCCAGTACATCTCGTTGCCGGTCAGGAACTGGAGGTCGACGCCGGCGTCGCGGGCCGCCTCGACGTTGCGGCGTTGCGCACCTGTCCAGTACTCGTCGTGACCGACCGAGAGGAACACCTCGTGGTTCAGCAGTTCGTCGCCCCGACGGTCGGTGTCGGCGCCCGCCAGGTAGCTGACGTCGTAGCCGTTGCGCTCGAGGAAGCGGACGGTGGCGAATTCCGAGCTGAAGTAGAAGTCCCGCTGCGTCACGCCCTGTCGTGTCGCGAACGGGCGGTTGTAGCTGATCTCGTACGCGCGCCCGGCGGCACCGCCCTGGTAGAAGTCGGCGCCGCCGTAGGAGTTGTAGGCCTGCCACGTCGAGTCGGAGGTCTGGAACAGGACGTCCGAGGTGTTGCCGTCGTTGCGGACCACGAAGATGATGTGACTCCGGCCGCCGGTGTCGTCGCGGTTCAGGACGGCGAGGTAGACACCGGAGACCGCCGTCGCCGGAACCTGCCACGACGCCGACACCCCCCAGGTCCCGCAGTCGTACAGCAGGGTCCTCGCATCGGTGAGGCACTCCGGCTGCGTCTGAGGCAATGCCGCCGACGGGGTGACCTCGTCGACGTGGCGCGCGCCGAGGCCCTGGTACCACCCGGTGCGGTAGATGTCGATCGTGTAGTCCGCGGCATCCGTGTCGATCTTGAAATCGATCGTGCTCCCGGCGTTGACGCTGATCTCGGTAGCGAACCCCTGGAGGTCCGGATCACCGGCACCCTCGATGTCCCACACCGACGGGTCGGTGCCCTCCTGCGTGTTCTCGCACATGATCCGGTTGGCGTCGGGGGCGCACGTCTCGATCGCGGCCGCAGGCGGGACCGCGAGCAGCGACCCGATCGCCAGGGTCAGGGCCGCCACCACGGCTCCGGCTCGTCGCATCGGAACGGGACGTTCGCGCCGGATCACGCGACGACCCCGGGGATGCCGCGGCTCGAGAGGTCGCGCTCCCAGACGGCTCCCGCATCGCGGCGCGCCGCCCGAGCCACCCGGAGCCGCGTCCACGCGGTCAGCCCGATGTACCAGGCGGCGTCGGTCGCCTCGGAGATCCGACGGATGCCGCCGATGAGCGAGCGCACGCGGGCGGCGGCGGTGTCGCCCGTCGACGCCTGCACGTGACCGCGGTGCTGACGCGTCAATACCGCGAGGAGTGCGTGGACATCACGAGGGGTGCGCACCCGCATCGCCTCGGTCGCGACCACGCGCTTCTCCTCGTCGGCGAAGAGCGCGTCGAACCAGCAGTCGTCCGCCGTCAGCGCCGGGAACGCAGCGAAGCGGGAATGTCCCGCGGCGTTCGTGGCGTAGCCGCCGGCTCCCCACATCCGGCGCGCGGGGGCGGCTATCCGCGCGCGGGCACGGTAGTAGGCACGGACAGGCAGCGACGCACCCGACACGTCGTAGACGAAGCGGGGCCGTGCGGCGAGGACCCCCGGCTCGGCGAGTTCGGCGAACACCGCGGCCACGGCGGCCGGATCGACCTCGATATCGGCATCGAGGTACAGGCGGGGCCACGCGGTCGCGGCACGATCGCCGAGGTTCAGACCGGCTGCCTTCGACGCTTCGTCGGTTTCGACGACGGTGACGCCGGCGAATCCCCGAGCGATCTCGGCGGTGTCGTCGCGGCACCCGTTGCAGGCGACGACGATCTCGACCTCGCTGCAGCGGGTCAGCGGCGCGAGCGCACGGAGCGTACGGCCGATGACGGCCGCCTCGTCGTGCGCCGGAATGATCACCGCACCGCGTGTCGTCGCCCGTGCGTCACCCTCGGCATGGCCGCCGGAGCGTGCCCGGGCGCGCGTGATGGCGCCGTCCGCCGGCAGGCCGCCGAACGCCTGGTCCGCCGCGCGTGCGACGACCGTCCCCACTGTCCCCATGCTCTTCCCCAGTCGCACACATCCCGAGCAAGAGATGCGTGCCGTAGACCGGTGCCGTCGACGATCCCACTCGTCGCCGTTGTGCTCGCCTCCCCAGGCGGGCACGACCGGTGTCCCCGCGGACATGAAACCAGATCCGAGCGGCGGACACAATACAATCCGTCACACGGATGCCGGGGATGCGTCCGCACCAGACCCTGGAGGACGTCATGTCCGGCACTGCAGCGACCGTTCACCCTTCGGCCGACATCGACGACGACGTCGAGCTGGGAGCCGGCACGAAGGTGTGGCATCTCGCCCACGTCCGCGCGGGAGCGCGCGTCGGCGACGACTGCACCATCGGTCGCGGGGCGTACATCGGTCCGGGCGTGGTCCTGGGTCGCGCCTGCAAGGTGCAGAATCACGCTCTCGTCTACGAGCCGGCCGTGGTGGGCGACGGGGTGTTCATCGGTCCCGCTGTCGTCTTCACGAACGATGAGTTCCCCCGGGCGGCGAACCCCGACGGCACGCCGAAGGGCGCGGAGGACTGGCAGGCCGTCGGCGTCGTCGTCGACGACGGCGCCTCGATCGGGGCCCGCGCCGTCTGCATCGCACCCGTCCGGATCGGCGCGTGGGCCCTCGTCGCGGCGGGCGCCGTCGTGACGAGGGACGTGCCCGCGCACGCGCTGGTCGCCGGGGTGCCCGCGAAACGGGTCGGCTGGGTCGGTCGTGCCGGTCGGCCTCTGAGCGCCACGGGCGACGAGGTGTGGGTGTGCCCCGAGACCGGCGAGCGTTACCTCGAGGACGGCGACTCGTTGCGTCCGATCTGACGCGGCGCGGTCTCAGCCCCAGCCGCCCAGGTACGCGGCGACGTCGGGTTCCCCGTCGATGGCGCGGATGCCGCCGACCCGTTCGACGACGTGGGGGAACAGATCGTTCCGCCCCCACCGTGCCTCGCGAGAGACCGCTCGGATCGAGCGGATGCGCAGGAGGGGGTCGCCCTCGTCGTCCACGACGGTGAGGGTGCCGAGCCCCTCACGCCCGAGCCGCTCGACGAGAGGTCGCAGGCCACCGTCGACGCGGATCGGACGCACGATCTCGACGTGGACACGCACCCGATCGACGGGGGGCTGCGCCGCGATCAGATCCGCTGCCGCGACGCATGCCGATCCCGGCATATCGGCGACGACGGAGTCGACACTGACGAACGATGCCGCCTCCGACGCGTCCTGGGGAGGGGTCACGGCGATGTCGATGCGCGAGGACGGCAGCCCCCGCGGGCGGGTCCCGGGGACCGGGATCAGGTCGGCCAGCCGCATGGCCTCCGCGTTGCGGGTGACGCGGTCGTGGTCGTCGCGAGCCCCGGCATCCGGTCCGTCGTGCCACGCGACCGCGCCGGGAGCATGAGCGAGGAGCGCCCCCGCCAGCCAGGCCCGGTACGTCCACTCCCAGTCCTCACCGCCGTAGGTGCGGAAGGATTCGTCGAAGCCGCCCGCCGCGTCGAAGACGACACGACTGCAGGCGAGGACCGCGCCGATCGTGTGGCGGTAGCTCCGATCGTCGGCGTCCAGGAGGTTGCGGGAGCGGCGATAGGCGTCCGTCAACCACGCGGGCTCGGGCAGCTCGCGTCCCGCGACGACGGTGCGGACGTCTGCGGCCGGGGGAACGCCGGTCAGATCGGCGTGGCGCCGCCGCCCGACGGCGACGACGTCGGGGGCGAGCCCCGGCATCCTCGTCAGTTCACGGATGAACCCGGGCTCGGGAACCGTGTCGGCGTCGAGGAAGACCAGCACATCACCGGTCGCCTGAGCGGCACCGAGGTTCCGCACCGCGGCGAGCCGGAACCCTTCGTCCGCCTGACGGACGAGGCGGACCCCTCCGGGGACGACCGGCGCGAGGGCGGAACCATCATCGGCGACGATCACCTCGAGGCGGTCTGCGGGGTGGTCCTGGCCGGCGAGTCCCGCGAGGCACCTCGCGAGCTGCTCGGGCTGCTCGTAGTGGGCGACCACGACCGAGACCGCCGGTGCGACATCGGACGTGCGCCCGTCGAGGAGGTCCCAGCGGTTTCCGGGCAGCGCGATCCCGTGCGTCATCATGCGGCCCACCAGCGGAGGTAGGCGGCGGCGACGTCGTCGAGCGTCGGCGAGAGCGAGACGCCGGCGGCCAACCGAGTGGATGCCGGGTCGCGCCACGCGTCGACGAGCCGGTCGGCGAGGTCGTCGGCGCTGTAGCGCGCCAGGGTTCCGGGGCGCAGCGCGTCCATCTCCGCCGCATACCGCGAGTCGACGACGAGCGGACGCCGCCCGGCTTCGACCCAGTCGAGCATCGACCGCGAGGCCGACACGTGTTCGTGAGCCGCGAGCGGGATGCCGGGGGCGACGAGTTCTCCGGCGAAGGCGTCGTCGTCCAGGAACCCGGTGACCTCGAACGCGACGCCGAGGGCGGCGGCTTCCTCCCGCAGGCGCTCGACGTCCGCCTCGTGGCCGCGCGAGGGGGCGCCGATGGCGCGGACGGCGACGACCTCCGGACCGTCACCGTGCGCCCGGAGGATCTCGGCGGCGCGGGCCGCAGCGATGATCGCGGGGCGGTGTCCCTTGCCGGGGTAGACGAAGCCGGCGATGAGGACTCGGAGGGCGCGGCCCTCGGCGACGACTCCGCCGGGAGGGGTGCCGGTGCGGGCCCCGAGGGCGATGGCATGCGCGCGAGCGGAGTCCGGGAGGAACTCGTCCATGAGGTGCTGCTCGTGCCGGCTGTTGACGACGACCCGGTCCGCGGCGGCGATCATGCGCGCGTAGGCGGCACGGCGTCGTTCGAACATGGTGCCGTCGGAGGGCTGCGGCACGTCGTGGAGCGTCAGCATGAGGCGGCAGCGGCCGGCCCACCGCTCGACGACGTCGGCGGCGTCTTCCGGCCGGGAGCCGAACAGACGATCCGTCGCATGCAGATGGACGGGGGCCTCGCCGGGGACGCCGTCGAGCGCCCGCTCTGCGGCATCGACGTCCGCGACCCGGACGACCGTCGCGTCGGGGCGGGCCGCCGTGACCGCCACGGCGACGTCGTCCCCGTAACGGGTGACCCCGTGACCCTCCGGACCGAGGACGAGCAGGAGGGGAGGCGCAGAGATCACCTGGCATGGTTATCCGCCGGTGACGGCGAGGTCAAGCCCCCCTCTCCTCTGCCGCTTCGTTGCGTACGGTCGGGGCGTTCAGGCGCACCCATTCCACACTGGTCGGCGCGTTCCCCTCTGCTCGACGCGATGGCGTCGGAAGGAGCCACGTGGATACGACCATGCGCATCGATCCGCCGACGGATGCGGGTTCCACCGCCGTCGTGACGATCGTCTCCGTTCCCGCGGGGCACCCCTATGTGCAGCAGGCCACCGCGGATCCGCGCGTGGCGGTCCTCGACGACCCGATCGCGCCCGGTTCGGACCCCGCGGTCTGGTGGCCGCCGGGAGCGCTCGACCCCGCGTGGATCCGCGCGTACGCCGGCGAGGCCTCCCTCCTCCACATCCACTTCGGTACGGAGTCGTTCCCCGCCGGACATCTGACCTCGTGCCTCGACGCGGCCCACGCCGCCGGGTGGCCGGTCGTGTTCACCCTCCACGACCTCGAGCACCCGCAACTGGGCGACAGCTCCGACTACCTGGCGCAGCTCGACGAGATCATGGCGGGCGCCGACGCGGTCACAACGCTCACAGTGGGCGCCGCGCGCGCCGTGCGGGAACGGTGGGGCCGTCACGCCACCGTGATCCCGCATCCGTCGGTGCTCCCCCGCGACGCCGCGATCGAACCGGCCGTCGGCGCGGGACGCGTCGTGGGCGTCCACCTGAAGGACCTCCGGCCGAGCGTCGACGGACCGGGCACCGTGCGGACCCTCGACGCGGCACTCACCGCGCTCCGCGACGCGGGTCACGACGTCCGCGGCGAGGTGCGCCTGCACCAGCGCGTGCGCGACGCGGATGCCGCAACCGAGATCCGCGCGCTGTGCGCGGCATCCGACGCCCTCGACCTGGTCGAGCACGAACGACTCGACGACGCGGAGCTGTTCGCCGCCCTGGCGCGCCTGGACGCGTGCGTCCTGCCGTACCGGCACGGCACGCACTCGGGATGGCTCGAACTGTGCTGGGACCTCGGCGTCCCCATCGCTGCTCCGAGGGTGGGCTTCTTCGCCGAGCAGCACGATGACGGCACGGTCGCCTCGTTCTCGCCGGGAAGCGCGGCCGAGCTCGCCGACGCCGTGTCCTCGCTGTGGACCGCCCCGGCGTCGCGACCGGCGAGTCCCGGGCGCGATGCGCTGGTCGAGCAGCGTCGGGGCGTGCGGTCCGTGATGGATGCCGCGATCGCCCAGCGTCACGCGGAGCTGTACCTCTCGTTGCTCGGAAGCCGCACCGCGTGAGCGCCCGCCCGCTCCGCATCGTCGTCATCGCACCGCTGCGCTTCCCGATCCGCCGTCCGCACGCCGGCGGTCTCGAATCCGCGGTCTGGTCGGAGGTCGACGCCCTCCGCCGTCGCGGACACGAGGTGACCTTCGTCGCTCCTGAGGGGTCGGACTTCCTCCCCGACGCGGATGTGTTCCGCCTGCCGCCGGTGGTGTGGCCCGAGGGCGCGCGCCCCACCGACAAGACCTGGCCCGAGAGCTACCACCACGACAGCGCACCCGCGCTCGGGCGCGCCCTCGACGAGATCGCGGCGCACCCCGAGCGTTACGACGTGATCTCCAACCACTGCCTCGACGCCTTGCCGCTGCGGCGCGCGCCGCAGCTCGGTGTGCCCATGGTCACGACCCTGCACACCCCGGTCGACGGGTTCGCGGTCGCCGCGCACGCCGCTGCGGACGGCGCCGGCTCGCAGTTCCTGTCGGTGAGCACGCACACGAAGACCCAGTGGGATGCCGCCGGCGTCCCTTCGACTCTCCTTCCCAACGGCGTCGACCCCCGGGCGTGGCCGCTGGGCCCCGGCGGCGACGACCTCGTCTGGTTCGGGCGGATCGTGCCCGAGAAGGCCCCGCACGTCGCGGTGGAGGTCGCTCGGCGTCTCGGCCGGCGCCTCGTGATCGCGGGTCGGATCGGCGACGAGGAGTACGCCCGCGACACCGTGTTCCCCCGGCTCGGCAGCCATGCCGACTACGCCGGCGAGCTGGCGCCCGAGCCTTTGGCGGGCCTCGTCGGACGCAGCGGCCTCGCCCTGGCGACGCCGGCGTGGGCCGAGCCGTTCGGGCTCGTCGGCCCCGAGGCCCTCATGTGCGGGACGCCCGTCGTCGGGTTCGCCGTGGGTGGCGTCCCCGAGATCGCCGCGGCCACGATGGGCATGCAGTTGGTCGCGGCGGACGACGTCGACGCGATGACGGAACGCGCGGCCGCGATGCTGCCGAGTGGAAAGGATGGCGCCTTCCGCGCCGTCGTTCGGGAGACCGCCGAGCGTCGATTCTCCCTGGACCTGCGCATCGACGCCCTCGAGGCGAGCTTCGCCCGACTGCTCGCGACGGAGAGCGCCGCGTGAACGGCGGCGTCCCCCGTATCGGGTGGTACGTGCATCACCACGGCCGGGGGCACCTCACCCGTCTGCTCGCCATCGCCGTGCACCTGGACGCCGAGGTCGACTGCCTCAGCAGCCTCCCCGCTCCCCGCGACCTGCCGGCCGGGTGGACCTGGACCGTCCTCGACCGGGACGATGACGGGGGCGACCCCGTCGACCCGACCGTGAGCGGGATGCTGCATTGGGCCCCCATCGGGCACGCCGGGCATCGCTCACGGCTCGCTGTCATCGCCGCCGCGGCGACCGAGCGCCGGTGGGACGGCATGGTCGTCGACACGTCCGTCGAGGTGACCCTCCTCGCTCGCCTGCTGGGGCTACGCACCGTCGTCGTCACCCAGCCCGGTCACCGCGTCGACCGCCCGCATCTGCTCGGCTTCGCGGCAGCCGACACCGTCCTGGCGCCGTGGGCGCGCGGCATCCTGTCTCCCCCGCATCTCGAGGTACTCGGCGACAAGGTCGTCCACACCGGTGGTATCAGCCGCTTCGCCGATCGTCCGACGGGGGGCGAGCGCACCGATCAGGTCGTCCTGCTGGCCGGCGCAGGCGGATCCGCCGTGGGGCCGGCGGCGATCCGGGATGCCGAGAAGGCGACGGGTCGGCCGTGGCGAGTCCTCGGGGGCAGCACGTGGGCCGACGACCCGTGGGAGGCGCTGACCTCCGCGGCGGTCGTCGTCTCGTACGCCGGTCAGAACGCCGTCGCCGACCTCGCCGCCGCGCAGGCACCCGCCATCGTCGTCCCGCAGGATCGGCCGTTCGACGAGCAGCGCGAGACGGGGCGCGCCCTGCGCCGCGCCGGACTCGCACAGGTGTCGGACGACTGGCCCGACGCGGCGCGGTGGCCCGAGCTCGTCGAGCGCGCGTCGACCGCCCGGCCGGAATGGGAGCGGTGGGAGGTCGCCGGGGCGCCGCAGCGGGCGGCTGCGGCGATCATCGACACCGTGCGGGGCGACCGGTGAGCGTCGCGGTCGTGAGCATGTGCTCACTGCCGCGTGTCGGGCATCTGCGCGCGCAGTTGCGGGCGCTGGCGGACATGCCGGACATCCGCCGCGTCGTCGTCTGGATCGGTGACGACGAGCCGCCGGAGCTGGATGCCGAGACGGTCATCCGGGTCCCGCCGGGCCCCGAGGGGCTGCGGCTGGCCGCCGGGCGGAACGCGGGCGCCGCCGCGGGAGCGGACGCGGACCTGCTCGTGTTCCTCGACGCGGACTGCATCCCGGGACCCGACCTGCTGCGCCGTTACCGCGAAGCGGCAGGGCGCCATGCGGACGCCGTGCTGTGCGGACCGGTCACCTACCTCGCGCAGGGGGTCACGGCATCCGATCCCGCCGACCTGGTCGCCTACACCTCACCGCACGCCGCTCGGCCGATGCCCGCCGAGGGCGCCGAACGGGTCGCCACCCCCGCGGAGTACCCACTGTTCTGGTCGCTCTCGTTCGCCCTCACGCCCGAGACGTGGCGGCGCATCGGCGGATTCGACGAGGCCTACGAAGGGTACGGCGGCGAGGACACCGACTTCGCGTTCCGGATGCGCTCACGCGGCGTCCCGCTCGTCTGGACGGGCGGAGCGCACGCGTACCACCAGTACCATCCGACGACCTCGCCCCCGTGGCAGCACGTCGACGACATCCTCCGCAACGGCGCCCTGTTCCACCAGCGCTGGAACGAGTGGCCGATGACGGGGTGGCTCGAGGCCTTCGAACGCGGCGGCGCGGTGGTGAGGGATGCCGCCGGCTGGCACCGTGCCGACGACATCCGTTCGTAAACCGCCTGCGTGGGGTGACCCGACAGGTCGTATCCTTCGCTCATGACAGACGCGGGGGCGAGGAAATGGTCCCGGGGCCAGCGCACCCGGGAGCTGACGCGCGTGCTTCGACCGGCCGGCTTCGAGCGCCGCGGCGACGAGTGGATCCTGGACACGTCTGAGCTCCGATGGTGGGTCCATCTCGGCACCGCGAAGGGGGACGCCCACGAGCACGAGCTGGCGGTGGGTTCCCTGATCCTCCGGGACGGGGAGCCCGACTACGACGCCCCTCACCCCGCCACCTTCGGTCTCGGCGACCTCCCCGGCGCGTCCCGCCGCCGGTATCTCGACACGGACGAGGCCGCCCATGATCCCCTCGTCCTCGACACCGAAGCCCTCCTGATCCCGTTGCTCGCCAGGCTCCGGACGATCGATTCGGTGATCGAGATGTGGCTCGCCGGCGATGTCGCGGCGGGAACCGTCTCGGACAGCCGGCCCCTGCAGGTGTGGCACGCGTGGCTGCTCGCGAAGAGCACGGACCGATACGTGCTCGCCGACCGCGCGCTGATGATCGCCGAGACCGTGCGGTGGACGCCCGACGCCCGCCGGATTCTGGCCGACCTGGGAATGCCGGTCGACCGGCCGGCCCGGCGTCCCAAGAACCTCACGGCCGCCGATCGGTTGGTGCAGCGGGCCTACGTCCGCAGGTTCAGTCCGTACGCCGACGCGGAGCGCCTGCCGCTGTGAAGCCGGGGCCCCGATCAGCCCTTCAGGAGGGCGTCGGCGCGCGCGATCTGCTCGGCGGCGTGGGCATGCGTCTGCGGATCGGGGATGCCGGCGAGGTGGTCGACGCATCCGTCGAGCGTGACGTTGATGGAGTAGCGGAGGGGGCGCACAGCGGGAGGCTACGCCCGGACCCCGCCCCCGCGCATCAGCCGAGCGACCGCCGCCGTGAGATCCGCGGCCACGGGCGCGGGAGCGAACCGCGCGACTCCGGCGGCGGCACGCCGCGCTCGGGCGAGAGCACCGT
>ENA-UOWJ01000200-UOWJ01000200.1-bioreactor-metagenome-genome-assembly--contig:-NODE-200-length-41244-cov-20.487290_pt1 | contig 41244 bp, 34 predicted proteins | sample MGYA00238156_ERZ761611 | MGnify/ENA primary metagenome ERZ761611 (study PRJEB28900, sample SAMN06268034) | bioreactor metagenome | isolation source: Joint BioEnergy Institute, California, USA...
GAGGGGGCTGGAAATGAGGCTTACAACTGCCTTCGAAAAATACTATACGAGGAGGAATGATGATGCGCAAAAAGATCGTCATGCTGGTCGCAGCCATGCTGCTGCTCGTTCCCGCCGCCGCTTTCGCCTCGCCGTATGAAGCGACGGTCAAATGGGGAGTCAACTTCCGATCCGCGCCGAGCACCAACGCTTCCGTCTACCGCATGATCCACAAAGGCGAGCATGTCCAAATTTTGGACAAGGTGAATGCTTATTGGTACAAGGCGCAAACTTCGGACGGCCAAGTCGGCTACATTTCCGCAAGCTCGAAATATACCGCTCCTTCCGGCAGCGCTTCCTCGGGAAGCGCCGGCGGATCCGCCGGCAGCAGCGCGTCCGGCAGCCTGGCCGACCGGATCATCGCCACGGCCGAAAGCCTGATCGGCAAAGTCGACTACAAGTTCGGCGTCCGGGATCCGGCACACATGATTTTCGACTGCTCCTCGTTCACGGAGTACGTGTTCGAGAAGAATGGCGTCCCGATGAAATGGGGAACGCGCTACCAGAAGGACATGGGGACCGCAGTGAGCAAGAGCAACCTGAAGAAAGGGGATCTCGTGTTCTTCGGCACGAACAGCAAGTCGACCATCAATCACGTCGGCATTTACATCGGCAACGGCCAATTCATCCACAACTCGCCTTCGCTGGACGTGGCGATCAGCAGCCTGAGCACGGGATACTGGTCCAACCACTTCATTACCGCCCGCCGCGTGCTGTAAGCCGCCGAGGACCGGTCAACCGGGCAGAACGGTTGGCGGTCCTTTCTTTTCACCGCTGCGTTTGAAGCCGCCCGATGCCGGCCGACACCTCGTTTTCCGGGATGAAATCACCTTCATCGGTTCATAATAACCCATTGTTGCCAATCTCATTTTTCAGGTGATGGAAGCCATGGTATGGAAAACGGTGAAGAACGGGCAAAAAAGCGAAGTATCTCCCGACAAAGCGGATACCCCTATCACGCTAGATGCCCTCAGGCAGGCTACGTCCAACATGACGGATGCGGAGATCATGGAACGTCCGACGCTTGACGAGCGGAAAATGACTCTCATTTATATCAAAACGCTCATCGATCTCGAACGGTTGAACGAATCCGTGCTGGAGCCGCTGAACCGCCTTGCGGACAACACGGTCTACGAATGCATCCCCGCGGCCGGCATTACGGAAGTCGCCGGGCTGGAGAAAGCAAAGCAGCTTCTTATGAACGGCTCCGTGCTGTTGCACGACGGCGCTGCAGACCGCTGGTGGGCGGTGTCGCTGCCGAATCCTTTGGGCCGCAGCATTGAGTCTTCCGAGACGGAAACGATAATCCTGGGGCCCAAAGACAGTTTCAGCGAAAAGCTCGAGGACAACATCCAGCTCATTCGCAGGCGGCTGCCGACGCCCGATCTGAAAACCGAACAATTCACGGTCGGATCTCTTAGCAAAACCACGATCGTCATGATGTACATGGAAGGGATCATCAATCCGAGGCACGTGGCTTTAGCGAGAGAGAAAATCGCCGCCATCGATTACGATATGATTCTGGAATCGTCCCATCTCGGTTATTTTATAGAAGACCATATCCATAGCGTTTTTCCGCAGTTTATGCAGACCGACCGTCCGGATGCGTCGGCCTATTTTCTCGGAACGGGCAAGCTTGTCCTCCTGGTGAGCGGCACGCCGTTCGTTTTGATCGCGCCCATTACGTTCTTTCATTTGTTCCATTCCCCCGAGGATTATATCAACCGGTGGCCCGTGGCCAGCTTTCTTCGGCTGATTCGGTATATCAGCTTCTTGCTTTCCATCACATTGATTCCGCTTTATGTGGCGTTAACGACCCACCACTATCAGATGATTCCGCTGCAAAACCTGCTCGTGCTGCTTGAGTCCAGAAGCAAGCTTCCTTTCACTCCTTTCTGGGAAGCTTGCCTGATGCTGATTACGCTGGAAATCATAAAAGAAGCCAGTCTGCGGATGCCGACCAAGTCAGGCCAAACCTTGGGGGTCATCGGAGGCATTGTCATCGGACAAGCCGCCGTAGAAGCAGGCTTTGCCAGCAAGGTGCTGATCGTGCTGGTCGGAATCTCGGCCATCGCTTCGTTCATGGTTCCCTATTATTTGATTACCAAAGCGAACACGATGGTTCAATTTGTCATTCTCATCCTTTCCTCTTTCCTCGGCCTTCTGGGCATCGTTCTGGGCCTTATTCTGATGCTGATTCACCTTAACGCGCTTTCTTCCCTTAAACAGCCTTATCTGGCGCCGATCGCTCCGTTCTACGGACGGGATTGGCAGGATCTTTTCATCCGGGCCCCCCTGCCCTACATCAAGACACGGCCTTTATTTTTGCTCCCTCTGAAGTTGTGGCGGTATAGCCGAAGGAGATAAGATCGTGTCCGGAACATCGCTGTTCGAGAAAAAGTTCACGTTTGACGGAAAGTATGTCTTTCTGATTGTAAACCGTCTGCAAATGCTGTATTTTGTGCTGCTTATGCCTCAATATTTGATTCATCCCTATATGGTCTGGGCCATCATCGCCGTCGGCTTGATCTCCAACCTCAATCTGGCATTGCTTGCCAAATGGTTCGCTTCGCCTTACGCTGCGAAAGGATATCCCGGCTTTGTCGAGCTTTTCGGCGAAAGGACGGTTCGCTTGTTCTCCTTTATCGGCATGCTGTTTATTTTTGTCAAGATGACGGTCATTACGCTAGGCTATACCGAAATTATCAACCAGTTCGTTCTGCCGTCCTTCCAGCGGGACTGGCTGCTTTTATTCATATTTGCGGCGTGCTGCTATCTGGCTATGAAAGGCATGGAGAAAACGATCCAATTCATTTTCATTTCCTTTTTGTTCGCTTTCTGGATGATTGTTCTCTTCATTCCATTTTTCTTCCCGCCCATCGCCTCGGTTCATGATCTGTATCCGATTATTCCGACGGAGTGGGGTGCCGGGGAGTGGAAAGGCATTCTGCTGATTTGGGCGTCGCTGTCCGGACCCGAATACCTGGTCTGCGTCGGCGCCTGGTTTAACCCTCGCGACAAGCTGCTCAAATGGATGACGCTCGGGAACGGTTTGACGATTCTGGAATATTCGACGCTGTTGGTCGCCACGTCTTTGTTCTACGGACCGGAGTATTTGAAAATAAACAGCTATCCGGTCATCAACATGGTTCGTTACTTGCAATCGCCGATCTTGGAACGGGTGGATATCCTGATGATTTGCATCCATTTCATTCACTATGTCTTCGCCATTTCGATGCTCATCCTGCTGTTCTACGGTTCTCTCCGGATCATTGCGGGGAAAGCCGGGAAACCGACCACAATAGCCGGCTTCGGCGCCAACTGCGGCGTGCTGCTCTTGTGCATGATTATCGTCTACCACTGGTTCTGGAAATCCGGTACGCAAGGCTATTTCTGGCCCATTCTTCAGGGCTGCTTCGCCGCGGTTTCTTTTCTGGTCATCCCCGCCTTTATGGCAGCCGCCGTCAAAATAAAGGGGGGAGCTTAGCATGGGTTGGAGAAGAACGGCAGCCGCGATCGGAACCGCGGCGGGGTTCCTGTTCGTCTTCGCGGGATGCGCGCCCCAGATGAACAACAACATCATCGAAGAAATCGCTCCCGTCATTTTCTGGTCTATCGATCAGGGGCCGGAAGGAACGCTGAAAATCACCACGCTCGTGCCCCCTTTGGGCAGCGAAGAGAAGAAGATGATTACGCTCAACGTCCATCTTCTGAAGGAGGGCAAAAAAGCTTTTAACCGCAGCCACTACCGGGAATTGAAAAACGGCCAGCTGCGGATGCTGCTCATCAGCGAAGAGGTCGCAAGGAAAGGCATGCGGCCCATCATCAACACCATTCTGGCGGACCCCGATATTTCGATGCGGCTCTATCTGGCCGTCTACAGAGGCGATCTGATCGGATACTTGCAGAAGCAAATTCAAAAGGAGCCGTACACGGATTATTTTCTATATCTCAAACTCAAGCATTACGAGAAAAGAAGCCGCGGGGAAATCACCACGACCAATCTGCATCAATTTATGAAAAAGCTTTATTCTCCGCTTTCGGATCCGGTTATGCCCGTATTCCAGGCCGATGAGAACAATTTCACCTATGTGGGAACCGGTTTATTCCGCAAAGACAAGCTGGTCTCCGTATTGAACCCGACCGAGGAACAGATGTTCCAGCTCCTGTACGAACCCCACCGTCTTCAAGAGCTATCGCTGCCCGCATTGTCCGTCAACGTAAGCGATGTCCGCGCCAGCTCCAACTGGAAGGTGATCCGCAATCGGGCAATCGTGATCATGAATATGGAACTCCGATGCAGAATCGAGGAGTATCACGGGAACAAAAACTTGCTGGACCCCGCCCAGGTCACCTTGCTGAACCAGAACATCGGAGACTATATGGAGGAGCAAACGGCGTCGCTTTTAAATAAAATGCAGGCGCTGCAAGTGGATCCTTTGAATTTAGGCGTGCTCGCTACGGGGGCTTTTCAGAAGCAGATCGATAAAAAGGATTGGCAAAAAGAATGGCCAAAAATGAAGTTCGAGATCAAATATTCGACGTTTATGGAGCCTTTGACCAACGCGCTCAGCGACACCCAGTGACGTCAAAAAGACGGAGGCTGCACCATCAGCCGCTCCAGTTCCTCCTTGAGGTCGTCCCCTGCCGTTCTGCGGATCAGGTAGCCGTCGGCGCCGCCCGCCGCGTCGACCCACCGGTTTGCGCCGTCCGCAAGCACTTCCGCCTTGCCGCCCATTCGGGCGCCGAAATAGGTTCCGGGCCCTCTCACCCCGTAGAGGACGGCGGTCAAATCCCAGCTGTTCCTGTCACCGGGTCCGCCGAGAAACCATTCGTAGGCGCGGCGGACGGGATGGTCCGCCGGCGCCTCCGCAAACAGCCGGGAGCCCGTCATGATGTCGGCGCCGATCTCATAACCGCAATACATGATCGGTGTCGGCCAGCGCTCGGCCACATGGCGGGCGGAATCGGCGTCCATTCGGAAATTCCATTCCAGCCCGGACGGGAACTGGCCCCCCATGACGACGAGCTCCTTGACCTTCCGGGCGACCAGCTCCACCCCGTCAAGCTCCGACACATCGTCCGGTCCGGACGCAAGCAGCGCCCGCAAATTCGGCAGCGGCCCGATGGCGATGATGACAACGGTGCGATCCGCTTCGACGGACAGCAGCCTCCGGTACAACCGGACGGCGTCCGGCTGCTCCGCGCCGCCTGCGAACCGGTTCGGATACGTCTTCGCGATTGCTTCGTTATATTTCCGATAGGAGGCTTCGTCGAGAAACCCGCGCGCTTGAAGCGTGCCGACCGGGAGATCCGGCCTACCGTAATAGGCGTTGATCGCGTCGATGCAGCCGGCTCCCCACGGGCTGGACGTGCAATGCATGACGCCGAGAATGCGCGCCTCCCCGTTCGCCGCAAGCGCGTGGAGAACGCCGAGCGCGCCGGCGTCGTCGCAGTCCGGCCCCATGTCGGTGTCCAGAATAACCGGACAAGCCCTTTGACGATATGCTTCTGCATGAAAATAAAGAACAGTAGGATCGGAACGAGCACCAGTCACGATCTTATTAAGAACACTTGCTGTACCCGCAGTTGGTGCACGTTTTGCAGCCTTCCACGTTCAGCAGCGACGCCGAGCCGCAGGACGGGCACAGGTCCTTCGACGTGTACGGCTGCTGGCCGCCTGTGGCGGCGGGCTGCACGCGGACGGCGTCGTCCGCGGCCGGCGCTTCCGCCGCGGCGGCGTGCTCAGCCGGGCCGGAGCCGATGTGCAGCTCGAGCGCCTGCGCCACCGCGTCGGCGATCGATTCGACGCGGTTGGCGCCGAACCCGACGGCGCCGGTGCCGCCGATGCCTTTCAGGTGCTTGATCAGCAGCTGCACCTTGTTGCCGTGGTCGCCGTAGCGCAGGAACAGCGAGCAGACGCGGCCGAGCGCTTCGGCCATCGCGAACACGTCGGAACCGGCTTTGCCGACGTTCAGGAAAATCTCGCCCGGCGTGCCGTCAATATCGTTGACGGTGATGTAGGCCATCCCGAACGGCGTGTTGAACTTGTACGTCGCGCCGCGCAACACTTTCGGGCGGGAACGGTACTGCTTGTCGAACACTTGCCGCTGCTCCGCGGAGACGCCGGCGTTCAACGCCGTGTTCAGCTTGTCGAGGGAGCCGGCTTCAGCGGCCGGAGTCCCGGCAGCCGCGGCAGCGTCCGACGCGGCCGGTGCGGCCGACGCGGCGGCCTTCACATCGTCCTTCTTCGCGTCGCCGGCCGTGCTCAGCACCTGCACGTCGCGGCTGCCGTCGCGATAGATTGTCACGCCTTTGCAGCCCAGCTCGAACGCCAGCTCGTACAGCTTCTTCGTCTCTTCCACCGTAAAGTCGGCCGGGCAGTTCGCCGTTTTCGAAATCGACGAATCGACCCACCGCTGGATGGCGGCCTGCACGCGGATATGATCTTCCGCCGACAGATCCATCGCGGTGACGAACCACTCCGGCAGCTCTTCGCCCGGATGCGCGTTTTTCCATTCCTGCGCAATCGGCACGTACTGCTTGTCGTACCCGAGCCGGCTCTGGCGGTAATATTCAAACGCGAAATAAGGCTCGATGCCGGTCGACGTGCCGACCATCGTACCCGTGGAGCCGGTCGGCGCCTGGGTGAGAACGGTGACGTTGCGCATGCCGCGCTTGCGCACCGCTTCGCCGACTTCCGGATACACGGCGGTCATGTTTTTCATAAAGCCGCTTTGCAGGAACTTGTCGGCGTCGAACGCCGGGAACGACCCTTTCTCGGCGGCGATCTCCGTCGATGCGAGATACGCTTCGCGGGCCACGAAGCCGTACAGCTTGTCGAGAAAAGCCAAGCTTTCCGGGCTGCCGTAGCGAATCTCCAAACGGATCATCAGCTCGGCCAACCCCATCGTGCCGAGGCCGACGCGGCGTTCGTTCTTCTGGTTCCGTTCATTTTCCGGGAAATGGTAAGGCGTCTTGTCGATGACATTATCCAGAAAACGCGTGGAGTAGCGGACGACTTTGGCCAGTTCGTCCCAAGCGACGTCGTGCTTCTCCGCGTCGTAAAATTTGCTCAGGTTGATCGCCGACAGGTTGCAGACGCCCCAAGCCGGCAGCCCCTGCTCCCCGCACGGGTTCGTGCAGATGATCGGGTTGAAGTACCAGCTGTTGGACATCTGATTGTAATATTCCATGAACACGACGCCCGGCTCGGCCGATTTCCAGGCGGATTCGATAATCGTATGCCACACGTCGCGGGCGCGCACGGTGCGGTAGTGCACGACGTTCTTGCCGTGCTTCCGCCATTTCTCCAGGTCCCCGTCCCACAGCTCGTTGAACTCCGGATCTTTCGTGTCCGGGAAGACGAGTTCCCAGTCCAGGTCTTCCTTTACGGCTTTCATAAAAGCGTTGCTGATGCACACCGACAGATTGGCGTTCGTCACCTGGCCCATCGTCTGCTTGACCGTGATGAAATCGAGCAGATCCGGATGCCAGTCGTTGATCATCAGCATCAGCGCGCCGCGCCGGCTGCCCCCTTGCTCGATCAGGCCGGTCGTGTAGCTGAACAGGCCGCCCCAGGACACCGCCCCGCTGGAGGAGCCGTTGACGCCGGCCACGACGGCGCGGCGCGGACGGAGCGACGACAGATTGATGCCGACGCCGCCGCCGCGGGCCATAATCTCCGTCATTTCCGACAAAGTTTCCATAATGCCGCCCCGGCTGTCATGAGGGGAAGGAATGACGTAGCAGTTGAACAAGGTCAGTTCGTCGCTTGCCCCCGCGCCGGCCGCGATCCGCCCTCCGGGCACGAGCTTCCAGTCGTCCAGCAGCCAGCGGAATTTCTCGGACCATTCCCGCTGCTTCTCCGGGGTCGCCTCGACGGACGCCATCGCTTTCGCCAGCCGGTCCCACATTTCCTCGGGCGTCTTCTCGATCGTCAGCGTCAGCTTGTCGATTTCCGACTCGATGATGCGGCCGCTGCGCAGCTTGACCTTTACCGATTGGCCTTCCCGCGCTACGATTTCCCCGACTTCCTTGGCCGGAAACTTCGGATCGTCCTTGGTCAGCACGAGCACGACGTCGCCGACTTTCGCGGCGCTTGTGTCCGCGTTCTTCCAGGCATACCGGTCCAGAAAGATTTTTTCGCTCAACCCTTCCAGCCGGTTTGTTCCCGTCGACGTTTTCAAATTCATGCACCTCTCCCGTTCGAGTTCGATTCGCAATCTCTTCGCCGCTGCGGCGGCGCCGCCGTTACCCCCATGCCGGTCGGCAATAAAAAAAGCTATGTAGTCTTCCTTTCAATATATTGTGTTCGAATACCATTATACTATACCACATATGGTGCATCTACTGCCAGCCGTCTGTTTTTCAGCGAATAATGTCGGATGTGAACGAGCAACCTCCCATTCGCTTCCGATTGCTCCTTTTTTCGATTCGGGTTATGAAAACGTCCGACTTGCTCATACTAGACAATACATTTCCATGCGCAACCAGCCGCCCAAAGGAGGATCTACCAGGTGCGACCCCGACTCTACTCGCCGAACGCCGGCGTGCAAAGCGCAAGTTCCGATGCGGATGCGGACGCGGCCGGTCCCGACCGTCCCGCAGCCCCCGAAACCCGTCCCGCTCCCGAGACGCGTCCCGGGGAGCCTGTCCCGCCCCCGGCGCCGCCCGCGTCCGGCCGCAAAGTGCATCCGCTCGTCGAACTGCACGTCGACCGCTCCGCCTTCGAGGAACTGGAGCGCCGCGTCGAGCGGAACGGTCCGTGGGACAACTGGACGCTGTACCGGATGGCTTGGGAAGCCGAAGAAGCGACCCGCATCGGCGACTTCCGCGAGCTGTGGTGCCTGCGGCTGCTTCCCCGGTTCTCGCCGCTTCCCCACCAGATCGAGACGGCGCGGCGCGTCCTGCACGAGATGCGGGGCCGGGCCATTCTCGCCGACGAAGTCGGCCTCGGCAAAACGATCGAAGCCGGGCTCATCCTGAAAGAATACATGGTGCGCGGGCTCGTCCGCAAAGCGCTGATCCTCGTCCCCGCCTCGCTCGTTCTGCAATGGGTGCGCGAGCTCATCTCGAAATTCGGCATCCCCGCGGTCGCGCAGAAAAAGGCCCATCACTGGAACAGCGATGTCGTCGTCGCTTCCATCGACACGGCCAAGCGGGAGCCCCACCGGTCGTGGCTGCAGAACGGCGAATACGACATGCTGATCATCGATGAAGCGCATAAGCTGAAAAACAAAAAAACGGGAAACTACCAATTCGTCAGCGACTTGCGCAAAAAATACTGCCTGCTTCTGACCGCCACGCCTGTTCAGAACAGCCTGTCCGAGCTGTACAACCTGATTACGCTGCTGAAGCCCGGCCAGCTCGGAGGCGAAGGGGACTTCGCCGCCAATTTCGTCGCCGACCGGCGCTTGCCGAAAAACGAAGACCGGCTGCAGGAGGCGCTCGGCCAGGTGATGATCCGCAACCGTCGGGCGGACGGGAACCTCGCGTACACCCGGCGCATCGTCACCAACGTCCCGCTGCGGCTGTCGCCGGACGAGCAGGCGCTGTACGACGGCGTCACCGAATACGTGCGGCGCCACGTCCGGGCGGAAGGCGCGGATCTGGCCAGCCTGCTGCCGCTCGTCACGCTGCAGCGGGAAGCGTGCTCCAGCCGCGACGCCGTCTTCGTCACGCTCGTCAACCTGTTCAAGAAGACGGCGGAAAATTCCCCGCTGCGGACGCGCATCTGGGAGCTCGTCGAGCTGATCCGCGGCATCAAGGCGAACACGAAGGCGGAGAAAACGATGGAGCTCGTCCGCGGCATCGGCGACTGCAAAGCGATCGTGTTCACGGAATACCGCGCCACGCAGGAATATTTGCTCCGCTATTTCCGGGATCACGGCCTGCAGGCGGTGCCGTACCGGGGCGGCATGAACCGCGGCAAAAAGGACTGGATGATGGACCTGTTCCGGCGGCGCGCCCAGGTGATGGTTGCCACCGAAGCCGGCGGCGAAGGAATCAACCTGCAGTTCTGCCACCACATCGTCAATTTCGACCTGCCCTGGAACCCGATGCGGGTCGAGCAGCGGATCGGCCGGGTGCACCGACTCGGACAGACCGAGGACGTGCATATCTACAACCTGTGCACGATCGGCACGATCGAGGAACATATCGTACACCTGCTCCATGAAAAAATCAATATGTTCGAGATGGTGATCGGGGAGCTGGACGAAATCGTCGAAAGATTCGAACAAGAGGAATCGTTTGAGCGCCGTTTGGCGAAAATGGTGCTGGAAGCGTCCGACGCTTCCGATTTGCGCCGGCGCATCGACGGGCTGGGCGACCGTCTGCTCGGCGAGCGGAACAAAGTGCGGCAGGAGCGAATGAAATGAACAGCAGGCAAGTCTACAAATTCGCGCTCGCCTATCTGGAGCAGACCGGCTGCCGGATCATCGAGAAGAGCCCCCGCCACGTGCGCGTCAAGCTCTCCCCCGAAGCCGACCGGGCGCTGACGGGTCGGCCTTTCTACTGGAGCTTCGTCGACCGGACCGGCGCGGAGCCGGAAACGCTGACGTACACGTGGCGGTTTCTGCCGGAGGCGGAAGAGGAAGCGGACGTTCCGACGGACCCGGAGAAGGTCGCCGCTTCCTTCGCCCCGCCTTCCCTGCCGGCCGGAGGCGGGCTGCAGGAGGACCTGTATTTCGGCTCCCCGCGGCTGCAGCAGCTGTTCGACTGCGTCCGGCAGAACGGACGGTGCGTCGCCCTGTTCGAAGAGCCGCCGCGCGGCGGCAAATCAGATCCGTTCGGATCGCTCCCCTACACCGCCTGGCTCGGCGTCAACTTCAAAGTCAGCTGGGAAAGCGACATGAAGCGCGACGAGCTGTTCGGCTGGGGCATCTCCCTGGTCACCGGCAACGTGGACGAGCGGTTTTTCGAGCGGCTGCTGGCGAAGCGGCTGACGCCCCGGCTGCCGGCCGGCGTTCACTTGCTGCGCAACGGCCTGTCGCTGCGCAAGGCGATGGCCCAGCTCGAGCATGCGGCCGAACGCAAGATCAAGGCCGGCGACTTCGCCTGGGCGGAGGAGGCGGAGGCGCGAAGGCTCGACGAGCGGCGGCGCGTGGAGGCCTACTACCGCCCGATGATCGACGGCGCCGACACCGCCGAGCAGAGGGAGGCGCTGACGGCGCGGCTTAAGCAGCGGCAGGCGGAGATCGACTGGCAGTACCGCCCGCGGGTGACGCTGTCCGTCATCAACTGCGGCCTTTTTCACCTGCCCGGCTTCCACTAGCGCAGGAAAAACGGCGAAACCCGAACATCCGCCAAAAATAGAAGCGGACGGGGCCGCTTTCCCCTGACACGTTTCAACAGCTTCGGCATCGCCGCTCCGTTACAATGAACGCATCGACGCGGGCCTGTCCCAAAGAGCCAGGCTCCCAATTCACCGGATAAGCAGGTGATCCTTCATGTTCAAGCTGCGATGGCCGCAGAGCTTCGGCCTGATCGCGCTGGCCGCGCTTCTTCTTGCCGCGCCTTCGCCGGCGGCGGCATCGGTTTCCCCTGACGGTGCGCGGACGCAGCCGTCCGCCGGCAGCCTGGAGCGCCAGGTGCGCGACTGGACGGAAGCGCTGTCCGCCGAGAAGCCGTTCCAGGCCTGGCACAACGCCGTTCCGCATATTCACGCGCTCGGTCCCGGACTGCACGGCTGGCTGGTGACGCTGCACGCGAACGGCGCAACGGTCGGCTACATGGTCGTCTACGCGGTCGCGGGCGGCGGCTACCGGCTGGGCGAATACGGCACCGGCCCGAACACCCTGTTCAGCACGGCGACCCTGAAGCGGTCGCTCAAAGAAAACGGGCTTCTGCCGCCGGACGGCAAGTTCCGGGCGGTCAAGCACTATTTGCACCCGTTTGCGGCCGCCTGGGAAGTGCAGGCCGGAGACGGCACATACTGGCTCGACGCCAAGTCGGGCGAACAGCTGCCCCTCGACAAGGAAGCGTGGGCACGGCTGGAGCGGCAACAAAGCGGGCGTCCGGACGGCTCTCCCGCCGTCAAGCCGACCGGCGTGTTGCTCAACGAATCGTTCGATCCGTACGAGCGGCTCCCCTGGCTGATGGACGAAAAGCCGCTCCCGGTCTCGGCCGACCGGCTGACGGAACGGCTGCGCAAAGGATTGCACCTCCGCTACGTGTCGGAGCCGTTCGGCGACGCGATGCTGTACGCGCTGCCGGTCGTCGGCTATCAGGCCTGGACCGGCGGCCAGCTGCACCTGGCGGTCGATATGAACGGCACCCGCTTCATCCCGCTCGACTCGCTTCAGGAGCACGGGCGGTTTTACCAATAACGGCAAAAACGGAAAAAGCCGCGCGGCGGCGGCATCCTGCTTTAGGATCCGGGCGCGTGCGGCTTGCTTTTTCTCCGTTCCCTCCACCACAGAACGAGCCCTGCCGGCAGCACCGTGCCGAACCAGCGGGTCGCCCACGATTCCTTCCGCGGCTTGGCCCGCCGGCTCTCTTTCGGCGCCGCCGGCGTCGTCAAATAGACGACGGCTTTCTGCGCCACGTATTTCAGCCATTCTTCCGTGCCGCTCATCGGCGGTTCGCCTCCTTTCTTCCCGGCCTCTCATTACCAAGCATAACCGCCCGCCGCGCGCCGCAAACCGGGCGGACTCCTGAAGTTTCCCGCATGTTCGGAACGTTTCCGTGCCACGATAAGGAGGACGAGGAAACGATTCGACGGGAGGAATTCGCTTGCGTCATGCCCGAACCCCGAAATGGCGCGGCGTTGCTGCCAAAACCGGCATCGCCGCCTGCTCCCTCCTCCTTGCCGCCTGGACCCCCGGCCCGCCGCACGTTCCGGCCAAAGGACCGGACTCCCCGCACATCCAATGGGCGATGCCGACCGCGGACGTGCTGATCGACGCCGGCCACGGCGGCATCGACGGAGGCACGCATTGGGGAAACATCATGGAGAAGGACATCAATCTGGCCATTTCCCGCAAGCTGTATTTGATTCTGCGCGACCGGGAGATCAAAGCGGTCGTCAACCGGACGGGCGATTACGCGCTCAGCGACGACAACCGCTGGCAGCGGGCTTCCCGCCATCAGCGGGACTTGTCCCAACGCGGCTCGATGAGCGGCTCAATCCACGCCAAGCTGTTCGTCAGCATTCACGTCAATTGGGCGCCGGGCAATTCCCGGACGCACGGGCCGCTCGTCATACACCAGAAAGAAGGACGCAGCGCCCTGCTCGCCGCGCTGATCCAGGACAGCCTGAACCGGCAGCAAGGAACGCGTGCCCGGCCCGCTTCGACGGGCAAATACTACGTGCTTCGCGCCGTCAAAGTGCCCTCGGTCATTGTGGAGACCGCTTTTCTGAGCAACGCCGGGGACCGCGCGATGCTGACGACGCCGCGGGGGCAGTCGAGAATCGCCGCCGCCATTGCCGACGGCATTATGGCTTATCGGGTGTTCGACCCTTGAGCGCGGCTTTGCGGAGCTTTCGCCGGCGCCGAAGGCAGCACCAGCTCGGACAGCCGAACGAACATCGCGCGGCTGCTCAGCTCCGGAATGGCAGACCGAAGCACTTCCGAGGTGACCGGCCCCGACGTGCCGACATGGCCGATCGCCACGCACAGCTCGTGATTTTCCAGATGCTTCTTCAGCACCATGAGCTGGCGGGATATGTGCCGCGGCGTCGACACATCGTCCAGAAACACGTCGTTCTGCAGCAGCTTGACGCCCACTTCGCGGGCCACCTTGGGCACGACGGTGTGCCAGGACGTGCGGCTGTCCAGAAAGAACAGCCCGTGCTCCTTGCATACCTGCAGCACAACGCGCATCACCCGCTCGTCGGCGGTCGCCTTCGAGCCCATATGGTTGTTCATGCCCACCGCATGCGGAACGTCCGCAATCGCCGCCTCGACCCGCTGACGGATCTCCCCGTCGCTCAAATCGGTCGTAATGGCGCCCGGCCCTAGCCAGCTTCGCTTGCCGCGCATCGGCTCCATCGGCAGATGGACGATAACGTCGTGTCCCATCCGATACGCGGTTTCCGCGTCCGTTTTCGTCGAAGGCAAAAAAGGCATGACCGCGACGGTTAAATGGACGGGCAAGTCGAGCATCTGTCTCGTCCCTTTCATGTTGTTGCCGAAGTCATCGATAACGAGGGCGATGAGCTTCGGCGAAGCCGCTTCGGCTCTGTTCGCAGACGGAACGACAAGAAGGGCGGCCGCCGCCGCAAGCATAAGCCGAACGATTCGCGCCATTCTGCGCCGAAGTTCCGTTCGATGCCCGTTCATGGATATTCCTCCATCGTGAACTTTCGTGTCTGTCATTTATGTTGTCTGGAAAAGCAAGGTATTATGTGCAACGGATCATCGCACCGCAATGCTCGGCACAAAAAAACATCCCTTTCCCGCAAAACCGCGGGAAGGGATGCGCCGCCGTTCGAAGCCTTTGTTATTGGCTGAGCGTGTTCTTTTTCGGTTCTTCACCGTCCGTCCCGAACAGAATGTCGAAGGTCGGATGGGTTACGCCGTAGTATCGGCCCTCGTGCTTGTAGTGATGCAGCAGATGGAATTTCTTCATCCATTTGCCGAAGGCGGTGCGCGGCACGATCGGCCGGTGGGAGACGAAGTGAATCCATTCGTACCAGAGCTGATAGGCCGTAAACCCGACCATCATGACGCTGCCCAGATGGAAGCTGCCGGTCGCAAGCGAGAAGACGATCCACAGCAGGAAATGGTAGGGTATGTTGTAGCTGTTCGGCGTCAGCAAGTATTTCATTGCTTTCGGATCTTTGTGGTGCGCTTCATGTCCTTTGTAGGCGACCGGATAAATGACCGAGAAAAGGCCGTGAAGAAAGAAGCGGTGAATAAAATATTCGATCACGAAGAACAGGAGCAACCCGCCGACCAGCGCAACCAAGGTCCATTTCTGATAACCGGTGACCAGTCCCGAGATCAAATAGACCAGGAGCATCAGAGAGATAAATTGCGGCCTGCGGTCGGTCCAAAATTCTTTAACGTACGGATTCATCGTGCGATATCACCTCGTCCAAATTGGGGACTGCAAATGAGAACTCTCTTAATTTTACTATAGAATTGCACGGGGATGAACCGGACCCTAGTCTAAAATTCCAGTCTGGCCTGCAATTTTGAGAGGATTATAGTCATTATACCGCAAAACGGATGCGATGGGGCGAAAAAAAATTCCAGCCCTATTCGGACTGGAATGCGCTGAGCGATTTTTGTCATTTTTTCGCGGACAGCCACTGAACCAGGGCGTTGATCTGATCGTCGCTCAGCGTGCCTTTGAACGCCGGCATGCCTCCGCCGCCGTTCGAGATCCGGTTCCTGATCTGATCGCCGGACAGCCGGCCGCCGACGGTCTGAAGGTTGGGACCCACACCGCCGGACAAGTCGGCGCCGTGGCAAGTCATGCAATTCTGTTTGTAGACGGCTTGCGCGGCGGCCGTTCCCGCTCCCGCGCCGGCTCCGGTTGTGGCCGTGCCGGTCGGCGCCGGCGTCGTGGCCGTCGGCCCCGCGGTCGTTGAGGGAGAGGGCGTGCTTTTGGCGCAGCCCGCCACGGAAAGCGCCAGCAGCACCGCCGCGGCGGCCGTTCCGATTTTCATTCCGTTCCGCATGTTCCTGGAGCACCTCCATTCGATTCCTATGGACTATAGATTCCCCAGCGGCCGAATTCGCATGCATCATCGCGCCGCATAGACAACCAGGAAATGGATACGATAGAAAACGGACAGGCAGACTTGACCTGAAAGGCGGGGATAACGGCATGGAAACGAACATGAACGAAGAATGGATCACCCACCTGGCCGAATTGCGCCGGCGTCTCATCGTCGTCGTCGCAGCGTTTGTCCTCTCGGCAAGCGCCGGGCTTTTCTTCGCGCCGGCGATTCTGCGGATTCTGAAAACGCCGCCCGCGGGCGTGAGCGTCGTCTGGAACGTGTTCTCCTTTACCGACGGGCTGTTCGTCTATTTGCGGTGCGCCTTTCTGTTCGCCGCCGTGTTCACCCTCCCGGTTCTGCTTCTGGAGGCGTGGCTGTTCGTGCGCCCGGGTCTCACCGAGGCGGAAGCGAAGGGAGCGGCGCTGTACATTCCGGCGTCCTTCCTGTTGTTCGTCGGCGGCATGGCTTTCGGCTATTTCGTCGTCTTCCCGATGATGGTCCGGTTCATGTCCGCGATGAATCAAAAGATCGGAGCGGTGGAAACCTATGGCATAGACCGCTACTTCGCTTTTCTGTTCAACATCGTGCTTCCGCTCGGCGCGGCGTTCGAGATGCCCCTTATTCTGCTGTTTCTGACCAAGCTCGGGCTGCTGACGCCGGCCCGGATGCGGACGGTCCGCAAGTATGCCTACGTCGGCTTGGCGGTCGTCGGGGCGTGCATCTCGCCGCCCGACTTCGTCTCCCATCTGTCCGTCACCGTTCCGCTGCTGGCGCTGTTCGAGATCAGCGTCCTCGTATCGGCCAGATACGCCAAAAAAAGATGGCAAGTGCTGCCGTCCAACGGATAAAACCCATCAGGAGGGATAGCCGTGTTTCACAACATCGGAATTTCCGGGCTGCTGATCATTCTGGTCATCGCGCTCATCGTGTTCGGGCCGGCCAAGCTGCCGATGCTCGGCAAAGCGTTCGGCGAGACGCTGCGCGAATTCCGCAATTCCACCAAAGGCATCGCGGACGACGACAAAGCCGAGCCGATCGACATCCGCAAGGATGAGCAGCCGCGCCTGAGCTGATTGATCATGAAAAACCGCACGCGAGATTCGCGTGCGGTGTTTTTTTTTGCACGGCCGCGCTGCGGCTTACACCAGCGAGCCGCCCTTTTTGCTGTAAGTCAGAATGCCTTCCGCCGCCCGGTAAGCGAGAGCGCCGACCGTGTCGGTCGGGTTGTAGCCCGAATTGTGGGGAAAAGCGCTCGCGCCGACGACGAACACGTTGTCGGCGTCCCACATCTGCAGGTACGAGTTGACCGCCGACGTGGCGGGATCGGCTCCCATGATGGCGCCGCCCGTGTTGTGGGTGGACTGGTAGGTCGTAATGTCGTAAGGACCGAGCTCCTTCAGATAGTCGACGTGGTCCGCGCCCATTTCCTTCATAATGTCGGCGCATTTGCCGGCCAGAAACTTCGCCAGCTCCCGGTCCTGCTCCTCGAAATCGAACGTGATCCGCACGAGCGGATCTCCGTACGCGTCCTTGTAGGTCGGATCCAGATCCAGATAATGGTGCCGGAACGGCATGCTGGCACCTTGGCCCCCGACGCTGAGGACGCGGTTCGCGTATTTGATCGAGTTGGCTTTGAACTGGGGCCCCCAGGTCGGCGTTCCGGACGGAACGGTGTTGTTGGCGATCGGGCGCTGCCCCGTCTGGCTGATGCTGATCGATCCGCCGTGGATAAACTTCAGGTCGGAATGATCGAAGTTGTCGCCGTTGTAATCGTCAACGGTCATCCCGAGCGAGCCGGCGCCGGCGAAATTGTTGAACTGCTTGTTCTCGAAAAAGCCGATCGCATTGCCTTTCAGCACCTGGTAGGCGTAGTTGCGGCCGATGACGCCGGTTCCCGTCGCCGGATCGTAAGGCTTGCCCAGCTTGGAAGTGAGCAGAATGCGGATGTTGTTGAACACGAAGCTGGTCAGCACCACGATGTCCGCGGGCTGTTCGATCTCTTCGCCCGTCGTCGTGTCGACGTACAGAACGCCGGTCGCTTTGCCCCCTTTATGTAGAATCCGCCGGACGTCGGAATGGGTGCGGATCTCGAATTTTCCCGTTTTCTTCGCCACCGGGATCACCGTCACGACCGGGTCCGCCTTCGCCCCGTATTCGCAGCCGAACCGCTCGCAGAAGCCGCAATACTGGCAAGCCGCGCGGGCGATGCCGTCCGGATTCGTATAGTTCTGCGACAGATTGGCCGACGGCATCATGTACGGATGGAGCTTGAGCCGCTTGGCCGCGTCCTCGAACAGTTTCAGGTTCGGCGACTTTTTCATCGGCGGGGTCGGATACCCGCTGGAACGCTTCCCGCCGAGCGGATTCGGCTCTCCGGATATGCCGGCCGTCTTCTCGAACTTGTCGTAGTAGGGCTCCATCTCTTCGTACGTAATGCCCCAATCCTGAATGGTCATCTCGGGGGGAATTTTGTTTTTGCCGTATTTGGCAATCGTCTGGCTGCGGATTTGAAAATCGTACGGCAAAAAGCGGTACGTCTGGCCGTTCCAGTGAACCCCGGCGCCGCCCAGCCCGTCCCCGAGCAGGAACGAGCCGTACTGGCGCATCGGCAGCGCCCGGATCTTCTCGTTGCTGCGGAACGTGACCGTTTCCTTCGACAGGTCCAGCATGAGCTGGAAGCGCGACGCATACCGCAGTTCGTCGTGGACCATGAAGTAATCTTCCGTCTTCCGCTCCTTCCCTCTTTCCAGCCCGACGACCTGCAGCCCGTTTTTCGTCAGCTCCGAGGCGATGATGCCGCCTGCCCAGCCGACGCCGACGATGACCACATCCGTTTTCGGGAGTTTCTTCGCCATTCGCTTGTCCCTCTTTCCTTATCGCTTGGTACCGTGCACCATCGCACCGCAATGCCCAGATTTGCTTTCTGCGATTGCACATTCCGAGACGACTTCGTCGCTCGGCCTTACCGAGTGCAACCCCACCGCGATTGCTTCGCAACGCTGAATGGGGTTGCACATTCCGAGACGACTTCGTCGCTCGGTTCTCGAGACGATCTTCGATCGCTCATTTAATGAGCGGTCAAGTGCGCCTGCAGACTGCTCGGCTCGATTTTCGTGAAATCCTTTTCGATAATGTTGGCGTAGCTCATTTGGTTGCCGGGATAGTCGCGCATCCGCCAACCGTTCATGTTCAAGTTGCCGCCGTACAGCGGATCGCTGTAGGCACCTTCGAGCGTGCAGTTGCGCAGCATGCGGAAAAAGCCGCTCGGCGAAATGGTGGTGAGCGGCACCGTGTCCGACTCGAAGTCTCTGAGCACGGCGTCCTGCTGCTCGCCGGTCAGGTCGGCGAAATTTTTGCCGTATTTGCTCTGGCTGTAGTTGTCCATTTCGCGCAGGGCGATTTCGAACGTTTCCCGCCGGTTCAACCGGCCCTGGTAGCCTTGCACTTTTTCTCCCACATAGAAAGGCGGGGACATATATTCCCTGCCGTTGACGCCCCACTCGCCCGCCAGCTGGTGATCGATGAAGAAGGCGACACCGAGATCTTTCGCGCCGGGGCCGCTATCGTCCGCGGGGAAAATCCGCTCCACCGCCGCTTCCACGGTCCGGAACTGGTCCTGCGTAAAATACATCAGCGCCTGGTTGTAATTGTTCGGAGCGCCGGCGGACGGCCCGGAAGGCGCGGGCTGCTGCGGCTGCACCGGCTGGCGGCGGGGAATCAGGCTGCCGATCGCGCCGCCTACGACAAGGCCGCCCACCGCATACCCGGCGTTGATGAGAAACCGGCGGCGGGACGGCTCTTGCACCTCCTGCCCGTCCGGCTCCTTCTTTTCCTCGTGGTCCATAATGGTGTTTTCTCACCCCTTTTATATGGGTTCGATATGGATTCGCGTGTTTATTATTTTTCCAGGTGCAGGCGATTATACAATTTCAGGAATTGGTCATCCTACCCGATGACAAAACCTACACATCCTGGAGGAACCCGCTATGAACAAGCCGCTTCAAGCCGCGGCGCTCGCCGCGTCTATCGTTCTGGCAGCGGGGTTGCTCGGCTCGATGGCCGCCTGCCAGAACCGCACCCCCGCTGCCGGACCGAACGCCAACAGCGTTCCGAACGGAAACCGGATTCCCGCAAGTCCGGCTCCGCCCGCCCGCCAGTTCAGCCATCCGCAGGACGCATCGGTCATTCCGAGCCAGCACGGGCCGAAGCAGCATACGACGAACGAGTTCGGCGGCACCACCTACGGGCTCGGCAGCTCGGTCTACAGCCTGATCGGAAGCTCCGGACTGCACAGCCACGGGCTGTCGTCGCATCTGGAATCGCGCCTTGGCGGCGCCGGAATCGGCGGCGTCAAAGTTTTCGCTGTCGACGACATGGTGATCGTGGCCACGAAGAAGAAGGAAATCACTTCCGCCCGGTATGACGAGTTGCAGCAGAAAGTGCTCAGCAATACCGGCGGACAAGCAGGCAAAGGCCGGGAGCCGGGCCGCAAAATGAGCACGAAAGGCGAAGCCGGCGGCACGGAAGACAACAATCTGGATATGGCGGCCGCCTGGCTGCGCGAACATATGGGCGGAACGGTTCAAGTGCTGACCGTGGAGAGTCCCCGCGCCGTCGAGGCCATCGAGCGGATCCGCTCCCGGGCGGACGACAAGCCGGCCTCGCCGCTGGCGCTGTCGAACGACATCCGGACGCTGCTGCAGATTGCGATGAGCGAGCACCGGACAAGCAGGTAGAACCGGCCGACGAAGGCCCGCGCGGGAGGCGCGGGCTTTCCTTGTGCGCCGCCGCAACGGCCGCGGGCCGGCTGTGCGTTTGCGGATTATGCAGGGCGGTAGGCGAATAAACGGACGCCAGGAACAAAAGCACATACGATATGGCGTGATGAAAATCACGAATTTGCAGGCAAGGAAGGTGATCCCGATGGCTTATCCCGTTGCCGGCTCTTACTCTTGCGCCGGTTACTCCGGCTATGGAACGGCAGCCTTTGCGCTGGTGCTCTTCATTCTGCTGGTCATCATTCTGCGCGCCGGCATCGGATTCTACTGAGATATCCGTTTCGCCAGCCCCGCCATGCCGCGCATGGCGGTTTTTTTTCGTCGTGCCGGGCGTGGCAAATGCGAAGCGCCGGTCATAAAGTGGCGAAGGAAAGGATTCGATGGAAGCATTCCGAAGCGAAGGAAGGGAACGCCATGTTCATGCCGCAGCAAGTCGAACCGGCTTCGAGCGGCGGCCGGGCCGAAGGTCTGGCGGTCGGCCGCGGACCGCTGCTGATCGAGCTCGCCGACGCTCTGTTTGCGGCCGGCTGGTCCCGCCTGCACCTGCTCGCGGTCGGCGGCGCGCCGATCGACCCGGAGCGGATGGCGCAGTGCCTCCGGCGCGCCCGGCGGACGAACCCGGAAGCCGAGCTCTGCGAGGCAGCGCGGTTGCCGGCGGCGGCAGCGGCGGAGATCGGCGCCTGGCGGGAAGCGGTCCGGCCGTACCGGTGGGTGGCGTACGGTTCCGCGGACGGGCCTTCCGACGAAATGCGCTTGCTTCAGGAAGCTTGCCGGGAAGAGCGAAAGGCGTTTGTGCCGGTCCTGCGCATCGGGCAGGTTGGCATCGCCGGGCCGCTGACGCGGCCGGACGGCGGCACGGCCTGGGAATCGGCGTGGCGGCGCATTCACAAGTCCGTTCTCGGGCTTGACGAGGAGCGGACCGCCTTCACGGCCGCGGCCGGCGCGTTGCTCGCGGGCGTCGCCGCCGCCGCGCTGCGCCGGGCGGTTCCGGATGCGGACGCAGGCGGCGGCGCGGCCGAACCGGACCCGGCCCGGTCCTTCTATCTGCTGAATCTCGCGACGCTCGAAGGCCGTTTTCATGCGTTCATCCCCCATCCGCTTCCGCTCGCCGCCGGGAATCCCGAATTCGCGCGTGTGGCGGACCCGATGCGGCTGGCGGAGGCGCCCGGGGAAGAAGCGGGCGAGGCGGCGAAGAAGCTGCCCGGGGGCTGCGCGAACGAAGCGGAGACGGATGATTCGGCCAAGCTGCCGCCGGAAAGCGCCGGCGATGACGAGGAACCGCTGCTGGCTTGCTTCAAGCGATGGACATCGCCGGTGGCCGGCATCTTTCGCGCTTGGGACGAAGGGGAGTTGACGCAACTGCCCCTCTCCCTGTGCCGCGTCGAGCCCGCCGACCCGCTGTCGGAAGGCCCGGTCCGGACGTTGCCGCCGCTGATCCGGGCGGGAATCACGCACGCCGAGGCGCGGCGGGAAGCCGGGCTGGCCGGCATCGAAGCGTACGCGGCCCGGCTTGCCGGCCCGTTCCTCCCCGCCGGCCCGGCGCCGTTCGGCGTCGGCGCGGGCGCAACGGCGCGCGAAGCGCTCAGCCGCGCGCTGCTGCATGCCCTCGCCGAGGCGCAAAAGCGCGGCGCGGCGGGACGGCCCCCGGCCGCGCGGCCGCTGCGGCTCGGCCGGGTGAACGATGCCCGGCTCCGCTTCGAATGGCGGGCGCTGGCTATCCTGCAGGGGACGCCGGCGGCGGCGCTCTTCGATGACGGGCTCGGCTGTCCCGTCGTCTGGGTCGGCGCCGGCGGCCGCTGGCACGGCTGCGTCGGATTCGACGCGGAAGGGGCCTTCCGGTCGGCGCTGCGGCGGGCGCTCCTGTACGCGCAGTGCGGGGAAGGCGCCTTGCCGGAAGTGCAAGGATGGGAAGCGCCGGACCTGAAGCTTCTGCCGGAAGAACCGGTGACGCTCGAGGTGGAAGCCGGCGAACGTTCGGCGCGGCAGGCGCAGGAGCGGCTGCTGCCCGCCGTTCTGAACCGGCTGAAGCGCGCCGGCCGGCGGATCGCGGTCTGGGATCTCGCCGCTGAGCCCTTCCTGCGCGAAGATCTGGGGGCCGTGTTGGGCGTAGCGCTCGAGAAGGAGGAGGAGGGACGGCCGTGACGGACAGAACCGAAGTCGCAATCGTCGGCGCCGGGCAACTCGCGGACATGACGGCCGACGAGCTGGGCGGGTCGCATCCGGTATCGCGCCCGGCCGATCTGCAGGCCGGCGTTGCTGCGGGCGCGGCGCTCGTTCTCGTGCTGCAGGATGAATGGCGGCCGGCCGTATTCGCGGCGGCGGAAGAAGCGCTGCGGCGGGCCGGCATCCCGTGGCTCGGCGCCTTCGTCTGCCATGACGAAGGCGTCGTCGGCCCGCTCGTGCGTCCGGACCGGCCGGGCTGCTCCCAATGCGCGGACGCGCGGCGCCTGGCGGCGGGACAGGGCCGCGGCAACCTGCTGCAAGCGCAGATGCAGCTGCTTCTGCACGGCTTCGTCCCGCCGGGGCCGGCCGTGACCGGCCTCGGACTGCGGCAGATGAGCCGCCTGATCGCGGCGGAAGCGGATCGGGCGCTAAAGGGCGAGCCGTGCTGGACCGAGGGCCGGCTCTACCTGGTCGACCTGCATGCGCTGGCCGTGTCGCTTCACGCCTTCCTGCCCGATCCGCTCTGTCCGGTGTGCGGCTGCATGCCCGACGACAGCGCCGAAGCGGCCCGCATCGCGCTGCGGCCGACGCCGAAGGCGAGCCCCGAAGCGTACCGCAGCCGCACAGCGGACGATCTGGCCGGCGCATTGGTCCGGCGCTATCTCGACGAGCGGACCGGCCTGCTGAACGCGGAAATCGCCGACGTCCGCTCCCCGTTCGCCCATGTCGTGTTGAACTTGCCGGCCTTCTACGGGAACGAGCCCGTCTCCGGCCGGTCCGGCTCCTATGCGCGCAGCGAGACGACCGGCATCCTGGAGGGGCTGGAGCGGTATTGCGGCATGATGCCGCGCGGCAAGCGGACGGTCGTTCAGGACAGCTACCGCAACCTGTCGGATTGCGCGCTCGATCCGGTCCGGACCGGCACGTACGCGCCGGAGCAATATGCGCAGCCCGATTTTCCGATGAAACCGTTCGATCCCGAGCGGCCGATCCGTTGGGTGTGGGGCTATTCGTTTGCGCGGGAGCGGCCGATTCTCGTGCCGGAATCGCTGGCATATTATACCCTGGGCGCGGAAGACGGCTTCGTCGAGGAAGGTTCAAGCGGCTGCGCGCTGGGCGCAAGCCTGGAGGAAGCGGCGCTGCATGGCATTCTGGAAGCGGCGGAGCGCGACGCGGTTCTGCTGGCCTGGTATGCGCGCTTGCCGCTGCCGGAGCTGGACCCGGGTTCCGCCGGCGACTCGGAACTGACGCTGATGATCGAGCGGCTGCGGGTGGCGGAAGGCTTCGACGTGCGCTTGTTCAACGCGGCGACGGACAACGGCATTCCGGCGATTTGGGCCGCAGCCCGCAACCTCGGCGGAACGGGCCCCCGACTCGTCTGCGCTTCCGGCGCCCACCTGGAACCGGCGCGGGCCGCCAAAAGCGCGGTTTACGAGCTGTCCGGCTTCATCGCCTATCTCGGCGCGCAGCTCGAAGAAAACAAGGAAGCGTGCGCCCGCATGCTGGACGACGCCTCTCTCGTCGAGCGGATGGAAGATCACGCGCTGCTCTACGGTTTGCCGGAAGCGGAGGAGCGGCTGCGGTTTCTGCTCGGCTCGGACCGGCCGCTCGTAGCTTTCGGCGAAGCTTTCCCGCCGCGGCAGGCGCGGACCGATCTGACGGAGGACTTGCGCGAGCTGATCGGGCGCTTTCTGGAGCTCGACCTGGACGTCATCGTCGTCGACCAGACGGCGCCGGAAATCGCGCAAAGCGGGCTGTATTGCGTCAAAGTCCTCATTCCGGGCCTGCTGCCGATGTCGTTCGGACACGGCCGGGTCCGCCTGACCGGACTGGACCGGGTGCGGACGCTGCCGATGAAGCTCGGGTATTGCGACGCCCCGCTCGCGCCCGATCAGCTCAATCCTTATCCTCACCCGTTTATGTGACCGGGCCGGTCTCCTCGCACATCCGGCGGTGAATCGCCGCCCCCTGATGCGACGGGTCGAGAGCGAGCGCCGCGTCCAGCTGCGCTTTCGCCTCCCGGCGCCGGTCCAGGCCGAGCAGCCCGAGGCCGAGCATGTACCGGCAATGGATCTCGTTGCGCTTGTTCAGATCGTCGTCGAACACGAGAAAGTCCGGCAGCGAGACGGCGAAGTAGTCGAATTTCACCTCGTCGAACAGATGCTTCTCCGCATAGCCTATGAGCTTGTGGAACCGGCGCTTCGCTTCCTTTTCCTCGCCGAGCTTGAGACAAGCCATTCCCTGATAAAAAATCGAATCCGGCGGCTGGTCGTTGTAATAGGCGGCGCTGACCGGTTCCTGCAAGCCTTGCGACGCCTTCCGCCAATGCGCGGCGGCTTCTTCCTTGCGGCCGAGTCCGTCGCAGGCGCAGCCCAAATAGTAGTAAATATCGTTCTCCTGCGCGCCGACCAGTTTCCCTTCCCCCAGATTCTCGGGGTAGACGAGCGCGCGGTTCAGCAGGTCCGCGGCGTCCGCGTATCTCGCCTCCCGCAGCGCCCGCTTCGCCATCGCGACATGAGCCGCGACGTATTGACCGGCCACCTTGCCTTCCCCGCCTTCCCAGGGATGGAACGTGCGGGCGGCCAGCGCGGCGGCCGCTTCCCGCGGGCGGTCCAGCGTGTTCAGCAGCGTCACGTATTCCAGGTACAGGTCGTCTCGCCTGCCGACGAGATCCATGCGCCGCTCCAGCCGGGCAAGGCGCTCTTCCGGGACGGCGCCCAGCTTCTTCAGCAGCTGGTCCAGCTCATAGAAAATGCGGGCGTCATCCGGCCGGCAGGCGAGCGCCGTCTCCAGCGACCGAAGCGCCGCCTGCCGGTCGCCGCGCTTGTTGTAGTAAGCGAGCGCCAAATTGCGGTGAACGGTGGCGAAATCGCCACGAACGGCCCGCGACGCTTCCCAATGGGCGATGGCGTCTTCCGGGCGCTTCTTGTCGTACAGCCAGTTGCCCAGGTAGTAATGGGCCCGGTCGTCCTGCGGGTCGGCCCGGACGGCGCTTTCCAGCGCGAGCAGATCGAACATCGTGTTCGGGAAGCAGCATTCCGGCGACGCCGCCCGGCCCGCCTTCCGGCGAAGCGCCGCTTGCTCCGGGCGGCCGGCCAGCTCGTGCAAATGCCCGAGCGCGTAGTGCAGCATCGGGTGGACGCCGTCCGCCGCGTCCGCGCCCGCACCCGCGTCCGCCGCCGGCGCCAAGCGCTCCAAAACTTCCGTCGCCTCGTCGAACAGCCCGCACTCGGCATAGTCGGACGCCAGGCTCAAATGGTTGTGCGGATCGTCGCGCATCAGGCGGCGCAAATCGGCCAGCGCTTCGCCGGCCTCGTTCGCCCGTCCGAGCGCCGCCAGCGCAAGATGCCGCTCGTTCGCCGCGCCGAAGTCGCAGACGTCCAGCCGCAGCGTCTCCTCGGCCAGCGCGAGCGCTTCCGCCGCGCGTCCCAGCTTGCGCAGCAGCGCCGCTTTGAGGTGGCGCGCCCTGTAGTTGCGGCTGTTGCGGATGAGCGACCGCTCGATAAGCTCCAGCGCTTCGGCGTAATCTTTCCGCGTGCAGGCGATCTGGGCCAGCGCGAAGTAGCCGGCGTCCTGCCAGGCCGCGGACCAGACCGCCTTGTAGAAAGCGGCGAACGCTTCTTCCGCGCGGCCCTGCAGCTTCAGCGACATGCCGAGCCGGTAGAAGGCTTCGCTGTCGTACGGGTTCGGGTTGCGCCACGTCAGCGACCGGATCGCCGTCCGAAAGCGCGCCTCGGCCTCCGCGAACTGTCCCCGGCGAAGCAGCAGCGCGCCGAAGGCGACGTTCAGGCGAATGTCGTCCGGGTCCCGCTTCAGCCCTTCCAGGTAATAATCCTCCGGCTCGAACGTCGCATGGCGGTACTGCTCCAGATGCAGTCCGGCCAAATAAAGCCGCTCGTTCGTCTTCAGCTCGCCCGGCTCGGGCAGCGGCTGCGCCGCGTCCGGAACCCGCCCGGTCTTCGGTTCGGCCGGACGGTAGGAGATAAGCAGCCTGCCGCCCGCGTCCCGCACCGACACTTCCAGATCGTGCGGCCGCTCCTCCTCTTCCAGCGGGACGATCTTGCGGTACGTCGACGTCGGAGACAGGTCGAACCGATCGGACAAGTACGTCCTGCGCCTCCCTTTCAGCTCGACGACGGCGCCGTCGAAGCGGGAGGTCGCGTAAGCCTGCACCGTGGCAACGCGCCCCGCTTCGTCGATTTCCAGGTTGACCGCCGCGTCGACGGAAGCGTTTTTGACGATCCCGATGTCCTTGTACGGCATGAAATACTGCTTGAACGATTTCTCCTCGTAAGGATGCAGCCAGCTGAAATCCGGCTGGTTGTCGGTGTAGACGCCGGTCATCAGCTCGACGTACGGGCCGTCCTCGTCGGTCAAATGGCGGGTCCACGCCCGGCCGAACTCGCCGTTGCCCCACGTCCACTGCTTTTTGCCCGGGGAGATATGGTGGTTTGCGACATGCAGCAGGCCGGCTTGGGCGCCGTGGTCGTAGCCGCCCACGAAGTCGTAGTCCGACCGGTAGGCCATGTAGGACGTCGGCACCGGAATGTTGGCATGGCGGGAAATGTCCACGCCGGCGGAATAATCGACTTTGTAATACGTCCCCGTGGCGATCGGGAACCGCGATACGTCCCGCTTCCCGTGGTCGAACACGGCGTCGACGTCCGGCGGGAACACCGACTGCGTGCGGTCGTTCGCGGCAACGGCGGGATTTGCCCACCACAGAAACGTCTGCGGCTCCGGCGTGCGGTTGTACAGCTGCACCTGAATCTCCAGATACGCTTTGCCCGGGCGCAGCGTGAAGCCGGCGGTCGACTTCGTGCCGTACATCCGGTCGATCTCGCCGACCCACACCGTCGCGCTGCCGTCCGCGTTCTCGGCCAGGCGGTATTCGACCGGCCCGAACGTATTCGGACGGTGGTGCTGCGGCCAGTTGAACTCGATGCCGCCGGAAATCCACGGGCCCGCCAGGCCGACGAGCGCCGGCTTGATGACGCGGTTGTAATACACGAAATCGTAGTTGTTCGTCTTGTCGAGGGCGCGGTAGACGCGCCCGCCGAGCTGGGGCATGATCTCGATGCGGACGTACTCGTTCTCGAGCACCGCCAGACGATAGATCCGGTCCGTTTTCGCGTCCTCGATCCGGTCGATGACCGGGTACGGATACACCTTCCCGGAACTGCCCTGATACACCCTTTTCTCCAGAAACATCGGATTGGGGTCCGGCCGGCCGACCCCGTAAGTCGGAATGACGGCGTCCTCTTCCCATACCCGCACGGCGGGGGGCGACTTCGGATTCGCGCTCATCTGACGTTCCTCCTTCCCGTTTACGTCCACTTTACTGCCGGGAGCGGGAAACGCCAATTGACGAAATGCGGGGGATGATGGATGATATTCTTATTCCAATCTTGCGCGGGAAAGGCGCTGGTCCCCGTGGAAACGATCCGCAAGCCGGACGGCTTCGCGTCGCAGAAGCTGTTCGTTTTTCCCGAATCGATGCAGAAAGAGCTCGCCGAATCGGAATGGACGAAAGATCTGTTCGTCACCGACATCGGCTATTTTCCCCATGCCCGGCACCATTACCGGGAGCGGCCGCATGGATGCGATTCGAACATTTTCATCTATTGCGCGGAAGGCGAAGGCTGGATCGAAGCGGAGGGCGAGCGGAAAATCCGGCTGGAATCCCGGCAGCTGGCCGTCATTCCGGCCGGGAAGGCGCACCGTTACGGGGCGTCCGACGGCGATCCGTGGAGCATTTACTGGTTTCACCTGCAGGGGGAACGGGTGGCTCCCTTGATGCGGCTGTACGGGTTGGAGGAAGGGCCGCTGACGCTGACGCTCGGCGCCCATGCCATGCTGACGGACGGGTTCGAGCAAGCGTACGGCTTGCTGACGGACAAGCCCTATTCCTGGCAAGCCCGGGCGCACGTCTCGCACACGATCCGCCATATGCTGAGCAGCGTCGGGCTGAGCGCCGGCCGGTCGAAGGAGGACCGGAAAAGGGAGCGGTACCTGGAGCAGGCGGTCCGGTACATGACCGACCGTCTCGCGGATTCGCTGACGCTGGCCGATCTGGCCCGGGCGACCGGGCTGTCGAAGCAGCATCTGATCTACTTGTTCAACCGGGAAACCGGCCGCCCGCCGGTGGAATATTATCTCCGGCTGAAAATGCAGCGGGCCGGGCAGCTGCTCGACCTGACCGACCTGAGCGTCAAGGAAATCGCCGGCGCCGTCGGCATCTCCGATCCTTACTACTTCTCCCGCCTGTTCAAGCGCATGATGGGCTGCTCCCCGACCGAGTACCGCAATATTCCGAAAGGGTAAAAGGGCGCGCCGGCCGGTTCCGGGCTCCTGAGCGAAAGGGATGCCCTCCTCACGGCGCGCGCAATCCGCTACCGGTTCAGCCACCACACGATGGGAATGTACAGCACCCCCGTCACGATGCCGTTCAGCGCCATCGCCAGCCCGCTGTAGCTGCCCTGGATTTCCGAGCCGCGCAGCAGCTTGGCGGTGCCGATGCCGTGCGCGGCGGTGCCGACGGCGATGCCGAGCGGCAGGTCGTCCCGGATCCCGAAGAGCCGCAGCACGAGGCGGCCGGCCATGCTGCCGACCAGCCCGGTCAGCACGGTCAGCGCCGCGCTGATCTCCGGCGACCCGCCGGTGAGCCGCGCCAGCTCCAGCGCGATCGGCGAGCTGACCGACTTCGGCATCGCCGTCAGAATCATCTCGCGCGTGCCGCCGAGCCCCCAGACGATCAGGCCGGTCGAGACGATCGCCGTCACCGCGCCGACCGTGACGCCGCCTAGCACGGCCGCAAGCTGCGCGCGGATGCGCGCCCGGTTTTTGTACAGCGGCACGCCCAGCGCGACGGTGGCCGGCCCGAGCATGAACGTCAGCATGTCCCCGCCCGCGGCGTAATCCTGGTACGGAATGCCGGCGGCGGCCAGCAGCAGGATGATGCCGCCGGCGCTCAGAAACAGCGGGTGCAGCCACGGCAGCCGCTTGTTGGCGAGCAGGCCGGCCGCGTAGAAGGCGACGCTGAGGGCCACGCCGAACAGAGGCTGGCTCAGCCACGGCGCGCTCATCCGGCGGTCTCCTCCCCGGCGTCCGGCTTCCGAAGCTTAGCTGCCGCAAAGCCGGTGACCGCGACGACGATGAGCGGCCCGGCGACGACGCCGGCCGCGATCGGGACGAGCTGGCTTCCCAGCGCCGGAAGAAGCGCCATCGCGCTGACGATATACGGAATGAAAAACAGCATCATATGCTGCGTCAGCCATTGCGCGGAAGCTTCCACCCATTCCAGCTTGACGACCTTCGCGAACAGCGCGGCCGCAAACAGCACCAGTCCGATCAGATTGGCCGGCATCGGCACGTGCAGCCATTCTTTCAGGCCGAGTCCCAGCAGATTGAACAACAGCAAAATCGCGAATCCCAGCATGTCCGTCCCCCTCCCGGCCGTTTTGCTCCCGATGCGGGACTGCTGCCGCCCGCGAAAGCGGGAACTGTTTTGCGCTATTAGATTATCAAAGTTGGACGGCGCTGAAAAGGACGGACGATGTCCCGGTTCGAGGAAAGCAAATAGAAGGCGGCATCGCCCCGGAAGGGATGCCCGGTCTATGCCGCCACGGGAACAGCTATCAATAGGCCCGCGCGTATTGCTTCGGCACGCGGGTCTCTCCGGAGACGGCCCGGATCGCATGGGTCGCCCAATAAGGATCCCGCAGCATGCCCCGCGCCACTGCGACGAGATCGGCGTCTTCGTTGGCGATCGTCGCCTCGGCCAGCTTCGGCTCGTCCAGAAGGCCGACGGCGATGACGGGCACCTGCAGCGTCTCCCTGAACGCGCGGGCCATCGGAACCTGGTACCCCGGATAATTGCCGGGTTTCCTCTTCCCCGCCGGGCCTTCGCCGCCGCTGCTGACGTGGAACATGTCGACGCCGGCTTCCTTGTAGCGCCGGCCGATGGCCAAGCTATGCTCCAGACCGTAGCCCCCGTCCATGTACTCCACCGCCGAAATGCGAAGAAGAAGCGGCATATCCGCGGGCATGACGCTTTTGACGGCGCGGATCACTTCGACGCCGAACAGGGCCAGATCCTGCCCGTATTCATCCGTCCGGTTGTTGATGCCCGGCGAGTGGAACTGGTGGATCAGGTAGCCGTGGGCGCCGTGCAGCTCGATCGTGTCGACGCCCGCTTCAACGGCCCGCCGCGCGGCCTCCCTGAATTTCTCCACCATCTCCCCCACTTCCTGCGTCGTCAATGCCCGCGGCTTTTTGTATTCGGGGCCCGCGGGAAGGTCGGAAGGGCCGACGGGGACGGCGGCGTCTTCGGCTTTGCGGCCGGCGTGGGCGATCTGGATGCCGATTTTCGCGCCGTGCTTGTGCACTTCCGAGATGATCCGGCGAAAGGACGGAATCTGCTCGTCGGACCACAGGCCGAGGTCGTAATCGGTAATTCGGCCGTCCGGTTCCACGTCGGTCATCTCCATAATAATCAGCCCGGCGCCGCCGATCGCCCGGGAGACATAGTGGACGAAATGCCAGTCGTTCGGCTTGCCGTCTTTCGCCTCGACCGAGTATTGGCACATCGGCGGCATGACGATGCGGTTCCGGAGTTCCAGGCCTTTCAGACGAAAAGACGAGGACAAGTTCGGCATAGGGCTCTCTCTCCATTCCTTGTCGATGTCGGTTTGTTGAACCTGGAACTATTATAGACCGAAACCGGTGATTAATCGAACCCCGGCGCCGGGCGCCCTCCGCCTCCCGCTTGCCGCACGCGCGCGATGCCTGCGGCGGCTTCGCGAGCGGTGTGCGGATGCGGATTTTGCGCGGACCTGTGCGAATGAACGGTCCATATATGGCCCCCGACATATGCTGTCAACGTGATGACCCATCACAAATCTTAAACACGGTGGTGAAAGGCATGAGCTACGTCGGAGGTTCTTGTGGCGGCTACGGCATTGGGGCGGCCGCTTTCGCGCTCGTTCTTTTCATTCTGCTGGTCATCGTCTTGAGAGCCGGATTCTTCTACTAAGAAAAAAACGGCATCCTCCCGCTCCTGGACCTGTCGCGCAAGCGCGACGGGTCTTTTTTCGTTCTCGCTCGCGCCGCGCGGCTCAGCCTTTGACCCCGGTCCAGGCCACCCCCTTCTCGATCAGCCGCTGGCAGAACAGGAACACCGCCAGCGTCGGCAGCGTCGCCACCGTCAGGCTCGCCATCAGCACGTTGGGGCCGATCGACTGCCGGTTCTGGAAGTCGTTGATCGCCACCGTCAGCGTCCATACCGGCTCCTGCCGCGCCACCACCAGCGGCCACAGAAATTCGTTCCAGACGGCCAGAAAAGTCATGACGCCCACCACCGTAAAGATCGGCAGCGACAGCGGGATGACGAGCCGGTTGTAGATGCGCAGCTCGGAAGCCCCGTCGATGCGCGCCGCCTGCAGCAGCTCGCCCGGAAGCTGGTCGAAAAAGCCTTTGAACAGAAAAATGACGATGCCCCAGGCCGAATGGGGCAGGATGATCGCCCACAGCGTGTTGACCAGATGCAGTTTCTCCATGGTCAAGTACAGGGGCACGAGAATGGCGATTTCGGGAATCATGATCGTCGCCACGAAGAACAGCATCCACCGGGCCGCCCACTTCCGGGAGATGAGCCGGGACAGCGCGTAGCCCGCCAGGCCGCCGACGAAGAAGTGGAACGCAATCGTCGCGCCCGTGACGACGGCGCTGTTCAGCAAATATTTCGGGTAATCGAAGCCGCTGTCCGTCTTCGCGTTCATCGTCCACAGCGTGATGTAGTTGTCGAACAGCCGGAGCCAGTTGCTCTGCTGGGTCACCGACACCAGCTTCGCCTTCATGAATTTGGCCTGCTGCAGAAACTCGCGCACCTTGCCGGCGGGCGAGTCCGCCGGCGGCTCGGCCGCATCCGGCTGCGGCCGAACTTCGGCGCCTTCGTCTCCGTACCAGCGGAAATGGGTGTATCCATTGCTGCGGATGATCGGCAGCTTGATCCGCATGATCGCGTCGGTGAACACCTGCGCCGGGACGATCTGTGTCCGGCCGGCGGTGAACAGGTAGGACGGCGTTTGCGCTTCCAGCACCTTCCTGCCGTTCAGGGTGCCGACGACGCGCATCTCGCCGATCGATTCGTTCTGCAGCTTCTTCCACGCGAACCAGGTCGCTTTGGCCGCCTCCGCTTCAAACGCCTGGCGATCCTGCTGCGCCATGCCGGAGAAATCGAGCGCCACCGTCACCGTCTGCGGCACTTTCGGAATCCAGTTCGGCGGGAAAGTATAGATCGATTTGCCGTCTTTCAGCGAAGAGCTGATCATCCAGGCCAACGGGACGAGGCTGGCGGCGATGAACAAAGCGGTGACCGCATAGGCGGTAATCTGCAGACTGTAGTACCCTTTTTCCCGAATGCGGCCGGATTTCCTCATCGGCTCCGCCTCCTTTCAGGTCATTGCGGCGTTTCTCTGGAAATTTTCAGCTGAATATAGGTGACCAGCGCGATGATGACGAACATGATCAAGGATACGGCGCCGGCCAGGCCGAAGCGATATTCCTTGAAGGCGCTGTCGTAGACGACCATGGACAGCACCCGCGTGCTGTTGACCGGCCCGCCTCCCGTCATGACGTACATCGGGTCGAAGGTCAGGAACACACCGGCGAGAAAGGAGATGAACTGGATCCCGATAATGAACCGCAGCCCGGGGAAAATGACCCGGCGCATCCGCTGCCACGGCCCGGCCCCGTCGATTTTGGCCGCTTCCACGATCTCGTTCGAGACGCCCTGCAGCGCCGAGTAGTAAATGAGCAGGTTGATTCCCCCGCCCATGACGCCGGGCAGGACGATGGCCAATTTCGCCATCGACGGATCGCTCAGCCAGCCGTAAGGACCGAGGCCGATGCGGCCGAGCCAATCGTTCAGCAGCCCGTAGTCCGGGTTGTAGAGCCATTTCCACAGCACGAATCCGGCCACGCTCGGCACGGCCGAGGGAATCAGATACAGGAAGCGGAACAGCAGATTGCCCCGCCGGATTTCGTTTAGCAGCAGCGCCTGCGCGATCGGGATCCAGAACGTGAGCGCGATGTACAGCAGCAGGAAAGCGAAGGTGTTCCCGAGCGCGGTCCAGAACACGGTCGAGCGAAACAACAGCGCGTAATTGCCGAGACCGACGAACGGTCCCGGCGGATGCATCAGGTTATAGTTGAAAAAACTCATGAACACCGCTTGCAGCAGCGGGTAGTATTTGAACAGCGCGAACGCCGCGACGGCCGGGGTCATGAACAGCACGGCGATCCATGGAATCCGGACCGCGCGCGGCCGGTACGCCGCCCTCATCCCGGCTTCACTTCTTTATTGTAGGGATCGATGACTTCCCGCTGGGCCAGCGCTTCGGCCGCCTTCAGCTCGGTGAGCGGGTCGGCGCCGGCGTCGGTCAGCACTTTCTGCACCGCCTTGACGACGTAAGGCGTCAGCCGCTCCTTCAGGAAATATTCGAGATGCGTATTTTCGGCGGCTTTGCGCACGTTGTCCACCAATTCCTGCGGCACGTTCTGGAGATAATTCGTCGGGTCCACGTCCTTGCGCACGGTCAAGAGGTTCGGCAAAATGCCGTTGTCGGACTGGAACTGCAGTATTTTCTCCAACACTTCCTTGGACTGCCGGAACTCGATGTACTTGATCGCGGCGTCCTGCTTTTCCTTCGACGTCTTCGGATTGACGATCCAGTAGGCGCCGCCCATCTGCGACGGAGCCTGGCCGGAGGGCCCGACCGGGAACGGCGCGAAACCGATGTCGTTTAAGTCCATGCCGTTCTGCACGAGGCTGCCGAAGCCGTCGGACGAGCCGAGGATCATCGCGGAGCGCCCTTGGAAGAAGTCGTTGTAGTTGTCCTGGTACGACTGCACCACGTTTTTCTGAACGACTTTGTACTTCCATTTCAAATCCTTGTAAAATTGCAGCGCGGTGACGGCCGGCTGCTTGCTGAAATCGAGGGTGACGGTGCCGTCGTCGTTGCGCGTCGTCAGATCGCCGCCCGCTTGCCAGACGTAATATTCGAACCACCAGTCCGCCCATTCCATGCCGAGAATGGTGTAGCCGTACTGGTTTTTGTCCGGCTTCGTCAGCTTCTGCGCGTATTGGGCGAATTCGTCCCAGTTGGCCGGCGGCTTCTCCGGATCGAGACCGGCGTCCCGGTACAGCGTCTTGTTGTAGAGCAGACCCATCACGTACATGCTGTTCGGGATGCCGTAAATTTTGCCGTCGATGTTCGCCGCCTGCATCGCCGAATCGAGATACTGGTCCCGGTCTTCGTACCGGTTCCAGTAATCGGTCAGGTCGAGCGCGAAGCCCTGCTTCACCCAATCCCCGATGATCGGGAAATGCGCGGCGCCGTAGGCGTCCGGCCCGTTGCCGCCGGCCATCGCGGTGACGAACACTTCGCGGTCGTTCGTTCCGTTCGGGGCGAGCTCATGGTGCACCTTGATGTTCGGATTTTCCTGTTCGAACTGCTGATAAATTTCGTCCCAGACCGGCTTCAAAATATCGTCCGCTTTCGGCTGGTCCCACACCGTAATTTCCACCGTCTGGCCGTTCTCCGCCCCGCCAGCGGCGGCGCTTTCGGTTGCCGATCCGCCCGCGTCCGACGACGGGGCGGCCGAACCGCTGCCGGACGGGCTTCCCTCCGAACCGCCGCCTGCGCCGCCGCAAGCCGACGACAAGACCAGCAGCAGCGCCAATAAGGCGGCGCCGGCTCAGCGGCCTTTGTGAATTCGCTTGAATCTCACTCTCATTCCCTCCTTTATGTTTACGCTTTCATTTTATAGAGGAGCTTTCCCGGCCTAAATACAATATCTTAACTTGTGCATTGCAGGAATTTAAGCGGCGCCCGTCAGGACAGCAGCCTTTCTTCCTGGTATTTCTTCGGCGTGATCCCGAACGCTTTGCGGAACACGTTGTTGAAATACGCCGGGCTGTCGTAGCCGACCAGCATGGCGATCTCGGCGATCGTCCGCGCGGGCTGGCTTGACATGAGCTCGATCGCCTTGGACAGGCGCACTTTCGTCACGTAGTCGGAGAAATTGACGCCGCACTTCTCTTTGAACAGCTTGGAAAAATAATTCGGATGAATGAAATACTTCGAGGCGACCCAGGAAAGGTTGATTTCTTCGTAGTAGAACTGCTCGATATATTGCTTGACTTGCCCAACGATATCCCCTCCGGTCAGGCTGCGCGGCTCGCCGTTCAGGCGGCACAGCGAACCGGCCATGTCCAAAAGCGCGTCGGCCGCTTCCCGCCAGGTCCGGAAGGACAGCAGGCCGGCCAGAAAATCCCCTTCCTCCCGAAAGGCCGTCTCCGCTCTTTCCTCCGCCGGCTGAAAGCCTTTCAGCAGCAGCGCGTAAATTTGCAGCGACAGCCGCTCGAAATGCAAATACCCCGCTCTCGGATTCGCTGCCAGTTCCCGGTACTGCCGCTCCATCCAGGCAACAATTTGCGGCTCGTTGCGGTCTCGCAGATGAAGGAGCAAGAGCCGCTCCTGCTCGCCGGAAATTTGCGGGTAAATCCCGCCGTCCGGCGAACAGAAGGTCCCTTCCTCGTACCGGTAGACGCGGCCCGTTCCGTGCAGCACTTCGCCGCGGGCGGCGAAGGCGGCTTGCTCGTACGCTTTTTTCAGCCCGGATGGGGCGTCCGCCCGCCGGCTGACGCCGGCCGACGCTTCCAGCCGCATATAGCGCCTTACCGCTTCCAGCACGCGGGAAGCCCACAAGTCCGCATTCGACCGGCAGGGAGACGGCGGGCACGGCGCGACGGCCACCAGTTCGTCCGGACAGAACGCGTGCTTGAACGCGGCGCCCTTCTGCCCCGATTCCGCCATCGCCTGCTCGGCGATATTTTGAATGCCGAACCAGAGCATCTCTTCCTCGTCGGCGCGGAAGCCGAGATGCGGAAACACGACCGGTTGCAGGCGGAACACGACAACCTCCCAGCCGGCATCGCTCCCGCATTGCTCGCCCGCAAGATGCGCTTCGGCCTCGTCCGCGGCCATCGATCCTTGAATCAGCCGGGACCATTGGCGGTGCCGGCGCGAAGTCCGGTACGCCTCGTAGTGCTTCAGGAACTGCCGGCGCAAACCGCCGTCCCCTTCCTGCGGCGCCCGCCGGCTGCCGAGCCTGCGCAGCGAGTCGCGCAGCTCCTCGGGCTTGACCGGCTTCAGCAAATAGTCGGACACGCCGAAGCGGATCGCCCGGCGCGCGTACTGAAAGTCGTCGTAGCCGCTGACGATGATGAACTGCAGCGACGGCTCGAGCTGCTGCGCCCGTTCGATCAGCTCGAGCCCGTCCATCTCCGGCATCCGGATATCGGTAATGAGGATGTCCGGCTTCAGCCGTCGGATCTGCTCCAGCGCGTCGAAGCTGTCGGTCGCTTCCCCGGCGCATTCCAGGCCCAGCGCCTGCCAGTCGATTTTGCTGACGATGCCTTTGCGCATCAGCGGCTCGTCATCCACCACCAGCACTTTCAATCCGGTTCCCTCCCGCCATCAGCATCAAAGGCAGCCGCAACTCCACGACCGTGCCGTGGCCTTGCCGGCTGCTCAAGCGGACGGACGCCGCACTGCCGTAATGGAGCCGCCGCAGGCGCCGGCTCACGTTGTCGAGCCCGATCGAAGCCCGCTCGTCCGGATGCTTGCGGACATCCGGGCCCGCATGGGAAAGCCTGCGGTTGATTTCCTCGACCCGGTCCGGGGCGCATCCGACGCCGTCGTCGGCGATCCGAACGACCCAGCGGCCGGGAGCGGCGATGCTGGCGGCGATCCGGACGCAGCCCTTCTCCCGCTTCTTCTCCAGCCCGTGCCTGATCGCGTTCTCCACAATCGGCTGCAGCACGAGCTTGGGCAGCGGCTGGTGCTCCAGTCCCGGCTCGATCTCGAAACGATAATGGAAGCGGTCGGAGAAGCGGATCTGCTGAACCGCCAAATAGAGCTCGACCTGGCGGATTTCCTCGCTCAACGTGGCGATTTTGCCGCCGCTGATGCTGTATCGGAACATGCTGCCGAGCGCCTGGCTGATCCGGCATATCTCCTCCTGCCCTTCGATGGACGCCAGCGAATCGATCGTTCCGAGCGCGTTGTACAGAAAATGGGGGTTGATCTGCGTCTGCAGGGCGACGATTTCCGCTTCCTTTTTCAAAATTTCGGCCTCGTACACTTTCTCTACCAGCTGGTTGATTTCGTGGATCATCCGGTTGAAGCTTTTGCCGAGCGCGCCGATCTCGTCGTACGTGCGGACCGGCACCGCCGCATGGAAATTGCCGAGCTCGACCTGCTTCATATGCTCCCGCAGCCGGCGGATCGGCTTCGTCACGCTGCTGGCGATAAAATAGACGAGCGCGGTGGCGACGGCCAGGCTGGCCAAGCCGATGCCGAGCGCGAAATTCCGGGCCCGCTGCACCGCGCCGAGCACGCTGTTCAGCGGAACTTTGCCCGCCAGCATCCAGCCGTTTCGGGACATCTCCCGGCGCAGCAGGATGTACGGCTCGCCGCCGATGCTCGCAATGCGGTGCGCGGCGGCGTCCGGGTGCATGAGCGCCCGGAACCACGGCTCGCTTCCGATGTCCGTGCCGATCGTCCGGTCGTCCTGGGCCGCGACGACGACACCCCGGGCATCGGCGATGACGAACGCGTCGCCCGCCACCGAATTCAGATCGGCGAGCGTCTGCTTGAGCAGATGCTCGTTCATCTCGATGCAGATCATGCCGACCTGCTTCTGGCTGTAGTTGCTGATTTTTTTGAGCGACTGGACGAAGCTGACCGTATGTTTCTCGCCGGCCGTGCTCTCCGCCATCGACAGCGTCACCCGCCATTGTCCGGTGCCGTCGTTGCGCAGGGCCATGTCGAGCAGCTGCGCCTTCTGCTCGCGGAACCGCCGGATCCAGTCGGGGTTGCTGGCGTTTTTGTCGCCGGCGGCGATGCCGTTGCCGGTCAGGTCGTAGACGCCGATCATGCCGATCATTTTGTTCTGGCGGAGCGTCTCTCCCAGCCGGTTGCGGTAGTAATTGCTTTTGTCCGCCTGGGTGCCGGACATCTGCTCGACGTAGCCCTGAAAATCGGAATCGCTGAAATAGCTCCAGGCGATGTTGCGGATGCTGTCCATATGGTTTTCCAGAATGGTGACGGTCTGGTCCGCCAATCGGTCGAGGTTGGCGATCGCGCCCCGTTCGATATCTTGGGATGTCTTGTAGTAGTAAATCGTTCCCATGAGGAGCAAAGAAACGCAGGAGGTCGCAAAAAAGGAAATCATGAGCTTGGCTTTGTAGCTGCGTCTCACCCATTGCCACGGAATGAGCAGCCCATGAACGGGATCTTTTCTCAGACGGCATTCCCCCTCCCATGAGATATGGACGGCTTCCCTATTCATTCCATGGGAGGGCGGATTTTACCTTCGGCGAAAATCGTCGCCTGCATCGTTCCCTCAGGTCCCGGCTACCACCGGAGATGGGCCGACTCTCCGCCGTCCACCGTCAGGCAGGCGCCGGTAATAAAGGAAGCTTTGGCGCCGGCCAGAAAGACGACGGCGTTTCCGATCTCTTTGGGGTCGGCCATCCGGCCGAGCGGAACGTTCACCGCCGCCCGCTTCATCCGCTCGGCCCGCTCCTCGTCGGTCAGCCCTTGCAGCGAACGGTCGACGTTCTTGTTCCGGGTCAGTCCCGGAAGCACCGCGTTGACGCGAATGCCGTGCTCCGCCAGCTCCAGCGCCATGCCGCGGGTCATCGACACGATGCCTCCCTTGGCCGCGGCGTAGACGGTGAACCGCGGCATCGTTTGCAGCGCGTGGACCGACGCGATATGGACGATGCTGCCGGACTTGCGCGCGATCATGGACGGCACGACCGCCCGGCTCATCAGGAAATGGCCGCGCAGGTCGGAAGCGATGAGCCGGTCCCAGTCCTGCGCCGTCATCTCCATGAACGGCCGGTAGTCGTGCGTGCCGACGTTGTTCACCAGCACGTCGATCCGGCCCCACCGGTCCATCGCGGCGGCGGCGACCCGCTCGATCTGGGCGGGGTCCGACACGTCCGTCTTGACGAAGACGGCCTCGCTTCCGCCGCGGCCCAATTCCTCGCGTGTCGCCTCCCCGTCCGCCTCGTTCCAGTCGGCGATGACGACGCGGGCTCCCTCTTCGGCGAAGCAACGGGCGATGCCTCTGCCGATGCCGGCTGCGCCGCCGGTCACGATGACGACTTGTTCCGCGAACGCTTGCTGTCCCTGTTCCGCTCTCATCCTCGCATCTCCCTTCGCGCTTACCAATCGGCGACCGAGCCGTCGTCGTCGTGGAACCAGCGCGGCGTGTCCCAGTCGCCGGCGTACCGTTTCTCCGCCAGCGCTTCCTCGTCCAGCTCGATGCCCAATCCGGGGCCTTGCGGCAGCTTGATGTAACCGTTCTCAACAACAAACGGCCTTTTCAGATACCCTTCGCCCAACGTGGCGTGCTCCTGGGCGACGAAATTCGGCACGTTGGCCGAAAGCTGCAGGCTGGCCGCCAGGTTGATCGGCCCGAGCGGGTTGTGCGGCGCGAACCCGGCGTAGTGCGCTTCCGCCATCGCGGCGATTTTCTTGCCTTCCAGAATGCCGCCGCAATGGGCCAAATCCGGCTGCACGATGGCCGCCGCCTGCTTCTCCAGGAGCTGCCGGAAAGACCATTTCGTGAACAGCCGCTCTCCGGCCGCCACCGGGATCGACGTGGCGCGGGCGATCGCCGCCATCGCGTCGACGTTCTCCGGCAGGCACGGCTCTTCGATGAAGATCGGATGGAGCCGCTCCAGCTCCTTGGCCAGCCGGATCGCCAGCGCCGGGCCGAGCCGCCCGTGGAAATCGACGGCCAGATCGACGCCGTCGCCGATCGCCGACCGGATCGCTTCGAGACGTTCCACCTCGCGGCGGATGACGGCCGGCGGCTCCATCACATGCGTCTTCAGCTCCACCCCGGTCTTGACCATCGTGAATCCGGCCCGGACCGCTTCCAGCGCGTTCGCGTACGCTTCTTCCGGCGTCGCCCCGCCGATCCCCCGGTACATCCGGATGCGGTCGCGGACGGCTCCGCCCAACAGCTGATATACCGGCACGTTCAGCCGCTTGCCGAGAATGTCCCACAGCGCCTGCTCGATGCCGCTGATGGCGCTGGTGAGCACCGGCCCGCCGCGGTAGAAGGTGCCCCGGTACATCGCCTGCCACAGATGCTCGATGCGGCCGGGATCCTGCCCCAGAAGGTGCGGCTCCAGCTCTTTCACCGCCATCTCGACGGTGCGGGAACGCCCTTCCACGATCGGCTCGCCGTACCCGACGTAGCCGTCGTCGGTCGAGATTTTGACGAACGTCCAGCGGGGCAGCACGTGCATGATTTCGATTCGGCTGATTTTCAACGCTCTCGTCTCCTTTCGCGTCTTGGGCAAGGAAATAGAAGGAAAACGGGTATGTCTATAACAATAGGAACCTCGGGCCCGAAGATCAATAGAAAATCGTAACGTTGCGATAAAAAAAACTACGACAGCAAGATCAACTAACAGGATTTTCCTATCTTTTGTCGAAG
>ENA-UOWJ01000215-UOWJ01000215.1-bioreactor-metagenome-genome-assembly--contig:-NODE-215-length-38635-cov-21.611431_pt1 | contig 38635 bp, 37 predicted proteins | sample MGYA00238156_ERZ761611 | MGnify/ENA primary metagenome ERZ761611 (study PRJEB28900, sample SAMN06268034) | bioreactor metagenome | isolation source: Joint BioEnergy Institute, California, USA...
TCGATGTGAGTGATCCGATGCCTCTTCGGTAACATTTTAGCTGAGTGATTGCGGAAGCTGGTGTTCGCGAAGCGGCTTATGCTATAATGGACTGGATATTTTTTTGGAAGCCGTTCTTTGAGAAGGCCCATACAGAAGGAGTTTGAAAAAGTTTGAGCACATTTGCAGAACTCGGCCTGGAACCGGATATTCTCCAGGCCATTTCGGAGATGGGGTTTGAAGAGCCGACCCCGATCCAAGCCAAATCGATTCCCGTCGCTGTCAGCGGCAGAGACATGATCGGCCAGGCCCAGACCGGGACCGGCAAAACTGCCGCGTTCGGCATACCGCTTATCAGCAAGATTCCCGCATCCGAATCCCGCATCGTCGCCCTGATCATGGCGCCGACGCGCGAGCTGGCCATTCAGGTGGCCGAAGAAATCGAAAAGCTCGGCAAATTCAAAGGTCTCAGGTCGCTCGCCATCTACGGCGGCCAGGATATCGGCCGGCAGATCCGTTCCCTCAGGCGCAAGCCGCAGATCATCATCGGCACGCCCGGGCGGCTGTTGGACCATATCAATCGCAAAACGATCCGTCTCGACGATGTCCGCACCGTCGTGCTGGACGAAGCCGACGAGATGCTGGACATGGGTTTTATGGAGGATATCCAGACCATTCTCAGCCTTGTGCCGGAAGAGCGTCAAACGCTGCTGTTCTCGGCGACGATGCCTCCCAATATTCAGAAGCTGGCTCAGCAGTTCCTGCGCAACCCCGAGCATATCTCGGTCATTCCGAAGCAGGTGAGCGCGCCTTCGATTCAGCAGTTCTATATCGAAGTGCAGGAGCGGATGAAATTCGAAGGGCTGTGCCGCTTGCTCGATATGGAGCCGCCGGAGCTGGCCATCGTGTTCGGCCGGACGAAGCGCCGCGTCGCCGAGCTGTCGGAGGCGCTGATGAAGCGCGGGTACGCGGCCGACGGGCTGCACGGCGACTTGTCGCAGAACCAACGTGACGCGGTGATGCGCAAGTTCCGCGACGGCAGCATCGACGTTCTCGTCGCCACCGACGTGGCGGCGCGCGGGCTGGACATCTCCGGCGTCACCCACGTCATCAACTTCGATCTGCCGCAGGATCCGGAAAGCTACGTTCACCGGATCGGCCGGACCGGACGCGCCGGCAAGGAAGGGACGTCGTGGACGTTCGTAACGCCGCGCGAGATCGACCATCTGCACTTCATCGAGAAGGTGACGCGCCACCGCATCGCCCGCAAGCCGCTGCCGACGATGGCCGAAGCTTTCGAAGGCAAGCAGCGGATTCTGGCGGAGCGGCTGCTCGAGACGGTGCGAAACGAAGAGGAGACGAATCCGTATAAATGGTTGGCGGTTCAACTGCTTGAGCAATACGACTCCGTCGAGCTGCTGGCGGCCGCGCTTCGGATGCTGAACGGCGACAAGAAGGAAGCCGAGATCGAGCTGACGCCGGAAGATCCGATCCGCTCGAAGAAGCGCAAGTTCGACGGCGGCCGAGGCGGCGGACGCGGCTACGGCCGGGGCGGCTACGGCGGCCGCGAAGGCGGATGGCGCCAAGGCGGCGGCGGGCGTAAAGCTTACGGCAGCGGCCCGCGCGACGGCAGCAGCCGCAACCACCGCTCCGGCGACGGATGGCGAGACGGCGGCGGTTCGCGCGGCCCGCGCGCCGACCGGCGGGACAACCACGCCGCGGACAGCATGCGGACCGAGGATTTCGTCAACATCTGACGGCCAAATAAGTCGGCGTTCTTAAGGAGGCAACCCCAGTGGAAATGCGGGGATTGATGGGCGGTTTCTACAAAATATCCGAATGGATCATGCGGCTGGCGGTCACGAACGTTCTGTGGATTCTGACCTCCATTCCGGTCTGGTTCCTGGTCATTATGCTGCTGAACTCCGAAACGATCGACCAGTTCAATTCGATTCTGCTGCTGATCGCCGTCCTGCTCCCCTTCACCTGGTTTCCGTCCACGTCCGCCATGTTCTCGGTGGCGCGGAAATGGGTGATGGGGGACACGGATGTCCCGCTTCTCAAGACGTTTTTCCGCAGCTACCGGGAAAATTACCGGCAGGCGATGATCGGCGGCATTCTGTACGCGGTCATCTTCGCCGTCCTGATCGTCGACTACAGAGCCTATCTGCAGAACATCGCCGGACTGGGTGTGCTGGCCTACCTGTTTCTGTTCATGATGTTTCTGCTCGTCGTCTCCCTGTTTTACTTCTTCTCGCTGCTGTCCCATTTCCATATGAAAATGACGCAGCTGATCAAAAACGCGCTGCTGCTGACGATCGGGCGGCCGATCCGCTCGATTCTGATGCTGGCCGGATCGGCGGCCGTCGTCCTGCTCAGCGTGAAATTCACGTTCCTCATTCCGTTTTTCATGGGCAGCATCATCGCGGCCTACGTTTATTACCATTTCAACCTCATTATCCAGAAAATGCAACTGCTTGCCGAGAAGGAAGCGGAGGGTGCAGGAGAGGACGAAGGAGCTAGTCCGGCGGAGGCCGACGGAGAAACCGGTGAAGACGAGGCGCAGGAGCCGCAGGAAAAGCGGGGAAGCTGAGCAAAGTCGCGGCATCCGGTTTACTTTGCGGCGCGGCATGGCGTATAATGAAGGTAACTCCTGCTATGTACGTTACGGCGAAGAATTGTTTTGAACCAATGGCTGTTTCAAGGGAGTCCTATATGGCCCGGCGGCTGGCATGCCCCCGAAAAGGGAAGTCAAAAACTTGGCTGCGGACACCCACCTGCGAGAGCGGGTTCAGAAACATGCGCGCCGGACGGCATTGGCGGGTTTTTTCATTAAAATTGGCTTTTATCCCCTGGACAACCATGGTATCATAAATGGTAGCGGATTTTTGCAGCCGGAGGGAGAGAGACGTTTGCTGAAACGCGTGCTGATCGGCATTTTTCGCAGTCACGAATTGACCGGCGAGAAAGCGAAAGATCCAAAGCTGAAATCCCACCATTATCGGATGCCCAAAGACCGCGCCTGGGAAGAGATTACGTCCACTCTAAAAAAAATGCAAGGATACCGGGTGCTTCACGAAGTGCAGACGGTGGGGGAGATCGTCATGCAGAAACGGTCGCTGTCCGGCCGCACAATGGATATTACGGTCCAGGTGGTCGGAACCGGTCCGGGAACGACGGCGGTCGATATTTACTCGGCTTCCCGGGGCTCAATGGGTGATCTGGGGGCGAATTACCGGGTGATTCAGGAAATTTTCAGCGTTCTCGACCGGAAGCTTTCTTCCTACAAGATGTGAAGCGATTCCATTCGACGGAGTGCGAATCCTGTCCATTCTGAATAGCGATCAAAAGCGAGGAAGGCGCGCGGCCTTGCCTCGCTTTTGCCGTGCTGCTTCCGTTCGCGGCGGGTCAGAGCAGCGCCTTGACCGCGGCGACGGCGGCGTCGTAGTTCGGATGCTCGGTCATTTCTTTCAGCACTTCGATGTACGTGATTTTGTCGCTGGCGTCCAGCACGAAGATCGAGCGCATGTCCAGCGCGAATTCCTTGATCAGCACGCCGTAGGCTTGGCCGAAGCTGTGATCCTTGTAATCGGACAGCATGACCACCCGGTCCACGCCTGCCGCGCCGCACCAGCGGGCTTGGGCGAACGGCGTGTCGACGCTGACGGTCAGCACGACCACCCGGTCGCCCAGCTTCGACGCTTCCTCGTTGAACCTTCGCGTCTGCGCGTCGCACACGCCGGTGTCGATGGAGGGGACGACGCTGATCAATTTGATTTTGCCGGCGAAATCTTGGAGCGAGGCGGTTTCCAACAGGCTTTTGCTCAGCTTGAAATCCGGAGCTTGATCTCCGACCTTGAGCTCCGGCCCGACGAGGGTGATCGGATTGCCTTTGAAAGTAGCCGCGTTCGCGCGTTCTTGAGCCATGATCGTTTTCCTCCTTTTATTTATGTAGACTGCCGTAACTATTATAAGCGTTGTAGAATGCAAAAGTCCAATGACACGGTTGGACCGAAGGGGCTAAGGAGCGGGTAAGTCGTGGAACTTCGGCAGTTGCAGTATTTCGTGAAAGTGGCGCATTTGCAGCATGTGACGAAGGCGGCGGAGGAGCTGCATGTGGCGCAGTCGGCGGTCAGCCGGCAAATCCGCAGGCTGGAGGAAGAGCTCGGCGTCGAGCTGTTCGTCCAGCGCGGGCGCAACGTCCAGCTGACGCCGGCCGGCCAGCTGTTCATGAGAAGGGCGGAAGCGCTGCTGAGCGATCTGGACCGGGCGGTGACGGAAATCCGCGAATTTCTCGATCCGGAAGCGGGCGAAATTCGGCTCGGGTTCCCCCACAGCTTCGGCATTCAGCTGGTGCCGGCGATCGTGGCCGCCTTCCGGAAGCAGCATCCGAACGTCAAGTTCCGGTTCAAGCAAGGCATGTATCCTTCTCTGATCCGGGACGTCCTCGACATGGAGGTGGATCTGGCGTTCATCTCGCCGTTTCCGGGCAAGGACGAGCGGATCGACGGGGAAATTATGCGAACGGAAGAACTGTTCGCGATTCTGCCGAACACCCACCCGCTCGCTTCCGAAGCCTCCATCGACTTGATTCAGCTCAAGGACGAGCCGTTCATCCTGTTCAGCCCAGGTTATTCGCTGCGCCCGATCGTCTGGGAAGCGTGCCAGAGCGTCGGTTTCAAGCCGAAAATCGCGTTCGAGAGCGAAGAGACCGATACGATCCGCGGCCTGGTCGCCGCCGGCATGGGGGTCAGCCTGCTTCCGGAGATGGCGCTTTACAGGACGAACTCGATGATGCCGTCGGTGGTCAAGCTGCGCTCGCCTCGCGTCGTCCGGACGATCGGCGTCATCCGCCGGGCCGGCGAGAAGCCGCCCGCCGTCGTGCAGCTTTTTCATTCGTTCCTGATCAACTACTTCAAGACCCACTACAATTCGCCTATCTGATGGGCGCGAAGTTGCACCGCAACGCTGAATGCGGTTGAAAAAATTGACATTTTTCATACGCTCTCCTATAATTAAAATTGCCTATTCCTCATTTTAATAGTCCTATGAGCCTATTCACATGCGTCTACTTCGAAAGGGCAAACCCGCTGAAAGGCGGGGACGCAAAGCCACAGGCCTAAGGAATGATGGCATTCGTTCGATGGCGGCTGGGCTTCCGAAAAGTAGGGATATCGTCTTCGAGGCCGTCTCTGTTCGCGGGATGGCCTCCCATTTTCCCGAAATCGCTTGTCGAAGGAATGTGAGAGCATGTCCGAATGGTTGTCCGAAGAGCAGCTCATGCAGCTGATGAAAACACTGGACGAGACGCATGGAGAAGAAACCTCGTACACGGCCGCTCTTGAAGTCAGGGACGGTGAAATTGCCGTCCTGCCCACCGGTTATGATGGCATTTATCCCGAGATTACGGTGTCCGACCCGATCAAGCTGTACGTGAACGGCGAGCAGGTATACGGAAGCACTGCGGTCTCCCCCGGGGACCGAATCGAATGGCGCATCGAGGAACCCCCGCTGTATCGGATCGACGTCTCCGCGGACAAAATGAAGGCTTGGTTCGTTCTGTACGCCAAGGAACGCCGCCGTCTCAAATTGAAGGACCAGGACAGAACGCACCGCTTAAATCTCGTCGTGGAAGAAGACATGAACGCGCCTCCGCAAACGGCAACGTTCGCCGACGTGATGGAATCCGCCCGGCAGAAGGGCATCGTCGACATCGACGGCGAAGCGATTTACCGGGAGCTGGAGCACCCGTCCTACGCGCCGGTTCTCATCGCCAGAGGCAAAGAGCCGGTCCACGGCACCGACGCCAAGCTGGAGCTGTTCTTCAAGGAAACGATCGAAAGCCGGTTCGAAGAAGTGAACGGCGTGGTCGACTACCGCAATCACCTGAAAATCCCCTCCGTCAAGAAAGGCGAACTGATTGCCCGCAAGCATCCGATGGTTCCCGGACAAGCCGGCTACAACGTGTTCGGCCAACCGATCGATCCGCCGCACCCGAAAGACATCATTATGGTCGGCAAGCAGCACGTCCACATCACGCAGAACCAGGAAGCTTACGCGACCCGGGATGGCCGCCCGCGTATCATCGGGAACCGTGTCAAATTCATTGACATCGCTACCGCTCATGTCGTTCCCGGCGACGTGGATTTAAGAACCGGCAATATCGTCTTTTCGGGCGACATTATCATATACGGCAACGTGACCGACAGCATGATCGTGGAAGCGCTTGGAGACGTGTACGTGATGGGGCACGTATACCGCGCCACCGTGACCGCCACGGGCAGCATCTACATCAAAGGCAACACGATCGGCAGCAAGCTCTATTCCGGATATTTCGGCGTCTTGTTCAACCGGCTCTATCAATTTTCCAACAAGCTGAACGATCAGTTCAAGCTGCTTCGCCAGACCGCCAGGCAAATCCTGTCGATGGCCAGTTCCAAAGGGCAGAGAGTGGCGGAGAACCAGGTCATCAACCTGTTGATGCAGACGAAATTCCAAGACATCCCGGCTATTATCAACGATATCCTGATCTGCATCTCCAACATCCAGAACATTCGCAGGGAGCAGATGAACGATCTGAAGGAAAGCTTGCAGCATTTTGTGCAGACGTCCGCGTACCAGCCGAAGACCGACCAGGATGTGGCCAAGCTGCAAAGCTTGCTGGTGGAGACGATCGATTTCATCAAGCGGTGCGAGGAAATGCCGGTCGTGACGGACATTCAGCAATGCCATCTTACGGAAATTTTGTCCAACGGAGACATTTTGATCCGCAAGCAAGGGGTGCTGCAAAGCAAGCTTTACGCCAAAAACAATATCGTATTCTATGATAAGCATTCGGTCTGCCGCGGGTCCGAACTGGAAGCCGGCGGCTCCATCTCGGCCATGATCGTCGGCGGCGTATCGGGCGGAGGGACGGTGCTCAAAGCCGGCCGCAAAGTGGTCGTCGATCAGATTTACCAAGGGCGCGTGACGGTCAACAAATGTACGACCGAAGTGCTGGAGCCGATGAGCCGGGTTCAGTTCGTCGTCCGCGGCAACCGGCTCGTCGCCGAAAGCCCGGGACGGGAAGAAGCCGACGAAGAATCCGGCCGCGGCACCGGTTGACGCCGTCTCTTGTAGCGGATACGCCCCAAAAAAATGGCCCCGTCTGCCTTCGGCAGGCGGGGCTTTCGAATTTGCGGCGGTTATTCGTCGCGGCTGCTCGTAAACAGCCAGACGTACTTGAACAGTTCGAGCAGCGAGATCAGCGCCGCGGCGACGTAGGTGAGCGCGGCGGCGTTCAGCATCTTGCCCGCGCCCTTCTCTTCCTCCCGCGTCACGAACCCTTGCGCCAGCATGATTCGCCGCGCCCGGGCGCTGGCGTTGAACTCGACCGGCAGCGTGATCAGCTGGAAAGCGACCGTTGCGCTGAAGAAGATGATGCCCAGACCAATCAGGTTGAACGCGTGGAACAGCAAGCCGGCCAGGAACAGAAACGGCGCGATGCCCGAGGCGAAGTTGACGATCGGGAAAATCCGGTGGCGCAGCACCAGCATCGGATAATGCTGCTTGTGCTGAATCGCGTGGCCCACTTCATGGCAGGCCACCGACACGGCCGCGATCGAACTTTCGTAGTACACCGGCTCCGACAGGCGTACAACCCGCTTGATCGGGTCGTAGTGGTCGGACAGCGGGCCTCCGTGCGCCGGCTCGACCGGAACGTCGTACAGGCCGTTCGCGTCCAGCATGCGCCGGGCCGCCTCGTATCCGGTCATTCCGCTGGATGCGCGCACTTCGGACCACCGCTTGAACGTGCCGTTTACCCGGAACTGCGCCCACAGAGACAGCAGCACGGCGGGAATGATCAGGAAATCGACGGGCGTAAACCAAAACACGGCATCCCATTCCTTTCAAGTGATGTACGGTTTTCTACATTAAATTGCTTTTGCTGAGCAGGAGCAGCAGCGCTTCGATGCAAGCCGCCGTCTGCGGCGTAATGGCGCGGAACAGGCGCTTCGCCTGCTGAGGCTTGAGCTGCTCCAGCACGGTGTCCAGCTCTTTCACTTCCCTCTCCAGCATCGACAGATGGGACTGCAGATCGGCCAGCTTGCGGGAGACCTGCTCGCTCGGCGTCACGCGGTGAAGCGCGGCGAACTGCTCCCGGATCTCCTCGAGCGTAAATTTCTGCGCTTTCAACTGTTCAATACGACGAATGCGCGACAAAGTTTCATCGTCATACAGGCGATAATTGCCCTTGGACCGTTTGGCCGGGGACAAAAGTCCGAGCCCGGTGTAGTAATCGATCGTGCGGGGGCTGACGCCGGCCAGTCGGGACAGTTCCCCGATCCGGTAAAACTTTCGCTTCGCTTCGGATGCTTCGTTGCGCACGGCAGCACCTTCCTTCGTCGTTTGCGTTTTCTGCCCTTATCATACTCAATCCTAAACCGTACAGTCAAACGTGATGCTTGCAGGGTGCCCTGGATGACATGTCATGCCTTTAAAAATGTCCCATAACTTAACATTCAAGATATTTTACACAGCTAATGTTAAGATTATTTCGGAAAATGTCCGTTTGGTTATTGCCAACCGAGTGACTTATGACTATAATGACAATATGAATTTCATAAAATGTAATAAAAACTAACACAAGGAGCGGTTCATATGGTCAAAAAGTGTTTGATCGTGCTGGGGGCGCTTCTCGTTCTGTTCCCGACGATGGCGTTCGCGGCGGACGAACCGTCCGCCGGGACGTTGAACATGGGACTGAATGCCCTGTGGGTCCTGGTCGCCGGCGTGCTGGTGCTTTTGATGCAAGGGGGCTTTATTTTATTGGAAGCCGGTTCGACCCGGATGAAAAACGCCGGCCACGTTGCCGGGAAAACGATTTTCACGCTTGGCCTGTGCTCGCTTCTGTACTGGGCTGTCGGATACGGGTTCGCCTTCGGGCCGGACATCGGCAAGTTCATCGGCAGCGGGGATTTTTTCTTCAACCCAGCCATTGCCGCGGGTGAAACCGACAATTATCCGTCCACCGTCTTCTTCGTCTTCCAGTTGGCGTTCGCGGCGGTGTCGCTGTCCATCGCCTGGGGCGGTTTCGCGGAACGCGCAAAGCTGTCGGCCTACCTTATATTTACGTTGTTCTTCTCGGGTCTGATTTATCCGATCATCTCCCACTGGATTTGGGGCGGCGGCTGGCTGGCCGAAGACGGCTCGCAGGACTTCGCCGGATCGACCGTCGTTCACCTGACCGGCGCGATGGGCGCCTTCGCGGCCACCATTCTGCTCAAGCCGCGGATCGGCAAGTTCAACAAGGACGGATCCGCCAACGAAATTCTCGGCCACAACCAGGTGTTCACCGCCTTGGCGGTGCTGCTCTTGTGGATCGGCTGGTTCGGGTTCAACGCGGGCAGCACGGTCGCGGTCGGGGACGGATTTTTCGGCTACGTTGCCTTCAATACCCAGCTGGGCGCAGCGGGCGGCGCGGTGGCGGCGCTGCTGATCTCGTGGCTGGTCAACGGCAAGGCGGACATTACGACGATGCTGAACGGCGCGCTGGCCGGTCTGGTCGCCATCACCGCTTCCTGCGCCTACGTCGAACCGTGGGCGGCTGTCGTCATCGGTCTCGCCGCCGGCGTCCTGGTGTTCCTCAGCGCCAAATTTTTCGAGAAAATCAAAGTGGACGATCCGATTTACGCGTTGAGCGTGCACGGAGCGGCAGGGGTTTGGGGGACGCTGGCGAATGGTTTATTTGCTACCCGGACGCTGGTGGAGAAAGTCGGCGTCGGCCGTCCCGGATTGTTCTACGGCGGCGGCGCCCATCAGCTGTGGGTGCAGTTCGTCTCGGTCGTCGTCTGCGGCGCCTTCGCCTTCGCGGCATCGTTCGTCGTGCTGTGGGCGATGAAGAAGCTGATCGGTTTCCGCGTATCGGAAGAACAGGAGATCATCGGTCTCGACCTGAGCGAACACGGCACTTACGGTTATCCGGAGCAAATGAAAAAGGCGGCGCAAGGCTGATCGGTTGAGCTTGTTGTACGGAGCTTTCGCCGCGACAGGAGGAAGCCGCATGTCCGATACGATCGCCGAACTGCGGCGGCAGCGGGAAGAAGCGCAGACCCGGCTGGCCGCCCGGTTCGGAGCGGATTCTCCGGAAGAGGTCTCGCAGGCGCTCAATGCGCTGCACGACCGGCTGATCCGGCGGGTTCTGGAGCTGGCGGAACAGGAAATGATGCGAACAGGGCGCGGGAAACCTCCCGTGCCTTATGCTTATATGCTGTTCGGCAGCGGGGGCCGCGCCGAGCAGACGTTCGCCAGCGACCAGGACAGCGGCCTGATCTACGCGGACGCGGCCGACGTCGCTCGGTCCGAGCGCAATCGCTCCGCAATGCCCGGCAATGCTTCCAGCGGTTGCACATTCCGAGACGACTTCGTCGCTCGGTACATCCGCGCTTATTTTCTTGCTTTCGCCGAGACGGCGGTCGGTTACTTGAAGCAGCTCGGCTACCCTCCGTGCGAAGGCAACGTCATGGCGGACCAGCCGGCCTGGTGCATGCCCGTGTCCGAATGGGCGGCGAAAGTGGACGGCTGGTTCGAGGAGCCGAGCTGGGAGAACGTGCGCCATCTGCTGATCGTGGCCGACGGGAGATGCCTGGCGGGCGACCGGACGCTGGCGGACGGCCTGAAGGACCGGTACTTCCGCCATGTGGCCGATCGTCCGGCCGTCGCTTCCCGCATGGCGGAAAACACGCTTCGCCACAAGGTGCTCGTCGGCGTGTTCGGCCAGCTGCTGGCCGAGCGCTACGGCGCCAGCGCCGGCACGCTGGACATCAAGTACGGGGGCTACATCCCGATGGTCAACGCCGTCCGGCTGCTGGCGGTGCGGTCGGGCATTCGCGCGACCGGCACGCTGGACCGAATCGCGGCGCTGGCCCAAGCGGGCGTTTGGAGCGCAGCCGAGGCGGCCGAAGCGCGCGAAGCGTTCGCCGAGTTTCTGCGGCTGCGCCTGTTGGCATCGGCCCCGAGGGAAGACGGGAGCCTGCCTTCCGGCGGGCAGCTTCCGGTTCGGCTCTTGGCCAGGGAAGACGTGGACCGCCTGAAAAAGGCGCTCCGAACCGGCAAAAAGCTCCAGCGCCGAATCGAAAGGGAGACGCGGGCAGGTTTCGGCGGGAGGTGACTGTGGTGAAAGAACCGAAAAGCCCGGTGGGGAAAATGTGGCATCTGTACAAAATGGGCGGACTGACCCCGGCCGTCGCTTCGATACTCGGATCGCAGAACGCCCAGCAGATGGCTTTTATCCGGTCGATGACCCGGGATCAGCGCAAAGCGTCCTCGCTGGACGTTCCGCTGGCGGCGCTGGAAGCGGTCGTGTTCGATCTGGAGACGACCGGCTTCAACCCGTATAACGGCGACGAGATTTTGTCGATCGGAGGAGTCCGCGTCAACGGCGCGGATTGGGACGACGTCGAGCCGTTCTACCGCCTGGTCAACCCGCGCCGCAAAATTCCCGCGGTCGTCTCGGAGCTGACGGGCATTACCGACGAAATGGCCGAGAAAGCCCCCGATCTCATGCAGGGGCTTCACGATTTCATGAATTTTGCCGGCAAAAGGGTGCTGATCGCGCACGGCAGCGGGCACGACAAAGCGTTTCTGAACGCGGCGCTGTGGAAAACGTCGAAAGTCAACCTGACGCACCGGGTTCTCGACACGATGATGGTGGCCAAATGGCTCGAGCCCCATCGCCAAAGCTACGGGCTCGACGAATTGCTGGCCAGCTACGGCGTGGAAATCACCGTCCGGCACCACGCGCTGCACGATGCGGTCATGACCGCCAAGCTGTGGTTCGCTTTGTTGGAGCGAATCCAAGAACGGCAGGTGCACACGCTCGGCGAGCTGTACGCTTATCTCAGCCGTCATTGACGGGGCCTTCGCCTTCGAGCCGCACGGGAAGCGCGATCCACCGGCCGCCCGCATCCCGCCGGTATGCCGATAATTCAGGTTCGCCGTCCGTTGCGGCTGTCTCCATCCCGACGATCCAATACGTTCCGCAACCGTCCCAGCCCCGCAAGTCTGCCCGGCTGGGTTTCGCATTTCCGCGGGGATGCGAATGGAAGACGCCGACGATGCGCGGCCCGCTGCCGGAGGCTGCCGCATAATAAGCGGCCACCCAGTCTTCCGGCGCGAAGCGGAAGGCGCTCTCCGGCCGGTCGGCCGCGTTCCGGACGACGGCAATATCCTGTACGTACAGCGTCCCGCCGGGACGAAAGTCGCCCAATACCAGGCCGCACACTTCGCAAGGCAGGCCGGTCCGGCACGCTTCGGTCAGCTTCCGGCGCACCGCGTCCGGCAGCGCGACCCGCCCGATCTGTTCCCACCGTTCCATCGAACCCCTCCTGGGGCTTTTCGCGAAGGTCCGATTCCAGTATGCCGCAAAAAAACCCGCCGAAGCAACTGCGGGGCGGGCGGGGGGCTGGATTATTGCACCTGCTTGCCGGGCTTGACGAGGAAAAAGACGAGCCCGAGCGCGATCAGCGACAGAATCGAAACGGTAACGAACACCGTCCGGTAGGAAACGCCCATCATCCATCCGAACAGCGGCGGACCGAACGCGACGCCGAAGAAGCGCAGGCTGCTGTATAGCGAAGTGATCATGCCCCGCTCGGCTTTCTGCACTGCGCCGGTAATCATCGTGTTCAGGCAGGGCAGAAGCAGGCCGGTGCCGATGCTGCTGACGGTCAGAAGCCCGATGAACACGTAAAGGTTGCTGTTGTTGAACCAGATGGCCAGCCCCAGCGCGACCGTCATAAGCGCCAGACCGATGTTCATCAGCCGGCGGATCAGCACGCCGTTCTTGCGGATCACGCTGCCGGTAATAAAGGCGGTGATCACCATTCCCGCCAGCGGAATGGCCAGCACGAACCCTTTCGGCACGCCGTCGATATGGTAGGGGTTGCCTTCGAGAATGTCGGACAGGAAGAACAGCACGCCGAACAAGATAAACAGCGCCAGCGAACCGGCGAAGAAAGAAGCGATCAGCCAGCGGCCGTGCTTACGGAAAATCGCCCCGATCGAGCGGATGTATGGGCCGAGCGGCTGCGGCGGCGCCTGGCGCTTCGGTTCGCGGATGAGAAAAATCATGGCGAGCAGCGACAGAAAGCAGAAGACGGGAAAAGCGAAAAAAGCGGCGTACCAGACGATCAGCGCCAGCAAGGAGCCGAGAATCGGGCTGATGACTTTGCCCCCGCCGTTGGACGCTTCGATCAGACCCAGCGCCTGGCTCTCGGTGCCGTCCTTGTACAGGTCGCCGACCAGCGCCATCGCGATCGGGGCGGTGCCGGCCGCGCCGATCCCCTGCAGCGCCCGGGCAGCGATGAGCAGGCCGTAGGAGTGCCACAGCGCGCCGAATCCGGCCAGGACGCCGGCGCCGCCGTATACGATCAGCGCCGGAAGAATGACGGCCTTGCGGCTGAAGCGGTCGGACAAATAGCCGGCAATCGGTATGATGATGGCGGCCGCGATGGAAAACAGCGTAATGACCAGGCTGCTCTGGAACTGGGTAATGCCGAGCTGCCGTTTCATGGTGGGCAGAATCGGAACCAGCATCGAATTGCCAAGCACGAGCACCAGCGGAACGGTGGCAAGGGCAACGTATTCCCAGACTTTGCCGCGGGCAGCTCGGCCGGCGGGCGAGGCGGCATGGGATTGCGATCGTGCCGCGCCGCGTCGCGGGTCCGCCGTTCGGGCGGTGGCCATGGCGATGTCCTCCTTAGCGGACCCGAGCGCGTCAACGCGACGGTATCGATCCGCATTCAATTTCTCAAGTGCGTCGCACGTTAATGTTCCCAGCCGCGGAAAAGGCCATGCGGCCCTGCAAGGTGCAATCGCAGTCAGCCATGCCAGTCATTGCAGACTTTGCAACGTTCGGACAATGTTCACCGGCAGCGGCTTGGAATGGAATCGGCGTTTAGGGTATGATAAGGAAGGAATGCAACCGGGAAAAGAGGGAGCATCTGTGAAGCGCAATCTGATCATTCTCGGCGTTGTGGCGTTGTCCATCGCCGCCGTGCTGGTGTTGAACCGCCCGCATGGCGCGGAGACCGAGTCCGGCGGCGGAGCGCGGACGGCTGCCGCGGCCGAAGCCCCCAAGCAAGGCTACGCGGCGCCGGCATTTGCGCTGAAGGGCATCGACGGGACGTCTTCGTTTCAGGTGGGCGGACCGCGCGGGAAGCCGCTGATCGTCAACTTCTGGGCCTCCTGGTGCGGACCTTGCGAAGCGGAGGCGCCGGATTTGAAAAAATTGTACGCCGCCTACAAAGACCGCGTCGACCTGTACGCGGTGAATGCGACCAAGTACGATACGGTGCGGGGAGCCAAAGATTTCGTCAAGGAACAGCAGCTTCCGTTCCCCGTCCTGATGGACACCGACGGCAAGGCGGGGGATGTCTATAAAGTGTTCGCCTATCCGACCAGCTTCATTATCGACCGGAAAGGCATCGTCCGCGAACGGATCGAGGGCGTGCAGTCGGTCGACGAATGGGCCCGCATGCTGAATCAAGTTTTGAAAGACCCTTCGTAAAATAAACACAAAAAGACCGTCCTTCCCGGGCGGTCTTTGCGTTCGCGGGGATCGATTCTCAATGATTCGCAAGTCCGATGTGCTCCGCCCGATCTTGGCGCTCTGCAGCGTTGCGGGTCATGCCGAGGAGGGCGTAGCGGAAACTGTCGACGAGCGCTTCCCAGCTCGCCTCGATGACGTTGGATGAAACGCCGACGGTGCTCCACGTATCCCGGTAGTCGGTCGACTGAACGAGCACGCGCACTTTCGCCGCCGTGGCGTCTTTTTCGTCCAGCACGCGCACTTTGTAGTCGCTCAGGTGAATGTCGCGAATGCCGGGATAATAGGGGCTAAGCGCCTTGCGAAGCGCGTTGTCAAGGGCGTTGACCGGGCCGTTGCCTTCGGCTACCGTATACACCTGCTCGCCGCCGACGCGAAGCTTTACGATCGCCTCCGACTGAAGGCCTTCGCCGTCGCGGGCGATCTGGATTTTGATCGACTCCACGGCGAACGTTTCCGGCAATCCGCCGAACGCTTCGCGCAGCAGCAGTTCCAGCGAGGCGTCGGCTCCTTCGAACTGGTAGCCCTGATGCTCGAGCTCCTTGATCCGCTCGATAATCTCCCGGGCTTTGCCGGTGTCGCCGCCGACGTCGAGCCCCATTTCCTGCGCCTTGGAGATGATGTTGCTCTGTCCGGCCAGTTCCGAGACGAGCACTCGCTGCTGGTTGCCGACCCGCTCCGGCTCGATGTGCTCGTATGTTTTGGAATCTTTCAGAATCGCCGACACGTGGATGCCGCCTTTGTGGGCGAAAGCCGCCGTCCCGACGTAGGGCTGATTGACGGGCAGATGCACGTTGGCGATTTCTCCGATATACCGCGCCGTTCCGGTCAGCAGGCGGAGCTGCTCGTCGCTGATGCAGGAGTAGCCGAGCTTCAGCTGCAAGTTCGGAATGATCGAGCACAGGTTGGCGTTGCCGCACCGTTCCCCGTAGCCGTTGATCGTCCCTTGCACCTGCCGCGCGCCGGCCGCGACCGCCGCCAGCGTATTGGCCACCGCCAGCTCGCTATCGTTGTGCGTGTGGATGCCGATGTTGCCGCCCACCTTCCGCACCACTTCGGCAACGATCTCCGATATCTCGCCGGGAAGCGAGCCGCCGTTCGTGTCGCACAGCACGATCCATTCGGCCCCCGCCTCTTTCGCTTTGCCGAGAGCGGCCAGCGCGTATTCGGGGTTCGCCTTGAAGCCGTCGAAGAAGTGCTCCGCGTCGAAAATCGCCTCCATGCCGTGTTGCCGGACGAAGCGAAGCGACTCCTCGATCATCGCCAAATTTTCTTCCAGCGTCGTCTGCAAAGCGGTGTGAACGTGGAAATCCCACGTTTTCCCGACCAGCGTCGCCGCTTTGGCGCCGGATTGGACGAGGTTGCGCAGGTTGACGTCCTGCTCGCAAGTCGACTGCTTGCGCCTGGTGCTGCCGAACGCGGTCAGCTTCGCGCGCAGGGACAATTCGCGGGCCCGCTTGAAAAATTCGACGTCCTTCCCGTTGCTGCCCGGATTTCCGCCTTCGATATAATGAACGCCCAGGGCATCGAGCTTCAGCGCGATTTTCACTTTATCCTCGGCGGTCAAGCTGATGCCTTCCCCTTGGGTGCCGTCGCGCAAGGTGGTATCGAAAATGCTGATCGATACGGTCATGAAGCGGAAAAGCCTCCTTCCAAATGAAACTATTATACCATGGCAAAAAGCAAATGTTGAGGGCTACCGAGCGACGAAGTCGCTCGGAATGCGCAACCCCATTCAGCGTTGCGAAGCAATCGCGGTGGGGTTGCACTCGGCTACCGAGCGACGAAGTCGCTCGGAATGCGCGATCGCGGAAAGCAACGCTGTGCGTTGCGGCGCGATTGTGCTCGGCTACCGAGCGGCGAAGTCGCTCGGAATGTGCAACCCCATTCAGCGTTGCGAAGCAATCGCGGTGGGGTTGCACTCGGCTACCGAGCGACGAAGTCGCTCGGAATGCGCGATCGCGGAAAGCAACGCCATGCGTTGCGAAGAGGGTCCCGGATCGAACGGCTTGCCGGCGCTATGCTATAATGGGAATAACGAGGTCGAGCTTCGCGAGGAGGCCATAAAGCATGAGCGGCACGCGCGGACGCGTCATTCTGCATATCGATATGAACGCCTTTTACTGTTCGGTGCATGCGGCGGTGAATCCGGAACTATACCGCGGCAAGCCGACGGCGGTGGCGGGCAGCGTCGAGCTGCGCAAAGGCGTCGTCGTCACCAGCTCGTACGAGGCGCGGGCCAAAGGCGTCCGCACCGGCATGACCGTGCGGCAGGCTCGGCAAATCTGCCCGGAGCTGATCGTCATCTCTCCGGATTTCGACCTGTACCGGGCCTACTCGAAAGGCTTCCTCCGCATTGCCGGCAGCTACACGCCGCTCGTCGAGGCGGTGTCGATCGACGAATGCTTTCTGGACATTACCGGGAGCGGACAGTTCGGCGAGCCGCTGGCCATCGCCGAGACGATTCGCCGCCGGATCCGAGAGGAATTGGGGCTGACTTGCTCGATCGGCGTGGCGCCGAACAAGCTGCTGGCGAAGATGGCCTCCGACATGCGGAAGCCGGACGCCGTTACGGTGCTGCGCCGCCGCGACGTGCCGCGGCTGCTGTGGGACAAACCGTGCCAAACATTGTATGGCATCGGAAGAAAAACGGCGGAAAAGCTAAAAAGGTTGAACATTCACAAGATCGGCGAGCTGGCGGCCGCCGACGAGCGGATGCTGGTTGAACGGTTCGGGGTGTACGGCAGCTGGATGAAGCGGGCGGCACACGGCCTCGACGACGCTCCGGTGACGCCGGTGCGCGGAAAGGCCAAGTCGATCGGCCATACGACGACGCTGCCGGCCGACTTGACGGCGCGCGAAGAGTACCGCAGAGTGCTGCTCAATCTGGCCGACCAGACGACCCGAAGGCTGCGCAAGCAGGGGCTGCTGTGCTCCACCGTGCAGATCACGATCCGCGATCCGGATATGCGCACGATTACGCGCGCCGCGGCGCTGGACGCTCCGACCGAACGGATGGAGGACGTTCACCGCGAGGCATGCCGGCTGATGGACCGGCATTGGAAAGCGGGCCAGCCCGTGCGGCTGCTCGGCATTACGCTGCAAGGACTGACGCTGAAAAAGGATACGCCGGTCCAGCTGGACTTGTTCGATTATGAAGCGGAGCCCCGCAAGGAGCGGCTGGTCACGGTGATGGACCGGCTGCGCAACAAGTACGGGGAGCAAATCTTGCTCACGGCGGGCATGCTCACCGACGATCCGTCCGCGCTGATCCGCAACACGAAAGTTCGGGGAACGTCGCTGCAAACCGATTTTCTGCGAGAAGAGTGAACGGTTTGATCTCTATTTTCGTTTGATAACCCGCTTCTTTTGTATTATAGTGAACTTCAGAAGCCGTATTGGAAGAAATGCGACGGAACGATTTAGGAGGGCAACTCATGGCAAAATTTACTTACGTCGATAAAGAAACTTGCATCGCGTGCGGCGCTTGCGGCGCGACGGCTCCCGATATTTACGACTACGACGACGAAGGCTTGGCCGAAGTGATCTACAACGGCGACGGCAACCACGGCAACACGGAAATTCCCGAAGAACTCTACGACGACTTGCAAGATGCGTGTGACGGATGCCCGACCGATTCGATCAAAGTGTCGGACACGCCTTTTAATAAGTAACCGAAAGGCTTGCTGAATAACCCACAGGCGACCCTTTTACTTCGGTAAAAGGGTTTTTATATTGTCCGGCAAAAAGTAACAAGCTTCTTTCGTTCCGCCGATATAGGAGGAGAAGGAGCATGGCGGGAGGGGGTCCGGATGAAAGACGACAGGCTCGAGCGGCAGATCGAACAGTTTTACGCGAACGTGCCCAACGTGGAGGATGCGCTGCCGCTGAAAGACTTTCTGCTGAAGCACGAAAACAACCAGATGGCCTGGTACCTGCTGGGCAAGCAATATGCCGAGCGCGGGGAAGCGGCCAAGGCCGCCTATTGTTTCTCCAACGCCGGACCCGTGTATGAGGCGTTCGAAGGAAAGCCGGCGCCGGTTCCCGCCGAAGCGGAGCGGGCGGCCGCCGGCCGCGGCGGCGCGATGCGGCTGGCCGCCGCGCTGGCGGCGCTGCTGCTGGCGGGAACCGCGCTGTTCGCGGGCCGGGCGGCCGCTCCGGCAAGCGGGGACGGCGCCGCCGTCGCCGGGCCGGCCTCGGCGGTTGCAAGCCCTTTGCCGCAAGGCGGCGGCACGGGCGCGGGCGCTGGCGCAGAAGCCGCCGGCAAGGGCGCTGGCAAGGACGCCGGCCCGCCCGGTGCGGGCTACGCCGCCGTCGCCGGAGCCGCCGCGCCCGATGACGCCGGCCGCCGCGCGCTCGGCTCGCTGCTGGCGGCGTACCGCGGCCCGGGGCTGCTCGTTCAGGCGCCCCTGCTGCAGCAATGGACGGACTGGCTGCGCAGCGGACGCCCGGTGGCGGCCGTGGTGCCTGCAGCCGAGACGGGGACGGCGGCGGTGAATTGGTACGACCCGCAGTGGTGCGGGTGCCGGGCGCAGGACGGCGCGGCCGCCGTCCAAGCGGCCGCGGCCTGGAAGCCGGAGCAGGAATACAAGCTGGCGCTCCGCTCGGCGATCGTGCAATACAAGGCCCGCACCGGCCGGTGGCCGACGGCCCGGGAGCAGCTCGCCGGCGCCTATCCGGACAACACGATGGCCGGGTGGCACGACGGCATGACCGCGTGGTTGCAGGAGCTGACCGGCGACTTGACCCGGGTCGACGGCCGGATTCCGGCGGTGCCCGGCTGGCCGGCCGCTGCCGAAGATTCGCCGGAAGCCGCCCGGGCGGCGCCCGCCGGCGCATTCGCTCCGCTGGCCGAACAGCCGCTCGAAATCATCGTCGACAAGCTGCACCACCGGCTGGCGGTTGTCAGCGGCGGCGTGCTGCTGCGCAACTACCCGGTCGGGCTCGGCGGAGACAAGACGCCGGAAGGCGTCTTCACCATTACGGAGAAGGTGCGCAACCCGAACGGCCGCTCGGACGGCGAGTACGGCAGCCGGGGAATGACGCTCTCGGGCACGCTGTACGCGATTCACGGAACGGACGAGCCGGACAGCATCGGCAAAGACGAATCGCACGGCTGCATTCGCATGCGGCGGGAAGATCTGGAGGAGCTTTACGACCTCGTCCCGCTCGGAACGAAAGTGACAATCGAGAAAAAAGGGCTTCCCTCGGAACTGCGCATTCCGCCCGAGCGTTTCCGGCTCGAGCCGCTGCAGAACGAGACAAACCCCGGCAAGACGTATGAATGGCTGTGAAACTAGATTTTGAGGGCGAGAAGAACCGCAACGGCGGCGACGATGACGACAAACACCGCGCCGATCCAAATGAGCGCCTTTTTGTTCACCTGATCGTTGGAAGAATGGCGGGGAAGCGCAGGCGGTTTCTTTTTGGGTACGCTCATCGCAAATCAACCTCTCTACCTGATTTTTCGGGTGCATCGTCTCTATTGTAAACGGTTGCCGGGCAAAATGCCAGAAGCGGCCGCGGCTTAGGCGGGGCGGGAGCGCGATTTGCGGTCCGCCCTTTTCTTTTGCGCGGGAAAAGGCTAAACTGTTAGCCGTAGGGTTTCTCCGATAAAAACGGCAATGCCGGGCATTGCGGTGCGGTGAACGAACAAGTCGTTTCTACTTACGCGGCTATCGGATTCGGAAAGGAAGTCGACCTCTTTGCTCTACCGGAAATTGGCCAAACCGCTCCTGTTTCGTCTGGACCCCGAGACGGCCCATCATCTTGTCGTGGACGGCCTGGGCGCGGCCGTCCGGATTCCGGGCGTTTCCGCCGCGCTGTCCGCCCTTTGGGGCGCGAAGGATCGGCCGGAGCTGGCCGTCGACCTGTTCGGCCTTCATTTCCGGCATCCGATCGGCCTGGCGGCGGGCCTGGACAAAAACGCCAAAGCGGTGCGCGGGTTCGCCAGCATCGGTCTGTCCTTCGTCGAAGTGGGCACGGTCACGCCGCTCGGGCAGCCGGGCAACGAACGTCCCCGGCTGTTCCGGCTGCCTTCCGACGAGGCGCTGATCAACCGGATGGGCTTCAACAACGACGGGGCCGACGCCGTGGCCGCCCGGCTGAAGGGGCTCGGCCGGCTTGCCGTTCCGCTGGCGGTCAATATCGGCAAAAACAAGACGACGCCGAACGAGCGGGCGGCGGACGATTACCGCGCCTGCATCCGGCGTCTGTATCCGTACGGCGATCTGTTCGTCGTCAACGTCAGTTCGCCGAACACCCCGGACTTGCGCCGGTTGCAGCTCGGGGATGAGCTGCGTACACTGCTTCGTGCGGTCAAGGACGAGATGGAGGCGCAGGCGGGCCGCAGCGGCGGCAAGCCCAAGCCGATTCTGGTCAAGGTGGCGCCGGACAACGACGAGCGGCAGCTCGCCTATATGGCCGAAGCGATTGCGGCGTCCGGCGTCTCGGGCATCATTGCCACCAATACGACGATCGGCCGGGAAGGGCTGACACACCGGCATGCCGCGGAAACCGGCGGATTGAGCGGCCGGCCGCTGACGCAGCGGTCGACGGAAACGATCCGCCTGCTTTACGCGCTCACGGAAGGCCGCATGCCGATTATCGGCTCCGGAGGCGTCATGACCGCCGAGGACGCCTACGCGAAAATCCGGGCCGGCGCAAGCCTGATCGAAGTGTATACCGCCCTTATCTACAGCGGTCCCGGCGTGGTCCGGGAAATGAACCGGGGGCTGCTTCGTCTGCTGCGGCGCGACGGGTTCAGCCGGATCGGCGAAGCGGTGGGAGCCGACCATCGGCGCTAAGCGGGCGGCGGCCCTTGCGCCTTCGGACATCAGGCATGGGGCAAGGAAGGAGGCCAACGGATGGACGGAAGAGATTGGGGCAAGTTTCTGCTCCCCTACGAGCAGGCGGTCGAAGAACTGAAAGTGAAGTTCAAGATGCTTAGGTCCGAATTGAAAGCGCGCGACGAATACGCGCCGATCGAATTCGTGACCGGCCGGGTCAAGCGGATTTCCAGCATTCTGGAAAAAGCGAAGCGTCTGTCCGTTCCGATGGACCGGATCGAGACGGGGATCGAAGATATCGCCGGCATCCGCATCATGTGCCAGTTCGTCGAGGACATCTACCGGGTGGCCGATCTGATCCGGCAGCGCAAGGACCTCAAGATGGTCTACGAGAAAGATTATATCGCCAACAACAAGGAGAGCGGCTACCGCAGCCTGCATCTGATCGTGGAATACCCGGTGCAGACGGCGATCGGATACAAGCCGGTGCTGGCCGAAATCCAAATCCGCACGCTCGCGATGAACTTCTGGGCGACGATCGAGCACTCGCTCAACTACAAATACCGCCGGCAGCTTCCGGAACATGTGCGCGAGCGGCTTCGCCTGGCGGCCGAGGCGGCGTTCCGGCTCGATACGGAGATGTCCAGCATCCGCCAGGAGATCGTCGACGCCCAGAAGGAGTTCACGGAGAAGTCGGGCATCGTCAGCAAAGTGCTGAGCGGCATTCAGGAACTGTATTTTTACCGCAGAATCCGTGAAGCGGCGCAGTTCCAGCTTCGCTTCAACGAGCTGTGGGAGCAGGAAGACATGTGGGGGCTGTCCAAGCTGTCGGAGGAGGTCGGGGAAGCGATCAGCCGGGCGATGAAGAGCAGCCAGCCGTAGCCGGCGGCTGAACGCTAAGGCACGGCGGGGTTGGCGCCTGGCCGCCCGCAGGCCGTCAGCCGCTTGCCGCCGCCCGATGCTTGTCAAAAAACGCGCGGAAATCGTCTTCCCGCCAGCCGTCCTCGCCGGGTCCGGCCAGTCCGCCCTGCAGCCGGTCGGCTTCGATCCCGTTGCGGTAATAGACGAGCGTCGGCGTTTCCGCAATATTGGCAATGCGGTAATAATCGGGGAATTCGATCAGGTTGAACAGTTGAAGGCGGATGCCGAGCTGCGATGCGAGCGGGATCAAAAGCGGCGTCGTGTACCGGCAGTGCGGGCAATCGGGTGCGAAATAGTAGACGAAGAAGCTGCGCCGGTCGGCCAGCTGCCGGTCGAACTGCTGCGGCGTGATCACGTTCCGGTAGGACGGATCCTTCAAAAGCGCCCGGGTGGCGGGATGGAGGTCGCGTTCCGGCTTGCCGTAGGCGTTGTTCGAGGTGCGCTCGCCGAGCAGCAAGGCGGCGCCGAGCAGAATGACGAGTGCGAGGACGAGGATCGATCCGTTGCGCGCTTGCATAAGGACAAACTCCTATCAGGAAAAAGATGCCTGACTTCCATTATACAGATGGAATTCGGATGAAAAAACAGGAGCCGCGGAAAAAAATGAAGCTGCCGGATCGTTATGTAACGGAAATGACCGATCTTCTCGGCGCGGAGGCCGGCGATTTTTTCGCGTCGTACAGGCAGCCGCCCGCCGTCGGGCTGCGCGCCAACGGGCTGAAGCTGCCGCCGGCGGCGCTGCGGGAACGCGCCCCGTTCCGGCTGGCGCCGGTGCCGTGGGCGCCGGAAGGCTTCTACGCCGACGGGGACGAGCGGCCGGGCCGGCATCCGTATCATTTCCTCGGGCTGTATTACATTCAGGAGCCGAGCGCGATGCTGCCGGCCGAACTGCTGGACGCCGCGCCCGGCGACCGGGTGCTGGACTTGTGCGCGGCACCGGGAGGGAAGGCGACCCAGCTGGCGCCCCGGCTGCGGGGGAAGGGGCTGCTCGTCGTCAACGACAGCGCGGGCGAGCGGACGAAGGCGCTGGCCAAAAACATCGAGCGGGCCGGCGTGCGGGGCGCGGTCGTGCTGAACGAGCAGCCGGCCCGGCTGGCGGAAGCGTTCGGGGCTTTCTTCGACAAGGTGCTGGTGGACGCGCCCTGTTCCGGGGAAGGGATGTTCCGCAAAGACCCGGACATGGCGCGGGCGTGGGAACGCCATTCGGCGGAGCGGTCCGCCCGGATGCAGGACGGCATTCTGCGGGACGCGGCACGGCTCGTCCGCCCGGGCGGGCGGCTCGTCTATTCGACCTGCACGTTCAACCCCCGGGAGAACGAAGGAACGGTCGCGCGGTTTCTCGCCGCGCATCCGGAATTCGAGGCGGAGCCGCCGGATGGGCCGCTTCCCGCCTGCTTCGCGCCGGGCCGGCCGGACTGGCTGACCCCGGAGGAAGCGGCGGGTCTCGCCCCCGAGCGGCAGCGCTCGCTCGCCGCGGCGGTCCGCATCTGGCCGCACCGGTGCCGGGGCGAAGGCCATTTCGCGGTGCGCCTCGTCCGCCGGCCGGCGGAAGGGTTATCGGAAGGCGGGGACGCGGACACCGCAGGGAGCATCATCGGCCGGCCGGACAAGGCAGCCGGGCGGCGCGGCCGGAAGCCGGAATCCGCGAAAGCGGGAACGGACGCGGAAGCGGACGCGCTGCGGAAGTTCGCGGCATTTCTGCGGGAATCGCTGCCCGGCTGGCAGCCGCAAAGCGAACTTGTCGCGCGCGGCGGGCATCTGTACAAGCAGCCGCCGGGATTGCCGCCGCTGGACGGCTTGCGCGTCGTCCGGCCCGGACTGCACCTCGGCTTCGCCGGCCGCCACCGCTTCGAGCCGTCCCAGGCGCTGGCCATGGCTTTGTCCTGCGATCAGGCGGCGCTCTCGCTGCGGTTGTCTTCCGGGGAAGCCGACAGCGAGCGCTATTTGAAAGGCGAGACGCTGCAGCCGGACCCGGATCGCCTTCGCGCGCCGGACGGAAGCACGGCCCGCGGGACGGGCTGGACGCTCGTATGCATCGACGGGTTTCCCGCCGGATGGGGCCGGTGGGACGGCCGGCTGCTCAAGAACGAGCTGCTGCCGGGATGGCGTCTCATTTGAAGCCGGAAGCGGCGCTGCCGGCCGACTGGGGGTGAACAGGTTCGTGGCCAAGACGATGCGGCTGGACAAAATGCTGGGCAACCTCGGCTACGGCACGCGGAGCGAGATCAAAGCGGCCGTCCGCGGGGGCGCCGTGACCGTGAACGGAGCGGTCGCCCGCGATCCCGGCATGCGGATCGATCCGCTTCGCGACCGGGTCGCGTGGGCCGACGCGCAGGTGGCGTACCGGGAGACGGTCTACGTGCTGATGCACAAGCCGGCCGGCCTCGTGTCCGCCACCGAAGACGCCCGCGAGCGGACGGTGCTCGATTTGCTGCCGCCCGAGCTGCGGGCTTTTTCGCTGTTTCCGGCCGGCCGTCTCGACAAGGATACCGAAGGCTTGCTGCTGCTGACGAACGACGGCAAGCTGGCGCACGACCTGCTGTCGCCGCGCCGGCATGTGCCGAAGAAGTACCGGGCCCTCGTCGCGGGCGAGGTCGGGGAAGCCGACGCGGCCGCGTTTCGCCGCGGCGTCCGGCTGGACGACGGGTACGTCGCGCTCCCGGCCGAGCTGAAGACGCTGGCGGTCGCCGCTGCCGGAGGCGAGCCGGCGCATGCCGAAATGAAGGAAGCGATCGAGCGGGTGCGAACCGAGCCGGCGCTGCGGGGCCGCACGCTTGCGGAGTCGGAAGAGGCCGCGCTGAGCTGGATCGAGCTGACGCTGCATGAAGGGAAGTACCATCAAGTCAAGCGCATGTTCGAAGCGGTCGGCAAGCGGGTCGTCTATTTGCGGCGGGTGTCGATGGGACCGCTGCGGCTGGACCCGGCGCTGGCGCCCGGACAGTGGCGGGAGTTGACCGAGGCGGAGACGGCGGCGCTGAAGGAAGCCCGCCCGGCCGGAGTGCGGCAAGACCGCTGACTATCCGGGAAACCGGTCGGCGGCCAAAAAAAAGCCGGCTCGCAGCCGGTCGTCATCCGGTTCGCGCCGGTTCATGGCCGATGGCCCGGATGGAACCCGCGGGAATTCCGCGGCGGAAACGGAGCCGGTCAATAATAGTAGCCAGCGCGCAATACGATGACAAGCAGGATAAACAGAACCAGCACAAATGTGGCCGATGCGTGGTAGCCGCCAGCAACACCGGACATGCGAACGCCTCCTTTGCGGGGGATGTCGTGCGCCGGGGACGGACGCCTCCGTGCATGGCGCAGCGCCCGTTCGCCCGGCCCATCTTCATCCTATGAAACCGGCCGGGCGACGATTGGACTTCTATCCGGGTCCGGCTCTTTTTGGGCGGCGGCGGAGGAGCGGGCCGATCAGACCGGCGCACGCAGTCCTTTGGGCAGATGATTCTTCAGCTGTCCGCCCCCCGCTTTGAACCAGCCGACCGGCCATCCGTCCACCGTCATCAGGCCCCAACCTTCGGCCGCTCCGTTCGGGGCGGCCAAGCTCTCCCCCCGCATATAGGCGGCCGTCTCCCGCGCTTCCGGCGCATAGACGCACCGCAGCCGGGCCGCGGCGGCGGGAACGGCCATCGCCAGCGCGTGCGCGGGTTCGAACCGGCCTTTGCGCCACATGCCGAGCTGCAGGCCGGGGCGCGGCGTCTTCAGGCCGGACAGCGTCTGCGCGTCGAACGGAAGCGCGGGATGCCGGGGAATCCAGTACAGCGATTCGCCGAACAGCAGCGGGAAGCCTTCGTCCGGCAGAGACCAGCCGGGCAGATCCCGCTCCGCGAACGCCCGGAACGCGCGCATCGCCGCAGCCTCCCCCGCGCCCTCGAAGGCGGCCCGGGCGCGGCGGGGGGACCTGCCCGGCTGGCGTCCGGCGGATTCCGCCCGGCCGCGGGGTTCGGTTCGCCCGGCCTCCGCCGGTCCGCGCTTCTCCAACAGCGCCGCGTAATGCCCCTCTCCTTCCGCCAGGTGGGGCCATAGTCTCTCTTCGCGGACCAGCGTGAAATCCGGATGCCGCTCCGCAAACGCCGCCACCGTCTCCTCGTTCTCCTCGCGGTTGAACGTGCAGGTCGAATAGACGAGACGCCCGCCGGGTTTCAAGAGCCGGGCCGCGTCCTCCAGGATGCCGCGCTGGCGAACCGCGCACGCCTCCACTTGGGCGGGCGACCATTCGGCGGCCGCCTGCGGGTCTTTGCGGAACATGCCTTCGCCCGAGCACGGCGCGTCCAGCAGGATGCGGTCGAACGCTTCCGGAAAGCGGTCCGCGAGATCGCCGGGCCGCGCGCACGTCACGACGACGTTGGCGAAGCCCATCCGCTCGACGTTGCCGGACAGAATGCGCGCCCGGGCGGGGTGGATCTCGTTGGCGACGAGCGTCCCCTGGCCGGCCATTTTCCCCGCGAGGTGCGTCGTTTTGCCGCCGGGAGCGGCGGCCAGGTCCAGCACGAGTTCTCCGGGCTTCGGGTCCAGCAGCTCGGCGGCGATCATCGCGGACGGTTCCTGGATATAATACAGCCCCGCCGCGTGATAGGGATGCTTGCCGGGACGGGTCTCTTCATCGTAGTAAAAGCCGTCGGCGCACCAGGGCACCGGACGCAGCTTGAACCGCGCGGCCAGCGCCGGGAAAGCCGGGTCGTCCGGCCCCAGCTTGAGCGGATTGAGCCGCAGGCCGAAAGCGCGCGGCGCTGCGAGGCTGCGCAGCAAAGCTTCCGCCTCGTCCCCGAGCTGGGCGCGAATGCGCCGCACGAACGCAGGCGGCGGACAGGGAGGCGTATGCATCGTTCGTCGACGCTCCTTCGCGGTGAATTTTAGCCGCCTTTGCGGCGGGAACGGGCTCCCGCCGCGCCGGCCAGGGCCGGACGGTCCGGCTCGCCGTAGGCGGTGACGCGGTTTTTGCCCGCATGCTTGGAACGGTACATCGCTTCGTCGGCGCGCCGGATCAGCTGTTCCGCGGACACGTCCGGCGCGGACAGGCTGAAGCCGACGCTGACGGTGACGCGGGTCTCGCTCTCGACGCGGCGGCGGATGTTCTCGGCGACCGCCCGGACGTCCGCGCCCGGCGCCGCCACGAAGGCGACCAATTCCTCGCCGCCGTACCGGCCGGCCAGTCCGATGCCCGCCGTCTCTTCGGCCAGAATGGCCGCGGTCCGGACGAGAGCGGCGTCGGCCTGCGCATGGCCTTCGGTGTCGTTGAGCGTTTTGAAATTGTCGATATCGCAGAAAATGACCCCGACCTGCCGCCGGGTCTTTAGCGCCTGAACGAGGCGGCTCGTCCAGTAGCGGCGGTTGCTCAGGCCGGTCAGCCCGTCGGTGACGGAGGAGCGGTATGCCGACTGCAGCAGCTCGGCCACCCGCTCGAACAGCAGCGCGAACAGCAGCGCATAGTAGACGGCCGGCAGCACCGTGGCCGCCGCCGCATACAATAAGGAGCCGGGCGCTTCGTACGTCTCCAGCATCGCGGCCAACTGCGCGGCGAAAGCCGCCGCCAGACTGGCCTTGTACTTGCGCGGCTGGCCGATCAGCGGGGCGAACATGAGGCCGAACAGCGGAGCGAGCGCGAGCAGGTAAACGTCCAGGACCGGCGTCCGCCAGCCCGACGCCTCGCTGCCGAGCACGCCGGCGTTCGACAGCAGACCGCCTGCCGCAAGCAGCAGCCCGATGCCGTTCAAAACGTAAAACCAGGCCCGCGTCCGCGGCCGCCTGCGGTAATACAGCTCGAACACCGCGAAATTGAGCACGATGAACGCCAGCACGTGCAGCCCTTTCATCGCGACCGTCAGCCAGCGGGCGCCGTCCGTCCAGTTCAGCGCCAGCGACAGCTGGGCCAGCTCGCGCGCGAGAATGAAGCCCAGCGACACGAGCAGCGAGCGGAACGCGCTTTTGCGGTAGCGGGCGTACAGGCGGCTCGCCATATACAGCATGAGGCAGACGATGACGACCGCCGCGCTTGCGGAAAAAACGAACAGCACATCCAGCGGACCGTCCCGCCAAGCTGCCGGGTTCATGAGATCGCCTCGATTCGACCTTTCTTTACAGAAACATATGTTCTATAATATCATAATTTGGTGAGGCAAGTACATACCGGGCGGCTTCGTCGCTCGGACCGTGCTGCCGCAGTCCGCCATGCCGAGCATGGCGGCGCGGCAAGCGTACAGAAGCGGAGGGATCGCCCTTGAATATTTTGCAGGCGCTGTTCTTTCCCCCGGAGCAGCCGGGCGGCGTGTCGTCCATGGTTCCCTACATTGCGGAACGGCTGCGCAGAATCGGTTGGGAAGCCGAACTGTTCTCTCTGCCCAAAAGAATTCGGAACAAAGGCCAGGAAGAGGTCGAATTCGACACGTTCGACTGGCGCGAGTACGCCGGAAATCCGGTCGTCGACCGCTACATCCAGACGCTGAAGGACTACATTTGGTGGACGAAGCTCCGGCTCAGCCGCAGCTACGATCTGATTCACGCGCATCACCCGGTGGCGGCGCTGGCGATGAAGCGGATCTATCCCGACACGCCGCTTCTCATGACCGTCCATTCCAGCTATGAGCGCGAGCTGATTCTGAACGGGCGGATTGCCGAGAACGGGCCGGAGCACCGCTTTTTGACGTCGCTGTACGGAGAGCTGGAGCAGAAGGCGCAGCACCTTTTGACCGTCTCCCGCTCTTTTGCCGGCTATCTGGGTTCCTATTTGAAACATCCGGAGCGGATCACCGTCATTCCGAACGGATACGACGAGAAGCGGTTCAAGCCGATCGCGCACGACAACGAGGTGACCCAGCTGGTGACCGTGTGCCGGCTGGTTCCGGCCAAAGGGCTCGACCTGCTGCTGAAAGCTTGCGCCGAGCTGAGACGGCGGGGCTGCCGGTTCGTGCTGCACATCATCGGGGACGGTCCGATCCGCGAAGATTTGGAGCGACAGGCGCAGGAGCTCGGCATTTACGACGACACCATTTTTTACGGATACATGCTGCATCCCGAAGAACTGATTCCCTTTTTCGACGTGTTCGTGCTTCCGTCCCGCGCGGAAGCGTTCGGCTCGGTGTTCGCCGAGGCGGCTCTCTGCCTGCTGGCGCTGGTCGGCACCCGCGTCGGCGGCATCGCGGAACAGATCGAGGACGGCGTGAACGGCCTGCTCGTGCCGCCGGAAAACCCGGAAGCGCTGGCCGACGCGCTGGAGAAGCTGATCGGCGATCCGCATTTCCGCTACGAGCTGGCGCGGGCGGCTTGGAACAAGGCGAAGAAAACCTATTCGCTCAACCGCGTCGTGCAGGAACTGAAAAGGATCTATCTCTCCTATTCTCCCGCCGCTTCGGCCGAATGAGGGGGATTCCATGACGATCGCTTTCACTTTCGTCCATGCCGCCGATCTGCATCTGGACAGCCCGTTCCGCGGCGCCGCCGGCGCGCCGCCCGCCGTGCGGGAACGGCTGCGCGAGTCGACGTTCGCCGCGCTGCGCCGGCTCGTCGACGCCGCGAAGCGGGAGCGGGCCGATTTCGTCGTGCTGGCCGGCGATCTGTACGACGCCGAAGACCGCTCGCTGCGGGCGCAGCTGCGGTTTCAGCAGGCGGCGGAAGAGCTCGCGGACAGCGGCATCGCCGTCTACATCGCGCACGGGAACCACGATTCGCTCGGCGGCGCGCAGGCGAAGCTCGCCTGGCCGGACGCCGCTTACGTGTTCGGGCCGGACGAGCCGTCGTGCTTTCCGGCCTACCGCCGCGACGGCCGGCTGGCGGCTTACGTCTACGGCGTCTCCTACGGGACGGCCGCCGAGCGCGGCAATCTGGCGGCGAAGTTCCGCCCGCGGCCGGACGGACCGTTCCATCTGGCGGTGCTGCACGCCAACGTGGACGGAGATCCGGCGCACGACAACTACGCGCCGTGCCGGCTCGGCGAGCTGACCGCGGCCGGATTCGACTACTGGGCGCTCGGGCACGTTCATCAGCGCCGGGTGCTGCACGAATATCCCCATGTCGTCTATCCCGGCAACGCGCAAGGCCGAAGCGCGAAGGAAACCGGCCCGAGAGGCGCCTACGTGGTGCGGGTCTCGGATACGGGACAGATCCGGCTCGATTTCCGCGATCTGGCCGACGTGCTGTGGCGAGAAACGGCCGTGTCCGTGTCCGGTCTGGAGCGGGAGCAGGAGCTGAAGGCGAGGCTGTTGGAAACGGCGGAATCCGTCCGGCTCGAAGCGCAAGGGCGTCCCGTCATGCTGAGAATCCGGCTGGAAGGACGCGGCCCGCTCCACGAGCCGCTGCAGCGGGAAGGCGCAGCGGACGCATGGCTGGCCGAGCTGCGCGACTGGCTGGGCGAGCCGGAAGCGGACGGCGGCTGGGTCTGGCCGGAGCGGGTGACGGTGCGGACCGCGCCGGCCGAGGATTGGCGGCGCTCGGCTTCCGCCGGCGGGTTTCTCGGCGAATTGGCGGCGCAAGCCGCCCGGGTCGCCGCGGACCCGGCCGAGGCGCGGCGGACGCTGCGGGACGCGCTGGGCGAGCTCGCCCTGCAGCCGCGGGTCCGGCAATGGCTCGACGGCCTGACGGACGCGGACGTGCGGGAGCTGACGGAGCGGGCCGCCGATCTGGCCGCGGCGCTGCTTCAGAGCGGCGGCGACGCGTGACGGGCGCGGGCGGCGGGCTTGTTCATACCGCGAGAAAGGAAGGCCCGGCATGTACATTCTCGAGCTTCATGTGGACGGATTCGGCGCGCTGAGCGGTGTCCGCTGCGCGTTCGACGCGCCGGTCACCGTCGTCTTCGGTCCGAACGAAGCGGGCAAAAGCACGCTGCACCGGTTTCTGATCGGCATGCTGTACGGCTTCGCCACACGGGCGAACCCGGTGGAGCGGTCCGAGCCGGTGCGCGGCGGACGGCACGGCGGCCGCCTGGCGCTGCGCGGCGCGGACGGGCGGGAGTGGGTGCTGGAGCGCTACGCCGACGGGACCGGCCGCCGCGGCGCCGTGCTGCTGGAGGGTTCCGGCGCGGAGCGCGCCGTGCCGCAGGCGGAGCTGGAGCGGCTGCTGTTGGGCGGCGTGACCGAGCGCCTGTTCCGGCAGCTGTTCGCGGTGACGCTGGATTCGCTTCACGAGCTGCGCGCGCTGCAGGCGGACGAGATCGGCAGCTACCTGTACGACGCCGGCATGGCCGGCGGCGCGCGGCTGTCGGCGGCGGGGCGGCAATTGGCGGCGGAGATGGACAAGCTGTACCGCCCGCGCGGGTCGGTGCCGGAGATCAACCGGCTTTTGCAGACGATCCGGGACAAGGAGGCGGAGCTTCGCCGCAGCCGGGACGGCGTGGCCGCCTACAACGCCTGCGCCGAAGCGCTGGCGGAGACCGAGCGCGAGCTGGCCCGGCTCGACGCGCTCGTGCCGGAGCAGCGGACGCGGGTGGCCGCGTGGCAAGGGGCGGTCGAGGCCCGGCCCTGGTGGCTTCGCGAGCGGGAGCTGGCGCTGGAGGAAGCCGAACTGGCGGCCGGCCTCGGCGATCCCGGCAGCGAGCCGCTGCCCGAGGAAGCGGGCGCCGTATGGACGGCGGCCCGGAAGGCGCGGGAGGAGGCCGAGCGGCAGGCGCGCCGGGCGCGGGAAGAGCTGGAGGCGCTGCGGGCGCAGCGGGCCGCGCTGCAATGGGACGAGCGGGCTGCCGCCCTGCTGGAGAAGCTCGAAGCGCTGGACGCGCAGCGGGAAGCGGCGGCCGCCCGGCGGGAGGAGCTCCTCGCGCTGGCCGGCGAGCTGCGTTCGGCGGAAGAGGAAGCCGCGCGCATCCGGTCGGCGCTGTCCCCTCGGTGGGAGGAAGCCGACCTGGACGCGTTCGGCGGCGCCGCGGACCGGGAGCAGGTCCGCCGCTTCCGCGCGTCCTTGAGCGAAGCCCGGCGGGCGATGGAGCCGTTGGCCGCGGAACTGGCGCGCCTCGACCGGCAGCTCGCCGCCGCGGCCGAAGACGGCGGCGCGGATCGCGCGGCTGCCGCCGCCGGGACGGCGGAAGCGCCGGTCGCCTTCGCGCCGGCCACCCGCGCCGCGCTGCTGCAGGCGTGGCACCGGCTGGAGGATGCGCTGCGCGACTGGGACCGGCTGGTCGCCGCCGATTCGGGGCCGGCCGCAGGCGCGCCGTCCCCGAGCGCGAGCCCGTCCCGCAGCCGCAGACGGGGCGCCGGCCGCCGCCGAATGCGGGCCGCGCTGTATGCGGCCGCCGGCTGCTGGGCGGCCGCCTTGCTGAACGCCGCGCTCGCGTGGGCGGGCGCCGGCGGCCTGACGCTGCCCGGCGCGGCGGCGAGCGCGCTGCTGCTGCTGGCGGGCGCCGGGTGGGCCGGCCGTCGCGCCGAAGCGGACGCGTCGGCCCCGGGCGAGGGCGCCGAGCCGGAAGCGGCCGCGGCGAACCGGGAGCGGCTGCGGCAGGAAGCGGCCGGCCGGGTGTCCGCCGCGCTCGGGCAACTGCTCGTCCATCCCGAGACGGCCGCCGCCCGGCTGCTCGACGGCGGCGCCGGCGATTCGGCAGGACGGGACGCTTTCCATGATTCGGCCCGCCAGACGCTGCGGGACGCCGTGTTCGCGCGGCTCGAGCGGATGGAGGCCGAAGAGCGGGAGCGGGCGCTGCGGGACGACGCCGAGCGGAAGCGGGCGGACGCGGCGAGGGAGCGCGAAGCGCTGCGGCGGGAACTGTCCGAGCGGGAAAGCCGCCTGCGCCGCGCGCAGGACGCATGGCGGCGCTGGCTGGAGGCGAAGAAGCTGCCTGCCGATCTGGACCCCGACGCCATGCCGGAGCTGTTCGCGCTGGCCGATCAAGGCCGGCAGCTGCTGCGCCGGCGCGAGCGGATCGCGGACCGGATGGCCCGGCTGGAGGCCGGGCTGGCCGAATTCGAAAGCGCGGTACGGGAAGCGGAAGCCGAGTTTCGTCCGGAACGGACCGGTCGGATGGTCGATGCGGCCGCGTCGGTTCAGGAGATGTACCGGGAAGCGCTCCGCCACCGCGAAGCGGAGCGGGAAGCATCCCGGCTGGACGTGCGTCTGGCCGATGCGGTCCGGGCCGCGCAGGCGGCGGAGGAAGCGGCGCTGCGGGCGAAAGCCGATGCGGATGCGCTGCTGGCGGCCGCCGGCTGCCGGACCGACGACGAGTACGAGCGGCGCATCCGGATCGACGAGCGGCGCCGGCAGTGCCGCAAAGAAAGAAGGGAAGCGAGACTCCGTTTGGAAGCCGGCCGGGACCCGGACCGCTTGAGCTGGCTGTACGGGACGCTGGAACGGTTCGACGAAGCCGCGCTGGCGCAGCGGCTGGAAGAGGAGGAGCAGGCGCTTCGGACGCTCGAATCGCGGCGCGCGGAACTGCTGGACCGCAAAGGCCGGCTCGCGCAGGAACGGGAACGGCTGCGCCGGGAAGCGGAAGTGGAGTCGCGCGCGCAGGATCTGGAGGAGCGGCTCGGCGAGCTGAGCGCCGCGGCGGAGCGGTATGCGGAGCTGGCGCTCGCCGCGGCGCTGCTGCGCCGGACGAAGGCCGTGTTCGAGCGGGACAAGCAGCCCGAGGTGCTGCGGCGGGCGTCCCGTTATTTCGAAGCGATGACCGCCGGACGTTACCGGCAAATCGCCGTCTCCGGCGAGAAGGGGGAATTGCTCGCGGAAACGGCTGACCGGCGCCTGGTGGACAGCGGTTTTATGAGCCGCGGGACGCGGGAGCAGCTCTATTTGGCGCTTCGCTTCGCGCTTGCCGGATCGGTATCGCCGCATCAGCCGCTGCCGCTGTTTCTGGACGATCTGTTCGTCCATTTCGACGCGGAGCGGCTGGAACGGACGCTGCCGGTCATCGGCGAGCTGTCGCGCGAGCGGCAGATCGTCGTATTCACGTGCCACGCCCATGTGGCCGAACGATTCCGGACCGGCCTGGGGGATCTGGCGCGGATCATCGAATGGAACGCCGCAAATGCGGCTCGGTAGGACCGGTGAAGCGGTCCCGGCCGATCAGAAACATCCAGCCGAGGCTGAGCATGCCGAAGATCGGGTACAGCGTCGACAGCAGCGGGCCGAAGCCGAATTGCCCGGCCAGGAAGCACGCCAGCAGCACGACGACCGTCAGCAGGCTGCGGGAGACGGGAATCCGTTCGTGAAGCTGCAGCGTCAGGCCGTAAATATCGGCCACCAACGTCGTAAAAATCTCCATAAAAATAAGAAAGACGAAAATCCAATGCATCCACGGCCCGAGATCGCGGGCCACGCCCCCCATCGGAATGTCGAACTGCCGAATGCCGGGCATATGGGCGGACAGCGTCAAATGCCCGGCGAACAGCATCAGTCCGATGCCGACGCCGCCGATCCAGGCGCCCCGCCTCAGCGTTCTCGGGTTGCCGATCTCGGCGCCGAGCGGGACGAGCACCGCCTGGGACATCGACAGATTGAACGCGGTGTACAGAAACGGCGACATCCACGCCGCCCAGGGCGACGAGTCGGTCGGCAGCGTCAGGCCGTTGCCCGCCCCCGGTCCCTGCAGCGTCTCGACCAGCAGCAGCGCCATGAACAGGAGCATGACCGGAACGACGATCGTGTTGATCGTCATAATGGCGCCCAGCCCTTTGCGCAGAAGCAGAAAGCAGGCCGCCATCGTGACGAGAAGGCCCGACTGATAGCTCAGATGCAAATTTTCCGCGAAAATTGATCCCGCCCCGGCCAGCATGACGGCGTTGACCCCGAGCAGAATGACGAGCATTCCGTAGCTGACCCACACGCCGAGCCGCTCCCCGAACAGCCGCTTGTTCATGTCCTCGTACGATTTGGCCTTCATGTCGGCGGCAATCTGCATCATTTTGGCGCCGAGCCAGACGAACAGCAGCGTCGACAGGGCGATCGTCAGCGCCCCCCAATGGCCGAAGCGGGTAAAAAACTGCAGCACCTCCCGTCCCGAAGCGAAACCGGCGCCGACAACGGTTCCGATAAACGTAAGCCCGACTTGCAGGCTGCGGCCCCATTCTTTCATCCAAGGAACCCTCCCGCTTCGTTCGGGTCTGCCGACCCTCATCTATTTCAGTCTATGAGCGGGGAAGGACGGGCATGACAGCCGCTTGTCCGCGGGGGCGCATCTTAGGACGCATCGGCGGATGGGGAAGGAAAGCGGGCCGCGGCTTGGGGCGGCCCGCTTCAGGAGTCGGCGATCAGCTTGATGGCGACGACCTGCCGCGTGTCGGGATCGAGGTCGATTTTCAGCATGCCGCCGGCCACCGGGGAGGTCAGCGCGTTGAAGGCGTCCTGGCCTTTCAGTCCCAGCGCGGAAGCCGCCTTGGCGCCGGATTCCCCAACCTTGAGTCCGACGATGCCGGTCGCCACGTCTGCGGACGCGATCTCGACGTACGCGACCCTGCTGCCGGGGCCGAATCCGACCGTCCACCCGTCATATTCATGCAAGATCAGCGAATCGCCGGAACCGGCGCCGACGGGAAGCGTGTAGCGGTCGGAAGGAGCGCCGAACCGCCGGGCAACGTCTTCTCCAGCCATCCCAAGCGCGATGCCTCCCAGCGTCGGATGCTGCGGATCGAAGACGGTGTCGGGCGGCGGGTCTTCTTCCGCCTTCCGCGATCCGGCCGCGCCGGGCTTTTCTTTGGCGGACGGAGAGGCGGGCGAGTGTGCGGGACCGGACAGCGGCAGCGCGGACGGGTTCGTCGGCGGAGATTCGGTCCATACGGCAGAAGCGGGTGCCAGATCGGGAGACGATGCGTATCGGCTCAGCGCGACAGCCAGGACGGCGCAAGAAACGAGCAAAATGTTTCTTTTCAACGGGGCCTGCATGCAAGCGTTCACCCTTTCCCGCAAAAAGCGCGTATTTATACTTAATAGGACACATCAAAGTGAGAAAAGTTTCCCAATTCGTCACCATTCTGCAAAAAGAGACTTTAGACTTATCCGATCGCCAGCCGAAATAAGACTATAGTCTCAGAGGAGCATCATCTTGCGCGGTTCCGTCGGATATGATACGTTAAACGGAAAAAAAGAAAAGACGGTTGGTGGAACGGCATGGACATTTTAAAGGATAGAATCCGAAAAGAGGCGAAAATCGTCAACGCGGACGTGCTGAACCTGGACTCCCTGCTCAATCACGCCGTCGATCCGCAATTGACGATGGAAATGGGCAAAGAGTTCGCCCGCCGTTTCTCCGGGGAACCCGTCACGAAAGTCATCTCCGTCGAATCGTCCGGCATCCCGATCGCTTTCGCCACCGCCTATGCGATCGGCGTTCCGCTCGTATTCGCCAGAAGAAAGATGACGCTGCTGAACGAGTCGGACGCCTACTGCGAGCGGATTCCTTCTTTTACGAAAGGCATTGTCACCGATTTGCTCGTCTCCCGCAATCTGCTCGGCCCGGACGACAACCTGCTGTTCATCGACGATATCGTCGCGGGCGGCGACGCCGCCCGGGGGCTGATCAAAATCATCCGTCAGTCGGGCGCGCGGCTGGCCGGCATCGGCATCGCGGTGGAGAAGACGTTTCAGGCCGGCGGGAGAAGTCTCAGGGAGATGGGGTACCGGGTCGAGACGCTGGTGCGGATCGCTTCCCTGCAGCACGGCGAGATCGCGTTCGAAGACTAAATTCGCTGCAGGGGCGGGAACGATTCCCTGCCGCGGACGCGCTGCGCGTCTCTTTTCCTCGGCACCGGGTTGCTTTATAATAGGGAGTAAGCTGCAGAGGGGAGGCGAGCTGCAAATGGGGAATTTGAGTCTGCCGGATGACTTCTTTCCGAGGAAGCTGAAAGAAGCGAAAAACCATTTCGAGCGCGCGCTCGACTGCAAGCACACGGAGTTCGACGATCTGTATCCGTATATGATCGAGCATCCGCAATTTTTCTGGTACAAAAGATACGTCGCCTGGTCCGAACTGCTGACGGTCGTCGGATTGTGCGAGGATTTGGATATTCCGTGGGCCGACTACTTCACCAGCCGTCAGGCGGAGTACGTACGCAAGCGGGTCATGTCGAGCACGGTGCTGGATTATTGGTACGAGACGAACGATACGCGCGAGCATGTCGGCTGACGGCTTTCGCGGACCGTACCGAAACCCGCGGGAACCTCGGTTCCCTCGGGTTTTTGTATATCCATTCGATGATTCGATTGCTGAAGGAGGGGCCGCACCATGACGACGGATGAGGAACTGGACCGGTTCCGTCAGGAAGGAATCCGCGTCCGGGTGATCCGCGACGCGCTGCCGTCGAATGACGTGGTCGGGTACGTGGTGGCATGGGACGACGCCCAGGTGCTCATTCGCCGTCCGAATCGGCGCGTCTTGAAGCTGGACCGGCAATACCGGATTCAGCCGGCGTCCGAGCCTCGTCCGGATCTGCTGGGGGACAGCACGTGACGCCCCCGTGACGTCCGGAAGCCGGGCATGGGCGGTCGCTTCAGGTTCCGGGGATTGGACCGTGCATGAACACGCGCCGGACCGGGCACCTTATTCGCAAAGCGGTTGCGAAGGAGGAACGGCCATGGCCTGGATAGAAGACAAGGCGAACCGGTACAAGGACGAGGCGGCCGCGCTGTCCGACACGCTGCCGGACGTGGCGGAAGCGTATCGACGGTTTGCCGGTGCGGGCTTCGCCCCGGGCGAGGTGGACGCGTGCACGAAGCATTTGATCGCGCTCGGCATCTCGCTTTTCGCCAACAACGAGGCCTGCACGCTTTACCATGTGCAGGAAGCGCGCGATCATGGCGCGACCGACCGCCAGATCATGGAGGCGGCGGCCGTGGCGGCGGCGGCTTCCAGCAGCCACGTGCTGTCGCAGGGGGCGAGGCGCGTGCAGGAGGCGCTGTCCGGTTCGGAAGGGCCGGAACGTTCGGAAAGCAGCTTGCGCTACGCTTTCGTGTCGCCGTCGTATTGAAGCCGCGGGGTCGCTATTGACTGAAAATTGGAACTTTGTTCATTCGCTTGACTCCCCGTTCGCCGCGTGCTAAGATATTACTCGTTGATGCGATGAAAGCCCCGGCGGCAAGGCCGATCAGCTTTGCGGCAAGCGGGCGCCGCGCAACAGGACATGCGGTCGTGGCGGAATTGGCAGACGCGCTGGATTCAGGTTCCAGTGGGCTAACCCCCCGTGGAGGTTCGAGTCCTCTCGACCGCACCAACCTTTTAAACAAACTCTTCTTCGGAAGGGTTTTTATTTTTGTCTTTTACATGATATCGTGAGGATATATCTGCTTTTTATCATTTGTTTTTTGGTATTCCCCTCTTCCACCATGACCAAAAGTATTTTTGAACACCAAAGCACGAAATATGGAACGGCATCTTTAGGCCGGATGCTTTACACAGCTTTTTTTGGCTCAATCTCAAAATCAGTGCTTGACAGTTAGCTCCATATCCGGTGGCGGTTAC
>ENA-UOWJ01000217-UOWJ01000217.1-bioreactor-metagenome-genome-assembly--contig:-NODE-217-length-38278-cov-9.733433_pt1 | contig 38278 bp, 31 predicted proteins | sample MGYA00238156_ERZ761611 | MGnify/ENA primary metagenome ERZ761611 (study PRJEB28900, sample SAMN06268034) | bioreactor metagenome | isolation source: Joint BioEnergy Institute, California, USA | place...
CATGTTTAACTTGGTGGATCTCATCTTTTAATCCGTTAATTTCATGTTTAACTTGATGAAATTCTTCTTTTAACCCGGTTACATCCTGTTTGGCCTTTTGTAAATCTTTTTTCAATCCAATAATCTCTTGCTTCATTTCTTGTTGATCGACTTGCATAGAACCAACCATTGTTATCAATTGAGATAACATGTTTTCAATCCGAGTTTCTTCCATTAATATCACATCTCCTATTTAAATTATATATAATAGAAGGAATAAAATAAATCAGTTTAGATAGGAAGTATATGGCATATTATCTAACTCACTTATAAAATTATAGAGTGTCTTTGCAGTGCAATGGTTTGTAAAAAAGTTGCTTCCATACGCCGATCGTGAACAAGCTGAAACCTCAACCCGATTTCAATCGTATGCCCATTAACCATTTGAATGAGGGTGGAGTCTTCCTCCATCGGCTTCACATCATCAATATATTTGTTCACAATCCATATTTTACCGAGATGGTCTGTCGTTGGAAATTGGATTAAAACAATCTCCGCTGGCCCCGAATATACAACCGGGATATGATTTCTTCTGTTTAAAATTGCACGTGCACCTCGTACTGCTCCATTATAATCAGACCCGATATGTTTATAGGAGTCTTGGACAATCTTTAATGGAGACTTTCTTACCTTAATCTTCCTTTCTTTCTCAATGACTTTCGAATTCTCATCCCCACAACTATCAAAGTTGGAATGAAATGCATACGTCTCATTGTTAATAAAATACCTTGTTAACAAAGCTTTTCCTCCTTAAAAAATATTTAAAAAGAAAAGTGATGTATGCAAGGATAAATCCCTTGTTTCCAGTCCCACGTGTTCAAAACTGAACAAACGTTGTTAAAAATAAAATAGTTGAGTATGAAGGCTGAGTTGTCTGAGTTTGCTCTCTTTCAAAATTCCACAATATATTTTGTGTGAAACTGAACAAATACTTTCAAAATGATTTTGACATTTTATAAAATTCAACAAAAAGGTACAAAGTCCTTCATTTTTATTGTAAAGATTTAGTAAAAAAGTCCCTAATTTTGTAAAAAAAATAATAAGAATGGTAATCAATGCAGAAATATGTCAAAACCTGTCTTTGTGTATAAGTAGAAATCGATAAAAAATGAATTCTGTTGTTTCGGTCAGAACCCGAATCGTCCTTTTTATAATGGCATGAATATTGCATTAGTTATTTTGAATGTAAAAATAAGGGGGTCAATTTATGAATAACTATGAAAATATTATTTCATACAAAGATGGAGCGATTGGAGTTGTAAAAATTAATCGCCCGGAAGTTCGCAATGCATTGGATAATAAAACGATTTCCGAAATTGAAGATGCTATGAATTATTTTGAAAAAAATGAAGCAGTTAAAGTCATTGTTCTTACGGGTGAAGGTGAAAAGGCTTTCGCAGCCGGTGCTGATATTAATGAATTGAAAATTAAAAAGGCGCAAGATGCATTATTACCTGGTTTGCAAGGGTTATGTACGAAGATTGAAAACAGTCATAAAGTGACGATTGCGGCAATCAATGGTTATGCCTTTGGAGGCGGTTGTGAACTTGCTTTAGCATGTGATATTCGTATTGCATCTGAAAATGCGAAAATCGCTCTTCCTGAACTTAATTTATCGATTATACCTGGAGGTGGTGGGACACAGCGTTTGGCACGCATCATTGGCAAAGGCCGAGCCATCGATATGATACTAACAGGTAAAGCAGTTACGGCTGAAAAAGCGGAACAAATTGGACTTGTATCTGAAGTTGTTCCATTAGAAGAGCTTTGGGTTGCAGTGCTTGAAAAGGCGAATCAGATTTTGACAAAAGGACCATTTGCTTTAAAGATGGCAAAAATGGTGATTCATCAAGGCTATGATATTGATCAAAAATCAGCTTTATTATTGGAAAAGTTTGCCCAGGCCATTCTTTTCGAATCCGATGATAAGCATGAAGGTGTTACATCGTTTTTAGAAAAAAGAAGTCCAATGTTTGGTGGAAAATAGATGGTTGTTCAAAAAATAAACATATCCAAAAACTGAACATCGATGTTTAAAGATTAATCAACCCTTTTCAAGCTATGTTAAAAAAATATTTAATAAACACATTTTTAAGGTTGGCATAGAAGTTGCATATATATTAATTGAGTTTCAATTTAATCATTTTACACAAATTTAAGGAGGAATTGATCATGGATTTTAACTTAACAGAAGAACAATTAGAATTACAAAAATGGGCGCGTAACTTTGCGAAAGAAAAATTTGCTGAGAAGGCTTATACGTGGGCAGAAAATGACGATGTTCCATGGGAAAATGCAAAAATTCTCGCTGAACACGGATTAATGGGTATGACTTTACCAGAAGAAGACGGTGGACAGGGAGCACCATTAATAGATGCGATTATTGTAATGGAAGAAATTGCGAAGGTTTGTCCACATACAGCAGATATGTTCCAAGTTGGAAACTTCGGTGCAATTAAACAATTAAGTACATTCGGAAGTAAAGAGTTAAAGCAGCGTGTACTCCCTTCGATCTTAGCTGGGGAAAAGTTAATTTCTGTTGCGATGTCTGAGCCGAATGCAGGATCCGCAGTAACAGACTTATCTACAAGAGCACGTATTGAAGGCGACAAAGTTATTATTAATGGTTCAAAGATTTTCAATACAAATGGTCCACATAACACGTACTACGTTGTTTGGGTTCGTTTCGGTGAAGGTGTAAAGACAAGTGGTGCGGTGTTAGTTGAAAGAGGAGCACCAGGATTTACGGTTGGAAAAACGGAATATCATATGTCCGGTGAACACCATTGTGCGCTTTACTTTGATAACTGTGAAGTTCCAGTAGAAAACATTATTGTTCCAGAAGATGGTTTTAGAAAACTATTTACAATGTTTAACGTTGAAAGAATGGGGAACACATCTCGTTCTTTAGCACTTGCACAAGCTGCTTTTGATATGGCTGTTGAACATGCGAAAGAAAGAAAGCAATTCGGTCGTCCACTTGCAGAATTCCAAGGTATTCAATGGAAAGTGGCTGAGATGAAAATGAAACTGGATGCTGGTCGCTTATTGCTATATCGTGCGGCATCAAATGCAGATAAAGGTGCACCAAGCCCGTTAGAGTCTGCCATGGCAAAATGCTACATTAATACAACGGCCTTTGAAGTAGCAAATGAAGCATTACAAATCTTTGGTGGTTACGGTTATACAAAAGAATATCCAGTAGAGTACATTTTTAGAAGAATAAGAGGTTGGATGATTGCTGGTGGTACACCAGAAATGATGAAAAATAAAATTGCAGAGTACGTGTTTGATATGAAATTTAGTCAACGTAAAAAATAAAATTTAGGGGGATGGGGAGTGTCAATCGAACAGTTAGAAAAGCTAAATGTCGATCCGGGTACATTTTTGATGGAATATGAAGGGGCAGAACTATTAAATCGTTTTAATCTGCCGGTAGCGAAATCAAAGCTTGCTACAACAAAAGAAGAAGCGGTTCAGTTTGCCAAAGAAATCGGATATCCGGTTGTCATGAAAGGAATGTCCCGTGATATCGTTCATAAAACGGATGCCGGTGTCGTTAAAGTTAATGTTCAAACGGAAGATGAGTTAAAGAAAGCCTATGAGGAAATTGTTGAAAACGCTTATAAGTATAACCCTGCTGCAAAATTAGCGGGGGTCCTCATTCAAGAGATGGCACCAAAGGGAACAGAGTTGATTTTTGGGATAAAGAAAGATGATACGTTTGGTCATCAACTTCTGATTGGTCTTGGCGGTATTTTTGTAGAAATTTTAAAAGACGTCTCCATGAGCATGATGCCTGTCACTGAAGAAGATGTTGACGAAATGTTAAAAGAATTGAAGAGTTATCAAATCATTGCAGGATATCGTGGTCAAAAGGGGATTAATAAAGAACTCATTTATTCTATTAGTAAATCTTTAAATAAACTAGTAGCTGCATATCCAGAAATTGACGAAATGGATTTGAACCCAGTTATTTTTACTGACGACCAAGCTTACATTGTTGATGTACGTATTTTAGTCGGTGAACATGATCACAAGTCTTATGTGAAGAAGGATTTAACGAATTTAAAATATATGTTAAACCCACAATCGATTGCTGTTGTTGGTGCATCAACAAATGAAAAGAAAAATGGCGGTCGTTTGTTTAGATATATTGTAGAAAATGGCTTTGAAGGAAAACTATATCCGATTAACCCTGGCGCAACAGAAATAAAAGGGTATAAAGCTTATCCGAGTCTACTTGATGTCCCGGAAGATGTAGATTTGGCGTGTATTATTGTTGCGGCAAAGTATGTGCCAGACGTGATGGAACAATGTGTGGAAAAAGGTGTTAAAGCAGCGATTATATATTCTTCAGGTTTTGCTGAAGTTGGTGAAGAAGGAAGAGAGTTGCAAGAAAAAATTCTCAATATTTCGAAAGAGGGAGGAATCCTTGTATTAGGACCGAACTCGATCGGCTTTGCAAGTCCAAGTAAAAATATTTATACCGCCTTTGGTGCGGCCCTTGAATCAAAAGTGAAAGTACCGGGGAACATCGCTTTCGTATCCCAAAGTGGTGCGATGGGAAGTGCGTTATTAAGTCGTGCTTGGGATCAAGGTGCAGGCTTTAGCCGTTGGGTAAGCGTCGGAAATGAAGCTGACTTAACAACATCTGATTTCGTCGATGTACTAGTTGATGATGAGCTTACAAAGGTTATTACCGTGTTTATGGAAGGCATTCAAAGTCCAGAAGCTTTTGCTGAGGCAAATGAAAAAGCATTGCAAGCACGAAAACCTGTTTTAGTATATAAAACTGGACGCTCAACGTTAGGAAAACGTGCCGTGCAATCCCATACAAGTTCAGTTGCAGGTGATGATGCTGTATATTCAACGGTCTTTAAAAAGTATGGTGCTTTAAGAATTGAAAGATTAGAAGAAATTATTGATGTATCTCGTGCTTTTACACTTCAACCACTACCGAAAGGAAATCGAATCGGAATTGTTACCGCATCTGGAGGCGCATGTAGTATCCTTGCTGACCTTTGTTCTGAAAAAGGGTTAGATGTACCGGTTTTAACGGATACAGCGGACGAAATTATGCAATACATCCCACCGTTTGGTAGTGCACAAAACCCAATTGACGTTACAGCAGAAATCATTGCGAAGCCGGAGATGTTCAAAAAAGTGGTCGAAGTCGTTATGAAAGATCCAAACATTGATGGTGTGATTGTTATGTTGACAACAAACGCTGATCCTGGTGCGGAAGTTATCGCAGAAGCATTAGTGGATGTTCATAAGAATAGTGACAAACCGTTAATCGTTGGTCGTCTTGGTGCAGATTCAATCGCGCCAAATGCGATGAAAACGTATCATGATGCGAACTTCCCTGTATATGCCTCACCAGAACGGGTTGTTAGTGTAATGAGTTATTTGTATGAATACGGTCAAATTTTAAAAAAGCGCGGTTTATTAGATAAGTAGTTTTATAGAGAAAAGAGCTTTGGAAATTTTTTAACGAACGAAGGAAGGTATCGCTATGACTATTGTAAAAAATATTGCAGTTATTGGAGCTGGAGTAATGGGGAGGGGGATTGCCTATACGGCAGACCTCTCCGGTTTCCAAGTTCATCTCCAAGACATTACTTCTGAAGCTTTAGATCGAGCAGAAACCTATATTCGAGAAGAATTAGCGAAATCTGTTCAACGTGGTTATGTGAAAGAGGGCAATGACAAGAAAGCCCTGGAAAACTTAACGTTTACAACATCCATCGAAGAAGCGGCGAAAAACGCAGATTTAGTGATTGAAGCGGTATTAGAGCGAATGGACGTTAAAATTGATGTCTTTAAAAAGCTTGATCAAATTTGTCCAGAACATACCGTGTTAGCAACAAATACATCGACAATGAGTCCAACCGAAATCGGAGCGGCAACATCTCGCCCGGAAAAAACGATTGCGATGCACTTCTTTAATCCGGTGCACAAAATGAAATTAATTGAAATTATTCGTGGATTAGATACGTCCGATGAAACGTATGAAATTGTAAGGAATGTCGGGGAACAAATGAGGAAAGAAACAGTAGAAGTTAATGAGTTTCCTGGTTTTGTTACGAGTCGGATGAATTGTTTAATCGGTAACGAAGCGATGAATATGTTAATGGAAGGTGTCGCCTCGGCTGAAGATATTGATAAAGCGATTAAACTTGGTTTGAACCATCCAATGGGTCCGTTAGAGTTAGCTGATTTAGTTGGATTAGATACACGCCTACGCAATATGGAATACCTCCATCAAACACTAGGGGAAAAATATCGTCCATCACCTATTCTATTAAAATATGTAAAAGCCGGACGGTTAGGGAAAAAGTCTGGTAAAGGCTTTTACAATTACGAGTAGTTGAATAAGCAGATTTGTAGACGTGATGAACGTGTAAAAAGATTGTTCATAGTCCTAATGAAAGAAAAGTTAGATTCTAACTCATGAAGTGAAGGGAACAGGGGGACAGACTTTTGCATCTATATCGATCTGTCCCAGTTTCCGAAAAAAATAACAAACAAGGGGTGGCTTGTGTGCGTGAAGTTGTCATTGTAGATTCAGTTCGAACGGCAATTGGTAAACTTGGCGGTTCGTTAAAAAATATAGAAGCCGATTTTCTAGGGGCGAAAGTCATTTCAGAAGTAGTTAAACGAACCGGAATTAATCCAGAAATAATTGATGAAGTAATTATGGGGCAAGCAAAACAAAGTGCAGATCAATCCAACTTAGCCCGGGTAGCAGCGTTAAGAGCAGGAATCCCAATTGAAGTGCCTGCTTACACCGTACACCGTCAATGCGGTTCAGGGCTACAAACTTTAAATAATGCTGCACAACAAATCCAAACAGGTTTAGCAGATGTTGTTATTGCTGGTGGTGCAGAAAGTATGAGTACCGCACCATACTATGTTCGTGGTGTTAGGTTCGGTCTTACAGCCGGCAACGGTCAACTTGTAGATCCAAATACAGAAAGTCAACCACGTTCCCAACCTATTGAACAATACGGTCCATTAACAATGGGGTATACAGCAGAAAACCTTGCTGAAAAGTACAATATTTCACGAGAAGAACAAGATGAATTTGCTTTAAGAAGTCAACAATTGGCGAAAGAAGCGATTCAATCTGGAAAATTTGAAAAGGAAATTGTCCCTTACGAAGTCAAACAAAGAAAAGAAACGCTTGTTTTTAAACAAGATGAACATCCACGTGATACTTCATTAGAAAAGTTAGCGAAGTTACGTCCTGTTTTCAAAGAAAATGGTTCCGTTACAGCTGGTAACAGTAGTGGTCGAAATGACGGAGCAGCTGCGATGTTAGTGATGTCAAAAGATGCTGCTGAAAAATATGGTTTACAACCGAAAGCGAAAGTTATTGCGCAAGCAGCGGCTGGTGTATCACCGGAAATCATGGGAATTGGTCCTGTACCGGCAACAGAAAAGGCATTGAAAATAGCAGGTCTGACACTAGATGACATCGGCTTAATTGAACTAAATGAAGCTTTTGCTGCTCAATCGTTAGCAGTATTACGTGAGTGGAACACAGATATGAACAAAATCAATGTGAATGGGGGAGCAATCGCTCTTGGCCACCCAATCGGAGCAACGGGTGCAATCCTTACGACAAAACTCCTTCACGAAATGGAAAGAAGGGGCGAGAAATATGGCCTTGTTACCCTATGTATCGCTGGTGGACTAGGCATTACAACGATCATAGAAAACTTACAAGTTTAATAGGAGGATGAATATGAATATTTTTGTACTATTAAAACGGACTTTTGATACAGAAGAGAAAATTGTTGTGAATAATGGAAACATCGTTGATGACGAAGCAGAATTCGTAGTGAACCCATATGACGAATATGCGATTGAAGAGGCAATTAAAATTCGGGACGAGCATGGCGGTGAAGTTACAGTTGTCAGCTTAGGTGATGAAGATGGTGAAAAAGAACTTCGTACGGCACTAGCGATGGGTGCGGATAAAGCGGTATTAATTAATGATGAAGATATTGAAGAAAGTGACCAATTTACAACAGCAACGGTTTTAGCAACATTTTTAAAAGATAAAAATCCAGATATTATCCTAGCAGGAAATATGGCGGTGGATGGTGGATCTGGTCAAATCGGTCCACGTGTTGCTGAAGAATTAGGAATCAATGCGGTAACAACAATTACGAAATTAACCATTGATGGAGAAAAAGCGACCGTTGAACGTGACGTTGAAGGGGATGTAGAAACAGTTGAAGTTTCTTTACCACTTCTTGTTACATGTCAACAAGGTTTAAACGAACCTCGTTATCCATCTTTACCAGGGATTATGAAAGCGAAGAAAAAACCATTAGAAGAGTTAGAGCTCGATGACCTTGATTTAGATGAAGATGAAGTTCAAGCGAAAACAAGTGTTGTGGAAGTATTTTTACCTGAAAAGAAAACAGCAGGGAAAATTTTAGAAGGAGAACTTGATCAACAAGTAAGTGAACTTGTTTCCTTATTAAGAACAGAAGCAAAAGTAATCTAATTAGAACTCGGATAGATCCGTAATTCAAGAGGCGGATTTATCTTGAAGAACGGACGAAGACATTGAAATTCATATACATTTGGAGGGGAAAGCATGGCTAATAAAGTTTTAGTTTTCGGTGAAGTTCGTGAAGATGAATTAAGAAATGTTTCTTTGGAAGCATTAAGTGCGGCAAAGTCCTTTGCAAACGAAATCGTTGGTGTTTTAGTTGGAAAAGATGTGAAGAGGTTTTCAGAAGAATTAATTCAACATGGTGCAGATCGGGTAGTTGTAGCAGAGCATCCCAATTTAGCAACATTTACACCTGAAGGTTATAAACAAGCTCTGCTTCAAGTAATAGAGCAAGAAAATCCAGACGGAGTTGTTTTAGGGCATACGTCAATTGGTCGTGATGTGGCGCCTAGAGTAGCTGCAAAATTACAAGCAGGTTTAGTGTCTGACGTGACAAAAATTGAAGTTGCTGATGGTGAAGTTCAGTTTACAAGACCTATTTATGCAGGGAAAGCATTCGAAAAGCGTGTTGTTCGTGAAGGATTAACGTTAGTAACAATCCGTCCTAATAACTTTGCAGTTTTAGAAAAGGATACTGCAAAATCCGGTGAAGTTGAATCTGTTGCTGTTGAAATTACGGATTTACAAACGATTATTAAAGATGTCGTTCGTAAAACATCCGGGAAAGTGGATCTTTCTGAAGCAAAAATAGTTGTATCTGGTGGACGCGGTGTGAAAAGTGCAGAAGGGTTTAAAATTATCGAAGAGTTAGCGGATGTATTAGGAGGGGCTGTAGGTGCATCCCGTGGTGCATGTGATGCAGGTTTTTGTGATTACGCTTTACAAATTGGGCAGACGGGTAAAGTTGTAACACCTGACCTTTATATTGCTGTTGGAATCTCTGGTGCAATTCAGCACGTTGCTGGTATGTCTAACTCCAAAGTTATCGTGGCAATTAATAAAGATCCAGAGGCGCAAATTTTTAATATTGCTGACTACGGTATTGTCGGAGATTTGTTCGAAGTTGTCCCACGATTAATTGAAGAATTTAAAGCTGTTACTGTTTCTTAATAATCTTCGAGAAGTATTTTTGTGAATTCGCTTGAGGCTAAGCGAGATAACTCGACTAAAGGGCTTAAGTATCGTGAAAAACTTTTTTACAATAGTAGGGCTGATCCAATTCAGCCCTTATATTTTTGGCTAAGAAATTCAGTCTCCACATACTAGAATAGTATACAGCTGAAACATTTTCCACTTAACATATTTTCACCACATATAAGTCTAGCACCCCCTTCCAAATAAAATATTAATCCACATGAAGGAATATTCTGGTAGTATTAAATATTTTTAATGTATAATAAAATTAGGGAAGATTGGACGTAGGGGGGATGATACTTTGAAATATAAAATGATTATGACATCGGGGTATCCAGAAATGACAAGACTGATCTATCAAGTTGCTGAAGAACTAAATTACGATGTAACGGTAGTAGAGGGAACTTTAGATGAAGCGGCTTCTGAAGTGAAAAGTCTTGTCGATAAGGGTGGTTATGAAGTTGTTATTAGTCGTGCTGGGACGGCTAAAGCAATTAAAAGTGTAATAGATTTACCAATCGTTAATAATGATTCAACTCATTTTGATATTATGCAAGCTTTTATTCGTGCAAAGCAACTCGGCGATAAAATATGTTTTATTACATATCCAGAGGAAGGATTTACTTTTGCCTTCGATGAGATTTTTGAAACACTCGGTTTTAAAGTACACATTTTACCGTATAGAAATAAGGATGAAATGATTCAACAAGTGAAGGAAGCAAGAAAGCTAGGAATGGAAGTCATTGTTGGTGGTGGGATTCGGGTTCGCGAGCTCGCCCAAAGTTACGGTATGAAAAGTATGTATATTACACTCGGAAAAAGATCGATTAAAAGGGCGTTAATTTTAGCGGATAAGATTGCTAAAGATCGAGTTATTATGAAGGAGCGGGCGGAAAAGTTTAATTCGGTTATTCAAATGTCTGAAGAAGGTATATTAATGATAAATCAAAAAGGAGCCATTGAAACTTTTAATGCCACTGCTGAACAAATTTTTGGGGTTCAAGCAGCAGATTTAATTGGAAAGAATGAAAAGGAGATTACAAATCATAAACTGCTGCAAGTATTAAACCGGATAAAAAACAAACACGGTCACGGAAGTTTTACAATACGGGAACTAATTGTTACTTATGAATCGGTTATTGTGGGCCATGAACGGGTCGGAACGGTTATTACGTTGCGGGAATTTAGTAAAATACAAAAGCTTGAAAGTAAAGTCCGCCGTGAACTTGTATCAAAAGGCCTGACAGCGAAGTTTGCATTTGATGATATTATCCATTGTAGTAAAAACATGGAGGATGTAATCGAAACGGCGAAAGAATATGCAATGACAGATTCAACTGTACTTATCATTGGTGAAAGTGGAACAGGAAAAGAGTTAATAGCTCAAGCTATTCATAATTCGAGTAGTCGTCAGGATGGTCCATTTGTTGCCGTAAACTTGGCAGCATTACCAGAATCCTTATTAGAAAGTGAATTGTTTGGTTATGCAGATGGTGCTTTTACAGGAGCAACTAAAGGTGGAAGGCAAGGGTATTTCGAATTAGCGCATAAAGGTACGATTTTTCTTGATGAGATTGGTGAAATTCCACCTCATATCCAAACACGTCTGCTAAGAGTTTTACAGGAAAAGGAAGTTTTACGAGTTGGTGGCGATCGGATTATCCCGGTTGATATTCGTGTTGTTGCTGCAACGAATCAAAAGTTATGGGAGTTGGTAAAGGAAGGGAAGTTTCGCGCCGACCTGTATTTTCGCTTAAGTGTCCTACACTTACGCGTTCCGCCTTTACGGAAAAGGAGAGAGGATATTCCTGTGCTCGTTGATTATTTCTTAAGAAAGTTTGGTTCAAATAATTCCTTTGCAGATTTTCCAAAAGAATTACAGAATTTTTTCCTTTCCTACCCATGGCCGGGGAATATTCGGCAGTTAGAAAATCTAGTCGAACGATTATTTTTACGTGTAAAAACTGAAAAAGATATCCCGCAATTTATTGAGGATAGTTTACGAGAAACAGAAGAAGATATGGAAGTCCAAGATGAAAATGTAATGATGATTAATTACGGAACAATGGAAGATATTGAAAAACAAGTGATTAAACAAATGTTAGAGCGTTATGACAATAATCGTACACTTGTTGCCGAATTATTAGGTATAAGTCGAACGACCATATGGAAAAAAATTAACGAATCTTGATGAAAGTGTTAAAAATATTAACATCGTGAAAATATTTGTTTGAAAAATTAACTAGTGTACACATTTAATACCCTTTGTTCCCCTAAGTGATCTCGAATTACATGCTGTTTCATTATCCGACAATTTTAGTTATTTTTTAACAATATTCCATTATTATTAACGGATTGAAAAGTTGGCATGATTTTTGCATTAAAAATTTTGAAGAGTAATTACTTTGTTAAAAATAAATTTACTGCTATTTTAAAAAATTCCAATCTAGCATTCTCAAATTTACAACTTTAAGAAAGGAGATAGAAATAATGGAAAAAGCATTGTCAGGAATTAGAGTTTTAGGAGCAACAAGAATGCTTGCCGGTCCATATTGTGAAATGCTTTTGGCAGATATGGGTGCCGAAGTTCTTCATATTGAATTGCCCGGGCGGGGCGATGAATCCCGACATTTTGCTCCATTGATTAATGGTGAAGGTTCTTGTTTTATCGCCTCCAACCGCAATAAAAAGAGTATCACCCTAGATTTACGAACGCCGGAAGGGCAAGAGATTTTTAAAGATTTAGTAAGGGTTTCTGACATCGTTGTTGAAAACAATCGACCGGGAACAATGGATAAGTGGAATGTTGGTTATAAAGATTTAAAAGAAATTAATCCGGGGATTATTATGACATCTGTATCAGGATTTGGACAAACCGGTCCGTATTCGCAAAGAGCCGGGCTTGATATTGTTGCCCAAGCGATGGGCGGGCTTATGTTTATGACAGGAGAAGCAGATGGGTCACCAACTCGTACGGGAAATGCAATCGGAGATTTTCTCGGCGGTCTCTTTGCAACTTATGGAACGTTATCAGCGCTGTATTATAAACAGAGAACCGGTAAAGGACAACATGTTGATGCAGCTTTGTTGGATAGTGTGATAGCCGTCCTTGAAAACGTTATCCCGAATTATGTCGGATTGGGAAAGGTTACGGAGCGGATGGGAAGCAGAATTCCTGGTATAGCACCTTATAATACATTTTTAGCAAAGGATGGTTATGTCGTCATCGGTGTATCTTCCAACCAAATTTGGAAGCGGTTTGTTGACGTAATTGGCAGACCGGAGCTTAATGATGACCCGCGTTTTAATTCACCATCGGCACGTGTGGAAAATGTTGAAGAAGTAGAGAAGATAACACAAGAGTGGGTTTCTCAAAAAACAGTTGAAGAAGTTGTTTCAATTTTAAATGAAGCGGGAGTTATTTGCGGACCAGTTTATTCTGTTGAGCAGTTGATTGAAGATCCTCATGTAAAGGCACGAGATATGGCACCTGAAATTGAACATCCGGTTGCCGGGAAATTAAGACTTTCAGGAATTACACCAAAATTATCTTTAACACCGGGAACCATTGATTCACCGCCACCTGCATTAGGTGATCATAACGAAGAAATTTACAAAGGATTACTAAAATACTCCGACGAAAAATTCAAGGATTTGCAGAATAGGGGGATTATTTAATGGGGTTTCAACTTACAGAAGAACAAAAACTTATGCAGCAAATGGTACGAAATTTTGCCGAAGAGGTCATTAAAAAGAGAGCAGCGGAAATTGATGAAACAGATGAGTTTCCAATGGATATTTATAAACAAGCGGCGGAATTAGGCTTACTTGCTGTGAATATGCCGGAAGAATTTGGTGGAAGCGGCATGGATTCTATGTCTGCTGTGCTCGCTAGTATTGAAGTCGCTAGAGCATCGGCTTCTGTTGCCAATATTTTTTCTTCAACCCGTCATCATCTCTTCTGTCTCTACAATTATGGAACAGAAGAACAAAAGAGAAAATATATTCCTGCCCTGGCAAAGGCAGAACTGATCGGTTCTTTTGCTCTATCTGAAGCCGGATCTGGTAGTGATGCTTCTAGTATTAGCACAACGGCTAAACTTGATGGTGACGAGTATGTTATAGATGGTAACAAAATGTGGATTACGATGGGAAATGTAGCTGATTTTACTATCGTATTCGCGGTAACAGACCCGACAAAGGGTTCAAAAGGCATCAGTGCTTTTATTGTTGAAAAAGGAACACCTGGATTTTCTGTCGGTAAACGGGAACGTAAATTAGGTCAGAAAGGAAATCCGGTTTGTGAATTGCTTTTTGAAAATGTACGAGTTCCAAAAAGCAATATGTTGGGTGAGGAAGGTCAAGGAATTAAAATTGCTCTTCAATCATTAGATAGTGGTCGGATTGAGGTAGCGGCCTTAGCAGTTGGACTTATGCAAGCCGCTTTAGAAGACTCTGTGAATTATGCAGAAAATCGTAAACAGTTCGGTCAAAAAATCTCAAACTTCCAAATGATTCAATCAATGATTGCTGAGATGGCTACGGATTTAGATGCTGCAACTCTATTAACCTATCGTGCTGCCTATTTAAAAGACCAAGGCAAGAAGTTTACAAGGGAAGCTTCGATGGCTAAATGGTTTGCTACAGAAGCTGCAATGAAACACACAACGAATGCCGTTCAAATCCATGGTGGCTATGGCTATTGTATGGATTATAATGTTGAACGATATTTCCGTGACGCCAAACTAACACAAATATTTGAAGGAACGAACCAAATTCAACAAATTGTTATTTGTCGTGAGGTGTTAAAACAATGGGCGAAATGAAACTGAATGAAAGGGTTGCTATTGTAACCGGAGCTGGACAAAATATCGGTGAAGCTGTTGCATGGCGGTTAGCAAAAGAAGGCGCTACTGTTGTCGTTGCTGATATTAATGCTGAAAATGCAAACAAAGTAGCGAGTGAAATAAACGAGGCAGGCCATAAAGCTGTTAGTGAATGTGTCAATGTCGCTGTAAAAAAAGACGTTGATCAAATGGTTAGCAATATATTAGACAAGTTTGGAAAAGTGGACATTTTAGTCAATGTGGCTGGAATTCTCGGTCCTTCGTGCCCGTTTGTTGAAGTTCAAGAAGAAGATTGGGACCGCACGATTGAAGTAAATTTGAAAGGAACCTTTTTATGTTGCCAAGCCGTCATACCAAATATGATTGAAAATGGCTATGGCCGAATAGTCAATATTTCATCTGTATCTGCGAAGGAAGGAAATCCTGAATTAGCAGCTTATGTTTCGGCAAAAGCGGGCGTTATTGCGTTAACGAAATCGATTGGTAAAGAACTTGCCAAAACGGGGGTAACTTGCAATGCAATAACACCAACGATGATTGAAGGAGAAATGGTCAAATTGATGACACCGGAATACTTTCAATCATTACTTGCTAAAATTCCGATGGGTCGCTTAGGTAAACCGGAGGAAGTAGCTCACCTTGTTAATTTCTTAATTTCTGATGAAGCGTCTTTTATCACCGGACAAACCTATGATTTAAGTGGTGGACGTTCGGTTTATTAATAGTAAAACTTACACCGAGTTCTCATTCATATAAAGGCCGAACAAAATTTAAACACATTGATTAAAAACTGAACACACAAAACGAAAACTACCATTCCAATTTTATTCGTAAAACTATGAGTTTTATTCAATTCATCGGTTTTAATGTAGATTTACAGTATATTTTAAATCTTGGTACATTTCTTGCATTAAATACCTTCATAGAATACCAAAAAACATTTAAAAAACGGAGGTCTATTATGAGAGCACAATCCTATGTTAATGGTGAATGGGTATCAAATGGAGAAAACACTTTATCCATTGTCAATCCTTATACAAAAGAAATCATTGGTGAGCAAATTCAAGCAACTGACGAAGATATTGAAAAGGCAATAGCCTCATCCTTTGCCGCAAAAAAGGAAGTAGCAAAAATCCCAACCCACGAACGGGCTCGTATTTTGAAACGGGCAGCAGAGCTTCTCGATGAGAGAAAAGAGGAATTTGCAAAGCTCATTTCACAAGAACTTGGCAAGCCTTTGCGTTTTACTTTAGACGAAGTAACACGTTCGGTTGAAACATTGGAATTATCTGGTGAAGAAGCAAAGCGATTAATTGGAGAAACAATTCCAGGGGATGTATCGACTCGTGGTGAAAAAGCAATTGCCGCAACATTCCGTGTTCCTGTAGGAGTAGTTGCAGCTATTACACCATTTAATGCCCCACTAAACTTAGTTGCTCATAAAATTGGTCCGGCGTTTGCAGCGGGGAATAGTATTATTTTTAAACCTGCAACACCAACTACACTTGTTGCAACTGAATTTGTCAAATTATTATTAGATGCTGGTTTTCCAAAGAACGCAGTTAATATGGTACTTGGTCGCAGAGATGCGGTACAACAAATTGTACAAGATCAACGCGTTAACGTAATTTCATTTACTGGTGGACTCGTAGCAAGTCAAAACATTGCTAAGCTTGCAGGTATTAAAAAAGTCCTTTTTGAACTCGGTGGAAATGCTGCAACGGTTGTTCATGAAGATGCGGATGTACAACGTGCAGCAAAAATGAGTGCTCGTACAGGATATAGTAACTCAGGACAAAGCTGTATTTCAGTTCAACGTATTTATGTTCATAAATCAATTCTTGATGAATTTACGAAACTATTTAAACAAGAAGTAGAATCATTAAAAGTGGGTGACCCTCTGTCACTAGAAACAGATGTTGGTAGTATGGTTGATGAGGCGAATGCAAAGAGAATTATAGAATGGGTTGATGAAGCGGTTAGCATGGGTGCAGAGCTTTTAACAGGTGGAAAACGAAATGGAGCTATAGTTGAACCAACAGTATTAATTAATCCACCACATGAAAGTAAAGTTGTTTGTGATGAAGTCTTTGGCCCAATTGTTAGCATTATTCCATATGAAACGATTGAAGAAGCAATAGAAGCAACAAACAATTCTGATTTCGGACTTCAAGCAGGTATTTTTACAAACCAAATGGATATTGCCCATAAATTTGCTAACGAACTAGAAATGGGTGGCGTTGTCATTAATGGAACATCCAACTTCCGTCTTGATCACTGGCCATATGGAGGCGTGAAATTCAGTGGTATCGGTCGTGAGGGCCCACGTTTCGCCATCGAAGATATGACTGAAATGAAAATGATTGTATATCAAATCGTTGATTAAAGTGGAACAAGGGGACGGATTCATTGTTCCTATACCAAAATAGAAACACCGGGTCTGTCCCCTTGTACCGAAAGGAGAGAACAATGGGGGAACGGGTTTTATTAGAAAAACAAGGTTCGATTGCTCAAATTTACTTCAATGAACCTGATAAGTTAAATGCGCTTAGTTCGAAATTGAAAGAAGAATTACTACCGATTTTAAATGAGATTGAATTTGATCCAAATATTAAAGTCGTCATCCTTGCTGGTAGAGGGAAAGCATTTTGTGCTGGTGGAGACTTAAAAGGTATGGCTTCAATGGAATATAATGCAGCGGTAATCAAACGTAATATGGATTTATCTTCTACGATTATTGAACGTATACGTAAAATGCCGAAAATTGTCATTGCAGCTGTTCACGGGTATTGCGCAGGGGCTGGCTTAAGTCTTGCACTTTCATCGGATATGATTGTCGCAGAAAGTGGAACAAAACTAATTTTATCTTTTAAAAATGTAGGTTTAGCACCTGACTTAGGGATCCATTACCATTTACCTCGTATCGTTGGTGAACAAAAGGCGAAGGAATGGATTTGGCAAGGAATGAAAATCACGGTAGAAGATGCAGTGAAAGAAGGATTTACGATTACTGTTGCACCAAAAGATAACCTAATGAAAGAAGCAATGAAATTAGCGAAAACCTTTGCTGAAGGTCCATTCCAAGCTTTTATTTATTCAAAACAACTTATTAATCACTCGACTCATTTAACGGTGGCAGATGTGTTAGCGAAGGAAAATGATATTCATACAATCTTAAGAACGACTTTCGACCATAAAGAAGGGGTTAATGCCTTTTTTGAAAAACGAAGTGCGAACTTTAAAGGGGAATAAATGGTTGTTTATAAAAAGCCATAAAGGAGGCCTACGTAAATGAAAGAATTAGTTTCGAAACAATTAGTAAAGTATCTAGAAAAACGTGGTGTTGAACATATTATTGGTCTATGCGGTCATACAAACATTGCGGTATTAGCTGAATTGGAAAATAGCTCAATAAAATTTATTAATACACGCCATGAACAAATTGCTGCTCATATGGCTGACGGCTATGCCCGTGTTAAGAAGAAAGCATCTGTTGTGTTATCCCATATTGGACCAGGGTTAACAAATACAATAACCGGTGTAGCTACAGCTGCTTTAGATTCTATTCCAATGGTAATCATTGCTGGTGATGCTCCGAGTTACTATTATGGTAAAAATGCATTCCAAGAAGTGAATTTACATTCTGATGCATCTCAATATGAAATATTACGTCCAATAGTTAAACGTGCATGGCGTGTTGAACAAGCTGAATTACTTCCGGAAAATATTGAAAAGGCTTTCCAATTAGCAGAAAGCGGCAGTCCAGGCCCAGTTTTAGTATCTGTACCAATGGATCTTTTCTCAAAAGAAATTGATACTAAACTTTTTGACAAGTTACATAATCATAACCGAGTACTTAATAAACCAACGATAGATTATGAAACAGCTGTAAACATCGTAAAAACATTACATGCTGCTGAAAATCCAGTAATTTATGTCGGTGGCGGAATTATGATTGCGGATTGTGCGGATGAATTAAGAGAATTTGTTGATTTAATGGGAATTCCAGTTACGTACAGTATGATGGGTAAAGGTGCGGTTTCAGATGATCATCCATTAAATATGGGGTTAACGGGTTACTGGGGATCCGAATTTACAAATAGTAAAACGAGAAATGCGGATTACTTATTAGCACTCGGTACAAGGTTTTCTGAAGCGGATTCCAGTTCTTGGGAAGAAGAGTATACATTCCGTATCCCACCAACAAAACTTATTCATATTGATATTGAACCAAGTGAAATCGGTAGAAACTATCCAGTTGAACTAGGTGTTGTTGCAGACCTTAAAGAAGCATTAAAAGTGTTAAGTAAAGCAGCGAAAGAGGTCATTGATCAGCCACGTGAAAATGAAAGCATTAAGCTTGAGATAAAAGAAAATAAGGAAAACTTCATAAAACAAAATGAACCTTATACGAAAGCTGACAGCTTCCCAATGCGTCCAGAGCGAATTTTACATGAACTACGTGAAGTGCTACCACGGGATGCTTATGTAACTACAGACGTTGGTTGGAATAAAAACGGAGTTGCCCAAAGATTCCCGATTTATGAAGCGGGTCATGTATTAACTCCAGGAGGATTTGCAACAATGGGCTTTGGTTCGCCAGCTGCGCTTGGAGTTAAAATTGCTGATCCAGATAAAGTTGTTGTTTCATTAGTAGGTGACGGTGGTTTTGGACAAAACCCAGCGGTACTTGCAACAGCTGCTGAAGAAAACATTCCAGTTATTTGGGTTATTATGAATAACAGCTCCTACGGTGTAATCGCAGGATTAGAAAAGGCCCATTTTGATACAACTTTTGGAACAATTTTTTACAAAGATGGTGAACCTTACTCACCTGACTTTGCGGCGATGGCAAGATCCTTCGGTGTTGAAGGTATAAAAATTGAATCCGCTGAACAATTTAAACCAGCATTAGAAAAAGCGGTTGCTTTAGGTAAACCTTGTGTCATTGATGTTGCGATGGTGAATGTGCCAACACCGACAGCTGGTCACTGGAACATTCTAGATATTTATTCACCAGGTGAGAAAAAAGGTCATGTAAGTGTATCCCTTAAGTAATAACAAGCGTTTATTTTTAATAAATTAAAAGTCTTCTTATCAATACATTAAGAACAGAAGGCCCATTTATTACGATTCGGCAAGAATGAATTAGGGCCTTTTGTTTATTTATCAATAGTATTTAAGAGAAATCTTTTAGTTTTAGTTAACCCGATATTTCATAGTTCAATGATAAATTGTTGATCATCTTTAAGGCATAAAAAGGAGACATCAATATGTTGCCAATTGGTCCAAGTATTAATATGTTAGCAATTTTAATAGGTGGATTTTTAGGAGCTTTTTTTCAGAAGAAAATCCCAGATCGTCTAACAAAAGCCATGCCACTAACTTTTGGTGTCGCGGCAATGACGATGGGCGTAAACTCCATTATCCAAATTGATTCATTACCGCCTGTTATACTTTCATTATTAATTGGTAGTGCCCTCGGTGAATTAATTCGGCTTGAAAAAGGAATCGAATGGTTTGCCAAGAAAGTAAAAACACCTGTCGAACGCCTTATCATGCGAGGGAATCGTATTAATGTAAATGATGAGTTTATGCAAAATTTTGTTGCCCTTTTCGTCCTTTTTTCTTTTAGTGGTACAGGTGTATTTGGTTCCTTAAATGAAGGAATGACAGGTGTTCCGAGTCTTTTAATTTCGAAAGCCTTTCTTGATTTATTTACAGCAGCTATTTTTGCCAAATCTCTTGGCTATATGGTAATGACAATTGCATTTCCACAAATTATCGTCATGCTTTCACTATATTATAGTGCAAGTTTCATATTACCGTTTATCGAACCATTTATGTTAAACAACTTTTCGGCGGTAGGCGGTGTAATTATGTTAGCTACAGGCTTTCGTATTGCTGGCATTAAAAATTTCCCAATTGGCAACATGCTCCCAGCCTTATTTATTTCAATGCCAATTTCAAAAATGTGGGAAGTCCTCTTTTTTTAAAGATGACAGAAACAGGACGGGAGGATGATTCAACATGAGTAAAAAGTTTTCTTTAGCTCACCTTACAGCTTTAGAACTGAATCCAGCAGAACTAACGTATTTAGCAGCAAAAATTGGCTATGATTATGTCAGTATTCGTCCGATTCCGGTTGGGGCGGACAATGAACCTATTTATAAATTAGCTGAGGATAAACAATTATTGAAAGAAACGAAACAAGCTTTAGAGAGTACTGGGTTAGAAATACTTGATATTGAAATGGTGCGAATTTATGACGGTGTTGATGCCAAAGAATATGAGCGACACTTTGAAGTAGGGGCTGAGTTAGGAGCAAAACATGTCCTAACAACGATTCTTACAGATGATAAATTTTTTGCCCTTGAAAAGTTTATAGAGTTATGTGAGCTAGCAAAACCATATGGCTTAACGATTGATCTTGAATTTTTAACTTGGTATAACTGTAAAACTTTGCAAGAAGCAAAAGAAGTTTTAGTAAAAGCAAATTGTGATAATGCTGGAATTCTTGTAGATACATTACATTTCCACCGTTCAAAAGTTCAATTAGAAGAATTAGATGCATGTCCAAAAGAATGGTTTCATTACGTTCATGTCTGTGATGCTGAAGCACTAATCCCAAATGATACAGAAGGTTTAATTTATACTGCTCGTGAAGCAAGATTATATCCTGGTGAAGGTGGTATTGATATTAAAGGAATTGTTGATCATCTACCAGATATCCCATATTCACTGGAAATCCCACATGCTAAACGAGTAAATGAATACGGTTATGAAGAACATGCACGTCGTTGCTTAGAAAAAGCGAAAGAGTATTTTTCAAAAGAAACATAGATTCTAGCTCTTAATTCTGCACTTGTTCAATTTTTGGGCACAGAAATAAATGAAGTGTTATTTTATTAAACGGTAACACTAACTACGCGCTTGGTTTTCTGAACATTTATAATTGGCATAAAAATTGCATTATGTTAGTAAAGGTTTTCTCTTTTTATATTTTTAATAGATTGGGAGGTGGTGTTTCAAAAATTATATTGTTTTTCTATCAAAAATATTTTTCTTAATTATTATGAAAGCGTTTTGATTTCCAATTAACGGAAATGGACAAATCTAGGGGGGATATGTATGAAAAAGATTATTGGTATTGGAATTTTGTTTCTAAGCTTACTAGTTATGACAGCTTGCGGAGGAGGAGATAATAAGTCATCTGGTGACTCGAATAGTGGAAGTAGTAGTAATAATGGCGAAACTATTACTTTAAAAGCGGCTGTTGCTTATTCTTCTTCTTCTGCACAAACACAATTTGTTGAATGGTTAGCAGATGAAGTGGAAGAGAAAAGTGATGGAAGACTTAAAATTGACATTTTCCCTGAAGCACAGTTAATGCCTGGTAACCAAGAAATTCCTGCGATGTTAGAAGGACAAATTGATATGAACCATGCAAGTTCTGGGGTTGCAACAAGTTTTGAGCCAAGCTGGTACGTTTTTGACATGCCGTATATTTTTAAATTTGATAATACAGATCCATCAGTCTATGTAAACAACAAAAGAGCATTTTTGAATATGGAAAATGGTGGGAAGTTGATTGAGAAGAAAATGGAAGAAAGAGGTATTAAAGTTATTGCTCATACAATGACAGGTTTCCAATACGGTTTCTTCACTTCTTCAACTGACAATAAAATTACTGATGTTGATAGTATTGATGGATTAAAAATTAGAATTAATGGTGGTACTTATGTACCAGAAATGCTACAAAATGTTGGTGCAAGTGGAATGAATATAACTGGTGCAGAATTAACACCAGCTCTTCAACAAGGTGTTATTGACGGGTTAATTACAGATGTGCTTTATGCATATGATGCTAAGCTACCAGTAAAAACTTTAACGCCAATGCCTGTTGCGAACCACTCAAATGCAATTTTAATGTCTCTAGAAAAGTTTAATTCACTACCTGAAGATCTACAACAAATTTTAGTTGATGCTGGTAAAGCTTTAGAGGCATACTCTGATGAATATTCAATTGATCGTGGAAAGACTGCTTTTGAAGATTTTGAGAAAGAAGGCGTAGAAGTGTATTTACCAACACAAGATGAATTAGATGATTGGGAAAAGGATTTAACACCAATTTGGGATGAATTCGTTAAGAATGTTGATGATGGAGACAAGTTAATTGAAGCGGTAAAAGAAAATCTGGAGTAACTTAAAATAATTAATCAGATACTAGAGTATGTAAATTCTAGTATCTGATTTTACAAAGGAGGTTCACTATGGGAAAAATTGAAGATACCATTACAACAGAGCAAGTAGATTATTCCCTCGAGGAGAGAATAGAACATGTTCCTGAAATAATAAAAAAAATAGATTCTTATACTAACTGGTTAGATAAAAGTTTGCGATTTTTAGGTATAACATTTTTAATTTTGAGTACTATATTTGCATTCATAAATGTTGTTTTAAGGTACGGTTTTGGAATATCTTATGCGATTATCGAAGAATTATGTCGTTATTTTATTATTTACGGATCGTTTGCTTATATTGGTCCGCTAATAAAAATGAACGAACATATTAAAATGGATATGCTTTCCAATGTATTAAAGGGAAAGTCACGTCATTTAAATTACCTCATTATTAATATAATTCAGTTCTCTGCTTTTGCCTTTTTATGTTATACAGGAGCTCTTTGGGTGAATTTTATGTATTCAATGCATCTGATGACAAGTTCAGGTTATATGTTAATGGTTATTCCAACGATAGCACTTCCAATTGGAATGCTGCTTGGATGTATCTATTCACTACTCGAAATTGTAAAAGGAATTTTCAGCCTACGGGGGGAAAAGACTAGATAGATTACAGAAAGAGAGGTATTGCCTATGTTAATAACATTTTTAATTATATTCTTTGTTTTGTTAATCATTGGTGCGCCCATTTGGCTAGCATTAGGTATGAGTGGGGGTTTTTTCGCTTTATATTATATGGGGTTGCCGATAACAAATGTTCCGTCCCATTTCTTTAATGCGATGGATAGTTTCGTTTTAATGGCGATTCCGTACTTCTTACTAGCTGGTAATTTAATGACATATATGGGTACGGCAAGAAAAATGCTTGGATTTATTAACAATTTACTAGGACATCTCCCTGGTGGAGTACCAGCTGCGGCCGTTGTCGCGGCCACGATCTTTGGAGCGTTGTCCGGTTCAGCTACAGCTACCGTTATTGCTGTCGGTTCGATGATGATTCCAGAGATGGTAAGACTTGGTTATTCGAAGAAAAACAGTATGGGGGTTGTCGCTGCCGCTGGTACATTAGGACAAATGATTCCTCCAAGCATATTTATGATTTTATATGCATCTATCGTTCAATTAAATGTATCTGATCTTTTCCTTGCGGGTATTGTACCTGGACTTGTTATTGCAGGGATCTTAATAATTACAACGGTTTTTATCAGTCTCCGCGAAAACAAAGTTAGAAAGGAAAGAGCTCCTTTTAAAGACATTGTTTCTTCCTTTTTCGAAGCGTTGCCTGCTTTGTTAATGCTAGTTATCGTTTTAGGAGGAATTTATTCTGGAGTTTTTACACCAACTGAAGCTGCTGCTGTTTCTGTTGTTTATGTCGTTATTGTAAGTTTCTTATTCAATAGGGAAGAGTTCACGAAGGAGAATTTATTGAAAAGTTTACATGGGACAATGGTAACGACAGCTGTGATCTTCATTATTTTAGGTGGAGCTACTTTATTCGCTACTTCTCTTACTTATGCACAAATCCCTCAAGGGATAACCGAGTTTGTTACATCTATTAGTTTTCCTGGATGGGCGATTATGATCTTAGTTCTTTTGTTAATTTTAGTTTTCGGTATGTTTTTGGATGCGGTTCCAATACTTTATATTACAGTGCCAATTTTATACCCAGTAATTATCAGTTTAGGATATGACCCGATTCACTTTGGAATTATTATGGTCGCATTGCTAATGATTGGTCAAGTCACACCACCTGTTGGAATGAGTCTTTTTGCAATAACAGGTTATTTCAAAGAAAATTTATCGGTTTCGATTAGAGGAGTTATTCCTTATCTATACGCTTTAGTTATTGCAACGATCATTATTGTTTATGTACCTTGGCTAAGTACATTCCTATTAAAGTAAAAAGTTTATCGTGTGACACTTAGGATTTTAAATTTATTAAGAAAACATGGTGAGGAATTATGCAATGTTTAAGGAGGAAAGAGTGATATGGCGTACGTAAGTATGGTGAAAAATGATCGAGTTACAGAAATTATTTTAAATCGTCCCCCTGTTAATGCATTAAACCACGTATTAATAGATGAATTAATTGCAAATTTAAAAGAATTTGAGTTGGATGATCATGCGAGGGTTCTCATTATAAGAAGTGAGTTATCTGTTTTTGTTGCAGGTGCAGATATTAAAATGATGAATTCCTTACAAGAAAAAAATGATACGAAAGCATTTATTGAGTTTGTTCAAAAGTGCCAAACTTTGACAAATTATGTTGAACGTCTTTCCAAGCCGACAATCGCATATATTTCTGGGCATGCGATGGGTGGAGGTTTGGAATTGGCTTTAGGATGTGATTTTCGTTTTATGACAAAAGGAAAAGCAAGAGTGGGCTTACCTGAAGGATCCCTTGGATTGATTCCTGGAGGCGGAGGCACGCAAAGGCTGACAAGGTTGCTAGGAGAAACGAAAGCAAAAGAAATTATCTATTTCAGCAAACATTTATCTGCTGAAGAAGCAAAAGATTACGGTGTTGTTTCTCATATCGTTTCAGAGGAAACGGGTTTGGAGGAAGTTCGAGCTTTTGCCGAAGAATTAGCTGAAAAAGCGCCAATTGCAATAAGTAGTATTAAAAGAGCTATACAATCATCTGGACAGCATGAACTAGCCCTTGGTCTGGAACATGAATTACTTGAATCTGCTATTCTTTTTAACACGGAAGATATTAAAATTGGCTTTGAATCTTTCTTACAAAAGAAAAAACCAAATTTTATTGGTCGGTAACAGGCAAACTAGATATCTCCAAAATTTATATAGTTTTGGAAAAAGAACTATAAATTAGTCCTGAAGAGGTGAATAGGATGACATTACGTACGCGAAAAGGTGGGAAAGTCCCAATTCTTACTCCAGAAGCAGCTGTGAAGCTGATTCCAAATGAGGCTACAGTTGCTATTTGTGGAGCTGGTGGCGGTTTGAACGAGCCAACGCTCATTCTTGAAGAATTGGCTAGACAGTATAAAGAGAATCAAAGACCAAAGGATATAACGTTGTATCATACATCTGGAATTGGTGACAGAGCAACTAGAGGTCTTTCATTACTAGCGCAAAAAGGATTAGTAAAAAGAGTGATTGGTGGCCATTGGGGCCAATCTCCAAAACTAGCAGAAATGGCTGAACGAAATGAAATTGAGGCTTATAATTTTCCACAAGGTGTTATGTCTCAACTGTTACGGGCTACAGCTGCAGGACAGCCTGGCCTGATCACCCATGTTGGACTTGGAACTTTCATTGATCCGAGACAACAAGGAGGAAAGTTAAATGAGAAAACGAAGGAAGATTTAGTTAAGTTAATAGATATAGGCGGGAAGGAATATTTATTCTATCCGTCTATCTATCCTGATGTCACAATTATTAGGGGAACTACAGCTGATACAGAGGGTTATATCACTATGGAAGATGAAGTAGCGTTTATGGATGCTCTTCCAATGGCCCAAGCAGCTTATAATAATGGCGGAATTGTTATCGTTCAAGTGCAAAAATTAGTCAAATCACAAAGTTTGCATCCGAGAGCTGTTAAAATTCCTGGATATTTGATAGATGCGGTGATAGTAAATCCTAATCAGACACAATTATATACTGGAACGGTTGATCGATTTGTTTCTGGTGACTATGTAATGGAAATTGAAGACGTTGACCCGATGCCATTAACGGAGAGAAAAGTAATTGCAAGACGTGCACTAGCAGAAGTTAAACCTGGTGATATCGGTAATGTTGGGGTAGGTATATCCGATGGAATCGGTGTTGTGGCCGGTGAAGAAGGAGTCGCCGATGACATTACTTTGACCGTTGAACTTGGTCCAATAGGTGGAGTATCTGCTCAAGGAATCTACTTTGGCGCTACGGTAAATATGAAGGCATTGCTAGATATGCCAGCACAATTTGATTTTTATCATGGTGGAGGTTTAGATGTTTCTTTCTTAAGTTTTGCAGAATTTGACCAATATGGAAATGTAAATGTCCATCATTTTAATGGGAAAATTGTAGGCACTGGTGGATTTATCGACATTGCACAAAACAGTAAAAAAGTTATTTTTAGCGGAACCTTTACCGCAGGCGGTCTAAAAACAAGTATTAATGAAGGTAAACTAAGTGTTTTACAAGAAGGTAAATTTCAAAAGTTAGTAAACGAAGTATCTGGTATTACTTTTAACGGTAGAGATGCTATAAAAAATGGACAGGAAGTACTTTATATTACAGAAAGAGCTGTTTTTAAACTAACTTTAGATGGACTAGAGTTGATTGAAATTGCTCCTGGTATGGATTTAGAAAAGGATATTCTTGCACATATGGGCTTTAGACCTATTATTTCTCCACAATTAAAAGAAATGGATCCGAAACTCTTCCAAGATGGAAATATGGGGATAAAAAGTGAGTGGGAGAAAATAAAAAATGAACAAAATGTGGTCACGGTAAAATAATTTACGCTGTGCATTATGTACATCGAAAAAATAGTGAGACTATTACCAACCGTTATTGTTTTCGTTTCATTTTATGAATATAAAATGAGGTAGAACACACTAGTAATAAAAAAGATTTAGACGGTGTGTTCTATTTATTTATAGAAAGATGTTTAACATAATTTCTTAAAAAGTTGAATTTTATTGTGTTAATATTTCGAACGACTTTTACATAAAACGATAAGTTTTTGAACGTGAAGCATTTTTCCATATATATTGTTTTTATAAAAAAATATTAAAAGTAAGTGGGAAAGTTATCGTCATTATGTAATTTGTTCAAAATTGGCGATATTTGCGGAATTTATTTTCGGAAAATACTCTATATTGGCACGAATTTTGCATTCTTTATTATAGGAAATTCTTAGCCATTTTATTGCTCTGTAGAAATTTATTGCGGATTTTCGAAAGCAATAAAGTGGAAATACCAAATGAAATAGTAGCAAAAATAATGTTAACGAATGGAGTGGAATTATGAAAGCGATTGTAAAAACAAAACCTGAGAAAGGTTTTATTGAAGTAAAAGAAGTACCTATCCCAAAAATTAAAGAAGATGAGGTTCTTGTAAAAATTCATGCAACAGGTGTTTGTGGTACAGACATACTTTTAGCAGATTGGGAATATTTGGGGCGGAATCCGGTAGAACCTCCGATTATTCTTGGGCATGAAGGTGCTGGCGAAATTGTTGAAGTTGGTGCCAATGTTACGAATGTAAAGGTTGGGGATCGGGTCGGTTTAGAAGCAATTATTGGTTGTGGTACTTGTCATCATTGCCGTAGAGGAAATCCAAACTTATGTTCAAAATGGGGACATTTAGGAATTGATTTTGACGGTACATTTGCAGAATATATTGCTTTTCCAGCAGCAAATGTCCATGTTCTTCCAGACAAAATTACGTATGAACAAGCTGCGTTTGTAGAGCCAATTTCAATTGTCGCTCATGCTTTTGAATCCAACCCGATTACGCCAGGAGATACAGTAGCGATTGTTGGACCTGGCCCATTAGGATTGTTCTCTGTTCAAGCGGCTAAATCTGCAGGTGCAGGAAAAATTATCGTTATCGGTACTGCTGAAGATAAAGTCCGCCTTGAAATTGCACAACAATTAGGGGCTGATTATGTGTTAAATAATGGTGATTCAGATGCGACAGAAGCAATAAAAGAATTAACAAATGGTATCGGCGCAGAGGTCGTCTTTGAAGCTGGTGGGACGGGTAAATCAATCGAACAAGCGATTGCGGTTGCTAGTGGAAATGGGAAAGTCTTTTTAATGGGCTTTGGTAAAGAGTCAACAATTAAACCATTAACACAAATTGTCCGACAAAATTTAATGGTTAAAGGGGTTGTAGCAAGCCGTCCAGACCATTATGAAACGGTGAACCGTTGGCTAGAAAATGGTGTAGTTGATATTAAACATATGGTTACTCATACGTTAGGCTTTGAAGATGTAGAAAAGGCCTTCCAATTACTGAAAAATAAAGAAGCTGGAAAAGTATTATTTAAACCAGAACTTTAATGTTACAAGAAGTTGAAGCGAATCAGTTGGGGCTGTCCAATAAGTCAAAAATAACGGCACTTTGATGAGTAGTTGGCGGCGACTCAGAAAAATGCTTCTCATTTTTCTTGCGATGTATATCCAGAGAAGAATTTTCAGAGTCCAACGGGAACAGCAAAAGCCTTTGTGCCGTAAGCGGAGCGGCAGGCACACGAGCCGAAGACCCCCCGAAAACGCGCTTGCGCGTTGAGGAGGCTGAGGCCGTGCCCGTGGAAAGCGTCCGCCAACGAATCAAATCTTAATATCAAAAGTGTTTGAAAAAGTTACTTTTCAGACAGCCCCTACGTTCAACTCGCTATAGAAAGACACTTAATATAGCAGCTTATGAACAGACGCGGGCGCCTAATTCAACATATTTAGAGTAAGCTAGATTTCTGTAGGAAGAGGTGATCATTATGGGGTAACATTACCTGGCACTTTTATTAATGAGCAACTAAAGCAGCAATATTATGAAAAAGGGTATTGGTCAACAACAACGATATTTGAATATTTTCAAGAAAATGTTGCTAATGATCCAGATAAAATTGCAGTCATTGATAAAAAAGGTGAAATTTCATATAAGGATTTGCACAAACAAGTAATTCAACTTTCGAATTGGATGCTTAAGATGAATGTTCAACGTGGAGATTTAGTTGCCTGCCAACTACCTAATTGGAATGAATTTGTTGTTGTGTATTTAGCGTGTACTAGAATTGGTGCCGTATTTAATCCTATTCCTATTACAATGAGAAAAGCTGAATTGAAGGATATTTTAGCATTATGTGAACCGAAATTAATATTTATTGCTGACCGGTTCCGAAATCATCATTTTATTAACATGTTGGAACAAATTGAGCAGGAAATGGAAATCCCAACCGTTGTGGTTGTAAGAGATTCGCGGGCGAATAATAAAAGTCAATTAACTTATTTCCGTTTTGAAGAACTTCTATTAAATTCTGAGTCGGATTCTTTATTTGAACTTAATGTAAGCGGTGATGATCCAGCAGTTATCCTTTTTTCTTCTGGAACAGAATCGGTGCCGAAAGGGATTGTTCATACGCATAATACGATTTTATGTTCAGAGCGTTCGCTTATCGAAGTATTACATCTAACGGAAAATGATCGGGTTCTTATGGCGTCTCCAATTTCCCATGCGACAGGTTTTTATCGAGGTGTAAATTTACCTTTATTAATAGGCGCAACGACTATATTAATGGAAAGGTTTTCAGCCGAGGGAGCTTTGAAATTAATTTCAGAAGAAAAATGTACTTTTTCTATGGGAGCAACTCCTTTCTTGTATGACATTGTACATGAAATGAGGACGAATAGAGACAAGTATAATCTTGAAACCTTTCGATTCTTTTTATGTGGTGGTGCACCGATTCCAAGAAAACTAGCTTATGAAGCGTTGGATTATGGATTGCGAGTTTTACCAGTATACGGAACTACTGAAAGTTCTCCACACGTAGTCGGTAGAATAGAAGCTTCCTTAAAGATGAACATTGAATTTGATGGAAAAGTTATTCCTGAAATTGAAGTAAAAATTGTTGATGAACATCGAAACGAAGTCCCGGATGGTACTGTTGGAGAAGAAGCATCAAGAGGGCCAAATGTATTTATTGGTTATTTTAAACGCCCAGATTTAACAGAAATGTATTTTGATAACGAAGGTTGGTATTACAGTGGTGACTTATGTGTATTAGAAAATGGATATCTACGAGTTGTTGGTAGGAAAAAGGAAATTATTATCCGGGGTGGTCAAAATATAAGTCCCGCAGAAGTGGAAGAAATTTTATTAACACATCCGAAGATTGAAAAGGTTGCCATCGTTGGTGTTCCTAATGAACGGTTAGGGGAACAAGCCCATGCCGTAGTTGTGCCAACGGAAGGAGAAACTTTAACCTTTAAGGAAATGATTGATTTCTTAGATCAAAAGGAAATAGCGAAATACAAATTTCCTGAATATTTACATTTTGTTGATGACTTACCAACAACGAGTTCAGGAAAAATTCAAAAATATAAACTGCAAGACTTAATTAAAAATAATCAACTTGAAAGAATGGTAGAAAAGTAAATTTGATAAACATACAGGAGGGGTACCATGATTATTGATAAAACATTTCAAGATGAATTGTTACAAGTTGTTAAACGGATTACGAAGGAGGTTATTTCACCGAGAGCAGCGGAGATTGATCGTACAGATGAGTTTCCTCACGATATTATAAAAGTTTTAGGAGAAAATGGTCTATTAACGATGACTTTACCAGAGGAGTACGGTGGTATTGAAGCGGACAGTTTACTACTTGCGAAAGTAATTGAAGAAGTAAGTAAAGGGATGGCAACTGTAGGTACTACTTTATTATCAACACATTCTGTTATTCGAATGGTTAAACTACTAGCGAATGAACAGCAGTTAGACAAATTTTACACGAATTTATCAAGTGGGGATAAACTATGCTGTTTCTGTTTAACAGAAGCAAATGCAGGTTCGGATGCCCGTGCTTTAAAAACGACAGCGAAAAAACATCCAGATGGTGGATGGATTTTAAATGGAACAAAAGTATTTGCTACTCTTTCTCAAGTGTCTGAGTATTATCTTGTTTTTGCAAAAACAGCAGAAGATGAAATTTCAGCGTTCCTAGTTCACAAAGATAGCCCAGGACTTAAGTTTGGAAAAATTGAAGATAAAATGGGGCTAAAAGGTAGCTCTACTGGCGATGTGATTTTAGACAATTGCTGGGTTGATGATGATGCTTTATTAGGGCAACCTGGTGAAGGATGGGAAATGTTAGCAAATGTTGGAACAAGTATGCTTCGTTCATGGGGAGCCGCAGCGATTGCTTTAGGAATTGGTCAAAGTGCATTAGATCATGCCATTGAATACGCGAAAGAGAGAAAACAGTTTAATAAACGAATTGGCGATTTCCAAGGAATTCGCTTTATGTTAGCTGACTGTGCAATGCAACTGGAAGCAGCAAGACAATTAGTATATGAAACAAACCGTCGTGTTGATGAAGAATATCCGAACTTACAACCATATACTCATGCAATGGTATCTATGTCCAAATGTTACGCAACCGACGTAGCAATGAAAGTTACTACTGATGCGGTGCAAATTTTCGGAGGGTATGGATATATTCGTGAGTTCCCGGTTGAGCGTTTAATGAGAGATGCAAAAATCTATCAAATTGTGGATGGTACGAACCAAATTCAACGGGTAATTATCGGCAGCGTTCTTATGAAAAAGTAGTTTCATTGAATATAAGAATAGAGGAGATGGGTTAATGGTAAATTCAGGGAATAACGGGAAAACAGTCATTATTACAGGTGCCAATGGTGGAATTGGTAACGCTATTGCTAAGCAATTTTTAAAAGAAGGGGCAACTGTAATTTTGCCATTTCGAAATAATCGTAATCAAATCGATTTATTGATTAAACAGTATGGGGAAGAACGTGTTCATGCATATAAATTAGATTTAAATGATATGAATCAAATTATACCTTTTGTTTCTCAAGTTCAGGAAAAATTTAATCGTATCGATGCTCTTGTGAATAATGCGGGAATAACAGCGCCAGCTCCTCTAGAAAAAGTCAGTGAAGAACAGTGGGATAAATTACTCAATATTAATTTAAAAGGCCCGTTTTTCCTTGTACAACAATTGTTCCCAATAATGAAAGAGGCTGGGGGAGGAAGTATTGTTAATATCGGATCGTGGTCCGGTCATGAACCTTCCCCAGGTATGGGTGTCTATAGCGTTAGTAAAGCAGGACTTATTATGATGACAAAGCTTATGGCTTTAGAATGGGCACCATTTAATATCCGGGTCAATGATGTAAGTCCAGGATTAATACGGACACCAATTTCAGAGGAATTTTATCAAAATGAAGAAGTTTTAAATGATCGAACAAACTTTGTTCCACTTCATCGGATTGGTGAGGGAAAGGACATCGCCACAATGGTAACATATCTCTGTTCAGATCAAGCATCTTATATTACCGGTCAATCAATTGTTATTGATGGGGGGTTAATAAACTCCATCCATGCACATTTAGCAGGACCGCCGAAAGAACAGATGAAAAAGAATAAGCAAAATAAAAATGTAAATGTGTAGTAAGGAAGTTTCAGTGTTTTTTCTTTCCTAAAAATAAATTCATCGTATAGGGGGAAATAATGGAGAACCTAAATCGTTTATGTCTCAATCAAGCAACAACAAAACAGTGGAATTTAAAAGAAGCAGCTGAGGGCTGTGTTCGACATGGTATCTCATCCATCGGATTATGGCGAGATAAAATTGCTGAAATAGGCTTAGATGAAAGTAAACGAGTGATTAAGGACACTGGGTTGCAAGTATCGAGCATTATTAAAGGAGGCATGTTCCCATCTAAGACGGATGCAGACTTCCAAAAGATGATTGACGAAAATTATCGTGCCATTGAGGAATGTGCAGAACTTGGCGCTAAAGTGCTTGTCACAGTTGGAGGAGAATTGCCTTATAAAAATTTGCAAAGGGCATGGGAACAATTTGCTGAAGGTGTAGACAAGGTTGTATCTTATGCAAAATCTTGTGGAGTGATTATTGGACTAGAACCTCTCCACCCGATGTATGCAGCGGATCGCTCGATACTTTGTTCATTAGGTCATGCTGTTGATATCGCTAAAAATTATGATCCGAGTGTCGTTGGTGTCATTGTGGATGTGTTTCACGTTTGGTGGGATCCGGATTTATATAACCAAATTAGTCGGGCTAGTGAACATATTGTTGGTTTTCACGTATCAGATTGGCTTGTTCCCCTTCCACATATGTTGAATGGAAGAGGGTTAATGGGCGATGGCATTATCGAAATTGAAAAAATAAGGAAAGCCGTCGATGAAGCAGGATACAAAGGTCCAATTGAAGTTGAAATTTTTAATGAAGAATTGTGGAGTAAATCTGGAGATGAAGTTGTAGAACTAGTGAAAAAGCGATATATGGAATATGTGTAATTATTGAATTTGAATTTGATAGAGTAATTGAGGAAATTGCTATGGAAAATACAAATCGATGGTTTAATTAAAATCAGGAGGTCAACTTATGTCAGATTTAGCACGCATTAATGGAGAAACGAGACTAATTGGTTTATTTGCCAAACCTGTATCTCATTCGAAATCACCAATTATTCAAAATGCAGGATTTCGAAATAAAAATTTAAACTATTCATTTCTTTGTTTTGAAGTTGATACTCATACGTTAGAAGAAGCGGTAAAGGCTGCGAAAGTTCTAAGTTTACAAGGCCTCAGTATTTCAATGCCAAATAAAATTAAAATCATGGACTATTTGGATGAAATTTCTCCCGAAGCAAAAATGGCAGGAGCAGTGAATACCGTTTTAAATGACAATGGGAAATTAATTGGCTTCAATACAGATGGTCACGGGTATGTGAATTCTTTAATCGAAGAAGGAGTTCAAGTTGAAGGGAAGAAATTTACAATTTTAGGTGCAGGAGGAGCCGGGACAGCGATTGCGATGCAATTAGCCTTAGAAGGTGCAAGTGAAATCTCAATTTTTAATCGTAATGATGAATTTTTAAAAGTTGCAGAAAAGAATGCAGAATTGATTAATAACGAAACAAAATGTAAAGCCAACGCTTATTTGTTAGAAGAACCAGAAAGATTAAAAAAGGAAATTGAGTCAAGTTATTGCTTAGCTAATGCAACATCAGTAGGGATGAAAGAATTAAAAGATTTAAGTCCTATTCCGGATTCTTCTTGGTTAAGAAAAGATTTAATTGTAACGGATGCAATTTATAATCCGGATAAAACGAAGTTGTTAACACAGGCTGAGGAAGTTGGGTGTAAAACAATTAACGGATTAGGAATGCTTTTATGGCAAGGGGCAAGACAGTTTGAAATTTGGACTGGTGAAGAGATGCCTATTGAATATGTAAAGGAACAAGTTTTTGCTTTTGCTTAAGAAAAAAATGTTAACGTATTTCACTTTGTCGAATTAAAATATTTGAATTGACTAGACTGGACAAAACCCTAATGTAGCTTCTTTAGATAAGTTCATCTTAAGAAGGAGGGATTATTTATGGAAGAAGTAAAGATTGCGATATTAGGCTTGAATCAAGGTTACAAATTCGCAAAAGATGCTCTGGATATGCCAGGTGTGAAATTAGTCGCTGTTGCCGGTAATGATAAGTTGTCTGAACAAAGAGCACGTGAATTAAATGTACCATTATATAAAGATTATAAACAATTACTAGAAGAATGTGAGCTTGATGGTGTGATTATTGCATTACCGAATGGATTACATCGAGAAGCAACAGAACTTGCTGCGAGTAAAAAGTTACATGTATTAGTGGAAAAGCCGATTGCACCAACAATAGAAGATGGCGAGGCAATGATAAAAGCTTGTAAAGAACATAATGTAAAAATGTTAGTAGGGCATCACCGTCGTTTCTCTAGTAAACTAGTAAAATTAAAAGAGGTAATATCGACCGGAGTAATTGGCGATCTTGTAGGCGTAAATATGTTTTATATGATTGCCAAAGATCGTCCATATTTCGCTGAAAAATGGCGATTAACAGAAGGTGGCGGACCAATTCTTATAAATGGAATCCACGATATAGACACATTACGTTTTTTAACTGGTCTAACAATTAATAGCGTTTATGCAGCGATACGAAATAGTATTCGTAATAATCCGGTTGAAGATTCGGCTTCAGTAATAATGGAAACTGAAGAAGGGCCGATAGTTAACTACTTCCTTTCTGATGGTGTACCATCACCTTGGTCTTATGACTTAAATGCAAAGGAAAATAAAAAGTTCTCTCATTTTGATGATGATTGTTACAAATTTTTCGGTACAAAGGGCAGCTTAGCTTTTCCTAGTATGAATTTTTACTACTATGAAGATAATCAGTTTGGTTGGGAGCATCCTTTGAAAGTAAAAACATTTGAAATTGACGAAAATGACCCGATGACAGATGAGTTAAAACACTTTATTGAGATGTTAAGAAATGATGATGTTAAACCACTTGTTACTGGAGAAGATGCTTTAGAAACGTTACGCGTCACAATGGCAATAAAAAAATCAGCCAAACATTCACAAAAGGTGTTGGTACAAGAGGACAAAATTGCAATTGCAAAATAATTATCTACAAGTGTACGTTTTCCTGCTTATTTGAAGGAACAAGGCACATTGATTGAAAGACTAATGCAAGCGTTAAAGTCAGTAATTGATTTTCTTAGTCCGTTAAGATAATGCGGCTAAATTAAACAGAATGCTAATTGTTATAGAAAAATGGAGGTTTACTATTATGTTTAAAAAAGAAGGAAAATTTTGATACTAGCTATACTTATTGTTCTTTCAATGATTGTATCTGCATGTAGTGCTGGTAGCTCTGGTTCAAGTGCAGATTTCCCATCTAAAGATATAAACGGTACAATTCAGTGGGGTGAAGGAGGTCCAACTGACGTAATTGCACGTGCAATTGCTAATGTAGCTGAAGAAACCCTTGATACAAATATTATTTTAACAAATAGATTAGGGGCATCTGGAGCGATAGCAACTCAGTATGTATACGATCAAAAAGCTGATGGTTATGACTTGTTATTCGGTGCAGAAAACCCGGCATTATATCCAACATTAGGGATATCAGAACGATCTTTAAGAGATTTTTATCCTGTAATACTTATGGGAACGGCTGTTCAAGTCATTAGTGTACCTGCAGATTCTCCATTTGATACTATAGAAGAATTACTTGAATATGCTAAAGAGAATCCAAAAAAAGTCAGTCTTGGTGTAACAGGACCAGGTGGAGCACCGGATATTATTGCGTCTATGATGGAAGAGTCACTGGGTGTACAATTTAACAAAATTCCTTTTGATGGAAATGGTCCAGCAATGACAGCGATGCTTGGTGGTCATGTAGACGTAACAGTTTCTGCAATTATGGTAGCAGAAGAGTACGAGAAAAACGGTGACATAAAAATTTTAACTGTTTTCAACAATGAAAAATCAATCTACTTACCAGATGTTACACCAATAGGTGATGTAGCACCAGAATTAAATAAATATTTCCCTTGGGCATCTTTCTTTGGGGTTTGGGCTAAAAAAGATACACCTCAAGAAGTTTTGGACAAACTAGTTGAAGGATTTAAAGAAGCATATGAAACAGAGGAATTTCAAGCTCAATTAGAGCAACTAAGAATTGAGCCAATTGGTATACATGGTGAAGAAGCGGATGAATATATAGAGCGTTTTTCATCCATAACAAACTGGTTACTATATGATATTGGAGTTGCAGAACATTCACCTGAAGAATTTGATATTCCTAGAATAGAAGAATGATATGAAACAGGACGAATTATAAAAGCGAATGCCCTCTTTACTAAAGGGGGCATTTTTTGGTGAGCGCGGTATAGGTGCAATCTCTAGGGTGAAAGTCCTGAGCCGCGAAGGCAGAAGTAGTGGTTAGCCTAACGCAAGGGGGTCTGTGGTGACGCGGAATCTGAAGGAATCGGGCGGATAAAATTCCGGTCTGGGGAACACGAGTTTCATATAAGGCTAGGTATTATTGGATGAGTTTGCTCAATAAAGCAAAGTTCTTTTTGTGAAGGTGATACAAAGAAAATGAAGCAGATTCAGTATGTGCATATAGAAAAGCTGGAAGGTTATCGAAAACAAAGATATAAAATCTCATAAAACTAGGATTTATTAAATTGAAAGTATATGAATTGGAGAGCTGAAGGAAAGGTTATAGGAGAATTTCCCAAAGTTTAATATTACATAAAACCCTTGGAAACTCTAATTGGAGTAACCAAGGGTTGAAAAAGTCTACAAGAACGTAATTTTTTAATTGAACCGCCAAATAAGGAAAAGTACGTACGTGGTGCGAGAGGTTTAGAGGTAGTCGGCTCGTTCATACACGCTTGATTTAGTTAGTTTTAACTTAAAATCTTTCATAACAAATGGATGCTAAAGATCCGGCTACTAAAATGGTAATGGAAGAAAACACAACGCTTTGTAAACCTAAAACTTGATATCCTGATAATACGATTAAACCATCGATAACTACAAACAAAATCCCGATGTTAATCGGGGTGATTTTTGAAATAAAATAGGCGAGTAAATCTGTTCCTGCTGTGCTTGTCTCATAACGAAGCATAAGGCCAACTGCAACACCACAAATCGCTCCACCTAATATGGCACTAAGTCCGATGGGAAGTAGGAACTGATAAGGTGCAAGTAAGTCAATAAAAATAGCGGTCAAAATCATTCCGTAAAAACTGCCATGAAATTGTTTTCGGTCTTTCATCCATGCATAAATAATGAGCGGGATACTTAATAATGCTGAACAAAGTCCGGCAGGAAAATGAAAATAATATTGCAAAAGAAGGGCAATCCCGATAAATCCACCGTCTAGTAAATAATGAGGCACTAAAAATCCATTTATTCCAATCCTGTAAATTTCCATATTATATCCTCTAAAATTGTTATAGAATTTTCAAATTCTTCC
>ENA-UOWJ01000229-UOWJ01000229.1-bioreactor-metagenome-genome-assembly--contig:-NODE-229-length-34861-cov-31.806585_pt1 | contig 34861 bp, 35 predicted proteins | sample MGYA00238156_ERZ761611 | MGnify/ENA primary metagenome ERZ761611 (study PRJEB28900, sample SAMN06268034) | bioreactor metagenome | isolation source: Joint BioEnergy Institute, California, USA...
TCTTTAAAATGTTAAGTGGGGCCTCGCATTAGTCTGACTTTGACGAGGCCCTGGCTGAGTGATTGCGGGGGCTTGTTCGAACGTTTGCGCTGTGCTAAAATAGGAATTGAAAGTTGCGGAAGAACCGTAGCGAAGATTACTTTGCTGCGGTTTTTTTACGACAGAGGATCGAACGAATGTTCGCAAAAAGCTTGGCAAACGAGATAAAAGAAGGTATGATTACACTATCAACTGATAAGGATGTGGGTGTGTTGTCCGATCGTCGCGCCGCATTGGAGATGGCACTGCGCCAGATTGAGAAGCAGTTCGGCAAAGGCTCGATCATGAAGTTGGGGGAAAGCGCCCAAATGCAGGTGGAGACCTGCTCCAGCGGCGCATTGGCCCTGGATATCGCGCTCGGAATCGGCGGATACCCGCGCGGGCGGATCATTGAAGTGTACGGACCGGAATCTTCGGGCAAGACGACCGTCGCCCTGCATGCGATCGCGGAAGTGCAGCGGGCCGGCGGACAGGCCGCCTTTATCGACGCTGAACATGCGCTCGATCCGGTTTACGCCCGCAACCTGGGCGTCAACATCGACGAGTTGCTGCTCAGCCAGCCGGACACCGGCGAACAGGCGCTGGAAATTGCGGAAGCGCTCGTTCGGAGCGGGGCGGTCGACATCATCGTCGTCGACTCGGTGGCGGCGCTCGTGCCGAAGGCGGAAATCGAGGGGGACATGGGCGATTCGTTCGTCGGCCTCCAGGCCCGGCTCATGTCGCAGGCGATGCGGAAGCTGTCGGGAGCGATCAGCAAGTCGAAGGCGATCGCGATCTTTATCAACCAGTTGCGCGAGAAGGTCGGCGTCATGTTCGGCAATCCCGAGACGACGCCGGGCGGCCGCGCGCTCAAGTTCTACGCCAGCGTGCGCCTCGACGTCCGGCGCGTGGAGTCGATCAAGCAGGGCAGCGACGTGGTCGGCAACCGCACACGGATCAAAGTCGTGAAGAACAAGGTGGCGCCGCCGTTCAAGCAGGCCGAGGTCGACATCATGTACGGACAGGGCATCTCCAAGGAAGGCAGCATTATCGACATCGGCATCGAGCTGGACATCGTGCAGAAGAGCGGCGCATGGTTCTCCTACAACAGCGAGCGGCTCGGCCAAGGGCGGGAAAATGCGAAGCAGTTCCTGAAGGATCATCCGGAAGTGGCCCAGCAGATCGAGCAGCAAATTCGGGACGTCACGCTCAGCGCCGATGCGGTCGGGCGGGCGGCGGCGCTGTCCTCGGCCGACGACGAGGACGACGACGAATTCGCGGAGCTGGAATGACCGAATCGAAGAAGCGGGAAGAGGGCATCTGCATTCGTGCGGATGCCTTCTGCGCTTAGGGAGGTGCGGCGACCATGAAGGAACGCGGCGCGGATGGCGGGAGCGCGGCGCTCCCGGCGCAAAGTGAAGGTGCGGCGACCAGGAAGGAATGCGGCGCGGACGGCGGGAGAGCGGCGCTCCCGGGGCAGGGAGCCGTCGTGGCGGCGGTGGAGCCCGATCCGAAATTCAAAGGAATGTTCCGCTTGTCGGTCGTCCCGGCGGCCGGCGGAGAGCCGGAACTGCTGTCCGTTCACGAGGACACGCTCGTTGCCTGGCGGCTGCTGAAGGGGCGGAGCCTCAGCGCCGACGAATGGAGCGCGCTGCGCCGGTCGGAGGAGATCGAACGGGCTTACCGCGCCGCGTTGGCGCTGCTGGACCGCAAAGCCCGCATGAAGAAGGAACTGGAGCGGGCGCTTGCGCGCCAATCGTTTTCGTCTGAAGCAATTGCCGCCTGTTTGGACAGACTAATAACCCACCGTCTGTTGGACGACGCGCAGCTTGCCCGGCGACTGGCCGAGCAGAAGCTGTCCGGCCAGCGCAAGGGGAGGCGGCTCGTGCGGCAGGAGCTGCTGCAGCGGGGCGCAGCCAAAGACGATGTGGAGGAGGCGATCTCCTCGCTCGATCTCGAGGCGGAGCGGGAAGCGGCGTTGGCGCTCGCCCGGAAGCGGTGGCCTTCCGTCAAGGGGGCCGCGCGCCGCGAACGGCTGTACAAGCTGACGGCGATGCTGCAGCGGCGGGGCTTCCCGGGCGGTCTGGCGCTTGAAGCCGCGCGCCGGGCGGCTGCCGAGGCGGAGGAAGCCGAGGCCGGGCCGGAACGGACGGGTTGGCGCGGGGCGAAGGCGTACCGGTCGGACGAGGACGAAGGCGGGGAGGCGTGAGCCGGAGGACGCCGGCCGGCAGCGAATCGATTTTTGCAAGGAGGAACGGCGCGGGAAGGGACCTCGGAATACGGGAGCGGGAAGCGGTGTCGGGCGCGGCGCGGGACGATGGAGCGCCGCCGGCGGCGGCATCGGCCGCAGAGGAGCCGCCGGCCGTTTGCTTGACAATCCATTTTCATAAAAGATAAAATGAATCTGTATTTCATCTACCTTTTCCGAACCCTTTTTTCCTTCCAAAAAACGATTCGGAAACCTTTTTTTTTGACCGACAAGAAACGAACGGTTTGAAAACCGGCCAACAATTTCATAAGTATCCCAAGCGGTGCCTTGGTGATGCAACGAGGAGGTGAAAGACCATGAGTTCAGGGATCTGGGTCTTGATCGTCATCGTTGTTGGCGCGCTTTTCTTTGGGATCGGTTATGTGGTACGCAAAACCATTGCGGAAGCGAAAATTTCCAGCGCGGAGCAGGCCGCCGTCCAAATTGTCGAGAACGCCAAGAAGGAGGCGGACGCCGCCCGCAAAGAGACGGTGCTGGAAGCCAAAGACGAAGTTCACAAGCTCCGCATCGAAGCCGAACGCGACATCCGCGAGCGGCGAAACGAAATTCAACGCCAAGAAAGACGTTTGGTGCAGAAGGAAGAATCGCTGGATCGCAAATTGGAAGCGTTGGAACGCAAAGAGGAGCAGATCGCCAACAAGGAGAAACGAATCGAAGCCATCCAAGAGCAGATCGAGGCGCTATACAAGCAGCAGATCAGCGAGCTCGAGCGGATCTCGAACCTGACGATGGAAGATGCCAAGCAGCTCATCCTGACGACGGTGGAGCAGGAAGTCCGCCACGAAACCGCCCAGATGATCAAGGATATCGAGCAGCAGGCGAAGGAAGAGGCGGACAAACGGGCGAAAGACATTATCTCGCTGGCGATTCAGCGGTGCGCCGCGGATCATGTGGCCGAGACGACGGTGTCGGTCGTGTCGCTCCCGAACGAGGAGATGAAGGGACGGATCATCGGCCGCGAAGGCCGCAACATCCGGGCGCTGGAGACGTTGACCGGCATCGATCTGATCATCGACGACACGCCGGAAGCGGTCATTCTGTCCGGCTTCGATCCGATTCGCCGCGAGATCGCCCGCACTTCGTTGGAGAGGCTGGTCGCGGACGGACGAATCCATCCGGCGCGCATCGAAGAGATGGTCGAGAAGTCCCGCAAGGAAGTCGACGAGAGAATTCGGGAATACGGGGAGCAGGCGACGTTCGAAGTGGGCGTCCACGGCATCCATCCGGACCTGATCAAGATTCTCGGGCGGCTGAAATTCCGCACGAGCTACGGGCAGAACGTGCTGAAGCACTCGATGGAAGTGGCTTATCTGACCGGATTGATGGCTGCGGAGCTCGGAGAGGACGTTTCGCTTGCCAAACGCGCCGGCTTGCTGCACGATATCGGCAAGGCGCTCGACCACGAAGTGGAAGGCTCGCATGTCGAGATCGGCGTTGAATTGGCAAAGAAATACAAAGAGCATCCGGTCGTCATCAACAGCATCGCGTCTCACCACGGAGACGTGGAGGCAACGTCGGTCATCGCGATGCTGGTCGGAGCCGCGGACGCGCTGAGCGCTGCCCGCCCGGGAGCGAGGCGCGAGACGCTCGAGACTTATATCAAGCGGCTCGAGAAGCTGGAGGAAATATCGGAATCGTTCGAGGGCGTCGAGAAGTCGTACGCCATCCAGGCCGGGCGCGAAGTGCGCGTCATGGTCCAACCGGAGAAGATCGACGATGCGGAAGCGTTCCGGCTGGCCCGGGACATTACGAAGAAGATCGAGAGCGAACTGGACTACCCGGGACATATCAAGGTCACGGTCATCCGCGAGACCCGCGCGGTCGAGTATGCCAAATAGCAACGGGAAGGCTTCAGAAGCGGCCGCGAAGCAACTCGCGGCCGCTTCTCCCATGAAGAGGAAAGGTTCGGGACGGAAAGGAGCGAACGGATGAAAGTCGTGTTTATCGGCGATATCGTCGGCAGCGTGGGGAGGGGTGCGGTCAAGAAGCTTCTGCCCTGGCTAAAGGACAAGTATCAGCCGCACATCGTCATCGCGAACGCCGAGAACGCCGCCGGCGGCCGCGGCATCAACGCGGCGATCGCGCGTGAGCTGTTCGAATGGGGGGTGCACGGCCTCACGATGGGCAATCACACGTGGGACAACCGGGACATCTTCGAATTGATCGACCGCGAGCCCCGGCTCGTGCGCCCCGCCAACTTGCCGCCGGGAACGCCGGGCAACGGCAGCGCCGTCCTCAAGGTCGGCAACAAGGAGCTGGCCATCGTCAACCTGATCGGCCGCACGTTCCTGCCGCCCGCCGACTGCCCGTTCCGGGCGGCGGACGCCATTCTGGAAGAGCTGCGGCGCCGGGTGAAGTGCATTGTCGTCGACTTCCATGCGGAGGCGACGAGCGAGAAGATCGCCATGGGCTGGCACCTGGACGGGCGGGCTTCGCTCGTGGTCGGCACGCACACGCACGTGCAGACGAACGACGACCGCATCTTGCCGCAAGGCACCGCGTACGTGACCGACGCCGGCATGACCGGGCCGCGCGACGGCGTGCTCGGCATGGATCGGGAGACGGTCATCCGCAAGTTCATCACCGGCATGCCGGCTCGCTTCGAGGTGGCGGAGACGAAATGGATCTTAAGCGGCGTCTTCGTCGAACTCGACGAAGCGACCGGCAAAGCGGTCAAGGTGCAGACGATCCGGGTCGACGAGGACACGTGGATTCCGAGTTGACCGGACGGCAAACGGACAATCGGTCAAAGCGCGGCGCCGCACGGGCGTCCGCGCTTTGCTATCCGCAGGAAGGCGCAAGGCCGAATCGCTTTGCCGGGAAGGGAGCGACGCGCGAATCAACGCCGAAACAGCGCAATCGCTTCCTTTTTCCCGAAAAATTGTCGACTGCTGCCATCGAATTCTGAATTTTTCGCATTTTGGTGCGGACGGGCCGCTCATTCGGCAGGAATTATTGGCCGTCTCAACGAATATGTATCCGTTAGTGGACCCATCCTTTGATCCCTGAGCCGAGGAGGAAATGGTCATGGAAGTATTAAAGGTATCCGCAAAGTCCAATCCAAATTCTGTTGCAGGCGCTTTGGCAGGCGTGCTTCGCGAACGCGGCGGCGCGGAGCTGCAGGCGATCGGCGCAGGAGCGCTCAACCAGGCGATCAAGGCGGTTGCAATCGCACGCGGGTTCGTGGCTCCCAGCGGGGTGGATTTGATTTGCATCCCGGCTTTTACGGATATCGTCATTGACGGAGAAGACAGGACGGCGATCAAGCTGATCGTCGAGCCCCGATAACAGTAGGCCTGCCGGAAGCGCAGCCTGTTCGCGAAGATTCGATCCGGGACGCGATCGGTTAAATCGACGCTTCCCGGCGGATTCAAGAGAACAGGTTTTTTTGTTGCGTCAAGACAGAAGGCTCAAGGAGGAATCGCCGATGTTTCCGATTGCGGATCTGCACTGCGACGTGCTGTGCAAGCTGGCGCGAAATCCGGCGCTTGCGTTCGAAGCGGCAGAGGAAGGGACAAGCGGGCTCGACGTGACGAGGCGAAGGCTCGCGGACGGCGGCGTCGATCTGCAAGTGTTCGCCGTCTATGTGCCCGAAGACTTGCCGTTGCGCCCGGAGTCGGCGCTTCGGGAGGCCGAGCTGTTCTGGTCCCAAGTGCTGGCGGCCCCCGGCATGAAGCTGGTTCGGCAAGCCTCCGATTTGGAGGAAGCCCGGAAAAACGGACAGACGGCCGCGCTGCTCTCCCTGGAAGGAGCGGACAGCTTGCAGGGGCAATGGTGGGCGCTGCGGCTGCTGCACCGGCTCGGCCTTCGCCTGCTCGGCCCGACGTGGAACCGCGCGAACTGGGCGTGCGACGGCGCGACGGAGCCGCGCGGCGCCGGACTTACGCAGGACGGCCGAAGGCTGGTGCGGGAATGCGAGGAGACGGGCATTCTCGTCGATGTATCGCATCTGTCGGAACGGGGGTTCTGGGATGTGGCCGAGCTGGCGGCTCGTCCGTTCTTCGCCTCGCATTCGAACGCGCGAGCCGTGCGCGACCATCCCCGCAATTTGACGGACGACCAGATTCGGGCGATCGTCGCCGTGGACGGGCTGGTCGGCGTGACGTTCGTTCCGTGGTTTCTGACCGACCGGGAACCGGCCCGCATCGACGACGTCCTGCGGCACGTGGAGCACATCTGCGGGCTGGGTGCGGAAAACCATCTGGCGTTCGGCTCCGACTTCGACGGCATCGACCGGCACGTGGAGGGGCTGGCGCACCCGGGCGAGTATCCGGCGCTGGCGGAGGCGCTGCTCGCCAGATACCCGGAGCCGCTTGTCCGCGGCTTTTTGGGCGGCAACGCCAGACGGTTTTTCACGCGAAATTTGCCCTGAAGCAAGCGTTGCGCTCACGCATTCATATCGAAAAGGAAACGTGTTCATCCGAAACGGCTATCGGTCCGAATGGGCGGAAAAGCTTGCAATTTGCCACTTGCGATCATAAAATTTAGGTGGCTGAACTTCTAAGATTTTGGTGCCTTTAACACCGTTTGCCTATAGGTTGAACTAGCGCTCAAGAGGAGATGGAGCCCAAGTGATCAGTCAATTGTCCTGGAAAATCGGCGGGCAGCAAGGGGAGGGTGTGGAGAGCACGGACCGCATCTTCTCCACGGCGCTCAACCGGCTGGGATACTATTTGTACGGATACCGTCACTTTTCCTCGCGCATCAAAGGCGGTCACACGAACAACAAGATCAGAATCAGCACGAAGCCGATTCGTGCGATCTCGGACGATCTGGACATTCTGGTCGCCTTCGACCAGGAGAGCATCGACCTGAACGCCAAGGAACTGCGCGCCGGCGGCGTCGTGGTGGCGGACGCGAAATTTTCCCCGACTGTTCCGGAAGGCGTGGACGCGCGGTTGTTCGCGGTGCCGATTACGGCGATCGCAGAGGAACTGGGCACCTCTCTGATGAAGAACATGGTCGCTTCCGGCGCGTCGTGGGCGCTGCTCGGCCTGCCGCTCGACGTGTTCAACAAGGCGGTGGAGGAAGAGTTCGGACGCAAGGGACCGGCCGTCGTCGAGAAGAACGTGGAGGCGGTCCGGCGCGGCGCGCAGTTCGTGCTCGAGCAGGCGGGCGGACCGCTCGAACAGTTCAAGCTTGAGGAAGCGGACGGCAAGACGAAGCTGTTCATGATCGGCAACGAGGCGCTCGGTCTCGGGGCGATCGCCGCAGGGTGCCGCCTGATGTCGGCTTACCCGATTACGCCGGCTTCGGAAATCATGGAATATTTGATCAAGAAGCTGCCCTCGTTCGGCGGAACGGTCGTCCAGACCGAGGACGAAATTGCGGCGGCGACGATGGCGATCGGCGCCAATTATGCCGGCGTGCGCGCCATGACGGCTTCGGCAGGTCCGGGCTTGTCCCTGATGATGGAGTCGATCGGCCTGGCCGGCATGACCGAGACGCCGCTCGTCATCATCGATACCCAGCGCGGCGGACCGTCCACCGGCTTGCCGACGAAGCAGGAGCAGTCCGACATCCTTGCGCTCATCTACGGAACGCACGGCGAAATTCCGAAGGTGGTGCTCGCGCCGAGCACGATCGAGGAATGTTTTTACGATATGATCGAAGCGTTTAACGTGGCCGAAACGTACCAGGTGCCGGTCATCGTCGCCACCGACCTTCAGTTGTCGCTCGGCAAGCAGTCGTGCGAGCCGCTCGACTACGATCGCATCAAGATCGAGCGGGGCAAGCTGGCGACGGGCGAACTGCCGGAACGCGAGCCGAACAAGCTGTTCCCGCGCTACGAGATGACCGAGGACGGCATCTCGCCCCGCGTGCTGCCGGGCGCGAAGCGCGGCATTCACCACGTGACGGGCGTCGAGCACGACGAGGAGGGCAAGCCGTCGGAGAGCGCCGCCAACCGCAAGAAGATGATGGAGAAGCGGCTGCGCAAGCTGAAGGCGCTGCGCATCGCGGATGCCGTCAAGGCCGACGCCCCGCACGAATCGCCGGATTTGCTCGTCGTGACGATGGGCTCGACGGTCGGCACGGTCGACGAGGCGCGGAGCCGCCTGGCCGCGGAAGGGATGAAGATCAACCGGGTCACGGTGCGCCAGCTGCACCCGTTCCCGTCCGAACTGCTGGAGCCGCATCTGCGGCGGGCGAACAAAGTCGTCGTGCTGGAGAACAACGCCACCGGCCAACTGGCGGGCTTGATCAAGATGAACGTCGGGCATCACGGCAAAATCGAAAGCCTGCTCAAATACGACGGCACGCCGTTCCTGCCCTCCGAAATCGAAAAAGCTTGCAGGGAGATGAGATAAGATGGCCACGTTCAAGGAGTTCCGCAACAACGTCAAGCCGAACTGGTGTCCCGGTTGCGGCGATTTCTCCGTGCAGGCGGCGATTCAGCGGGCGGCGGCGAACATCGGACTGGAGCCGGAGCAGCTGGCCGTCGTTTCGGGCATCGGCTGTTCGGGTCGCATCTCCGGCTATATCAACGCTTACGGCTTCCACGGCATTCACGGCCGCGCGCTGCCGATCGCCCAGGGCGTCAAGCTCGCCAACCGCGAGCTGACGGTCATCGCCTCGGGCGGCGACGGCGACGGCTTCGCCATCGGCATGGGCCATACGGTCCACGCGATCCGGCGCAACCTGGACATCACTTACATCGTCATGGACAACCAGATTTACGGGTTGACGAAGGGCCAGACGTCGCCGCGCAGCGCCGAAGGCTTCAAGACGAAGTCGACGCCGCAAGGGTCGATCGAGACCGCGCTGTCGCCGCTCGAGATTGCTCTGTCCGCCGGCGCCACATTCGTCGCCCAGTCGTTCTCCAGCGATCTGAAGCAGTTGACGTCGCTGATCGAAGCCGGCATGCAGCACAAAGGATTCGCGTTCATCAACGTGTTCAGCCCGTGCGTCACGTTCAACAAGATCAACACGTACGACTGGTTCAAGGAAAACATCGTCAACCTGGAGCAGTTCCCGGATTACGATCCGAGCGACCGCGCGGCGGCCATGAACAAGATCATGGAGACCGGCGGCCTGTTGACCGGCCTGATCTATCAGGACAAGAACCGCAAATCGTACGAGGAGCTGGCCGTCGGCTTCCGCGAGGAAGCGCTGGCGAAGCAGGACTTGACGCTCTCGCGGGAGCAGTTCGACCGGCTGGTGGCGGAGTTCAAATGAGCGGTGCGGCGTTTGTTTGACAATTGTCCGACAATCGCGATCGTGGCGGTTCCAAAGGGAGCATGCGCGGCGAGCCCGGCGTGTTCCCTTTTTCCATTTGCGCTATAATGGAGAAACAAGATGAGACATCGAAAGGCGGAGGGCATATGAGCGAAGAGAAGAAGGTTCCCGTCGGCGTCTCGGCGCGCCACGTTCATCTGACGCAGGAGCATGTCGAGCGGTTGTTCGGGCCGGGGGCGAAGCTCTCGGAGATGAAGCCGCTGTCGCAGCCGGGCCAGTTCGCGGCGAACGAGACGGTGGCGATTTACGGACCGAAGGGCTCGTTCCCGAAAGTGCGCATTCTCGGTCCGACGCGCAAGGCGACGCAGGTCGAAGTGTCGCGGACGGACGCGTTGGCGCTGGGGCTCAATCCGCCGGTCCGCGAATCCGGGGACATCGCGGGCACGCCGGGCCTTCGCCTCGTCGGTCCCGCCGGCGAAGTGACGATCGAGCAGGGCGTTATCGTGGCGGCGCGGCACATTCATTTTCACCCGTCGGATGCGCAAAAGTTCGGCGTCGCGGACAAGCAACGGCTGAAGGTGCGGGTCGGCGGCGAGCGCGGCGTCGTGTTCGAGAACGTCATCGCCCGCGTGTCGGACCAGTTCGCTCTCGATATGCACATCGACACGGACGAAGGGAACGCGGCCGGCGTCTCGACCGGCGACGTGGGAGTCATCGTCGAGTAAGGCCGCAATCGCGCCGGGAAGGGCCCCGCCGTTGTTTTGGGCAGGGCTTTTTTTGGCTTTGCGGCCGTCGGCGTTCTCGTGGATATCCGGCGGACGGGATGGTATAATTGCAGGATGGAGCCAGACCAACGATAGGGCAAGCCCAGATGGAGGGGAAGATCATCACCATGGAAAAGGAGACCGGAACTCGCTCACCGGACTTAAAATCCGGCAAGGGCGTGAAGGATTACTCCCAATACTTCGAGTTCCGCGACGCGAAGATCGTCCGCGAGGAAGCGGGCGTGACGACGTACCGAATCAACGGCCGCAACATTCAGGTCCATGCCGCCCCGTCTTACAAGGACGAGAAGCGCCGGGGCAAGGAAGACGTGAAGGTGCTTACGTTCGGCAATCCCGAAACGGCGGAAGTGATGGAGCGGTTCCGGGAGATGAACCGGCAGAAGCAGCACTATTACGAGATTACGACGTACGGCTGCCAGATGAACGAGCACGACACCGAGGTCATGCGGGGGCTCTTCGAGGAGATGGGCTTCGCCGCCGCCAAGGATCGGAGCGAAGCCGACGTCATTCTGCTCAACACGTGCGCCGTCCGCGAAAATGCGGAGGACAGGGTGTTCGGCGAGCTCGGGCACCTGAAGGGGCTGAAGCTGGAGAAGCCGGGGCTCCTGCTCGGGGTGTGCGGCTGCATGTCGCAGGAGGCGGCGGTCGTGAGCCGCATCATGCAGAAGCATCCGTTCGTCGATCTCATCTTCGGCACGCACAACATCCACCGGTTGCCTCACTTGCTGCAGGACGCCATCTTCGGCAAGGAGATGGTCGTCGAAGTTTGGTCGAAGGAAGGCGACATCGTCGAAAATTTGCCGAAGAAGCGCGAAGGCCTGCGGGCGTGGGTCAACATCATGTACGGCTGCGACAAGTTCTGCACCTACTGCATCGTGCCGTACACGCGCGGCAAGGAGCGCAGCCGGCTGCCGGAGGACGTCATCGCCGAGGTGCGGGAACTGGCGCGGAAGGGCTTCAAGGAGATTACGCTGCTCGGGCAAAACGTGAACGCATACGGCAAGGACTTCGCGGATCGCGACTACCGGTTCGGCGATCTGATGGACGACATCCGCCGCATCGACATTCCGCGCGTCCGCTTCACGACGTCGCACCCGCGCGACTTCGACGAGCGGCTGATCGAGGTGCTCGCCAAGGGCGGCAACCTGGTCGAGCATATTCACCTGCCGGTGCAATCGGGCAGTACGGAAGTGCTGAAGCGGATGAGCCGCAAGTATACGCGGGAGCAGTTCCTCGACCTCGTCCGCCGCATTCGGGCCGCCATTCCGAACGCGGTGCTGACGACCGACATTATCGTCGGCTTCCCCGGCGAGACGGAGGAGCAGTTCGAGGAGACGATGTCGCTCGTGCGGGAAGCGCAGTTCGCCGCCGCGTACACGTTCATTTACTCGCCCCGCGAAGGGACGCCGGCGGCCGTCATGGAAGACAACGTCCCTTACGAAGTAAAGCAGAAGCGGCTCGTCCGGCTTAACGAGCTGATCGCCGAGCTGAGCCTTAAGGACAATCAGAAGCTGGCGGGGCAGACGGTGGAAGTGCTGGTCGAAGGCCAGAGCAAAAACAACGCCGGCATGCTGTCCGGGCGCACGCGGTCGAACAAGCTGATTCATTTCGAGGGGCCGAAGGAATGGATCGGGCAGTTCGTCGAGGTCCGCGTGACGAAGCCGATGACGTGGTATTTGACGGCGGAAGCGGTTCGGCCGCCCGCCCGGACGGAGCTGTCGCACGGGGCCTGAGGCCGACCGGGCGAAGCGGTTCATACGCCTTGACACAACTCGCTTGATCGAAACGCGCGGACCGGGCGGCCGGGAGCGGGCGATCGGGCGCACAGCGGAGGAGGTACGGGTTCATGTCGTCCACAGACAGCGCCAAGGAGCGCGTGCAGGAACTTCATTGCCAAATCGAAAGCGGCGAATACGTCATTCCGCGGTTCGACAACCGCGATCTGATCGTTCGCGAGGACATCATGGAGCGGGCGAAGGAGCTCGCCCGGCTGATCACGACGACCGAGGAAGTCAGCCTCTACCAGAAGGCGGAGAAGCAGATTCAAAATCACGAGCGGGTACAGGCGCTGATCGCTCAAATCAAGAAGAAGCAAAAAGAGCTCGTCGCCTTCCAAACGACGTTCAAAAACGAGAAAATGGTGGAAAAGATCGAGCAGGAAATTGCGGCGATCCAGGACGAGCTGGATGAAATTCCGATCGTGCAGCAGTTCCAGCAAAGCCAGACGGACGTGAACTACTTGCTGCAATCGATCGTCAGCGTCATTCGCGATACGGTCGCGGAGAAGCTGGATCTGGAAGCGGCGGCGCGCGTCCAGGCTCCGGAGCAGTGCGACTGAGCGGATGAGCGGAAAAAAATCGAGCAGGCCCATGATGGTTTCATGGGCCTGCTCGATTTTTCAGACGCGGTCAGGCTGTTGCGCCGGGCCGCCGGCGGCTCGTCCGGCTCCGCGCGCCGGCTTGCCGCTTACGGCCGCCGGCCGGCGCGCGTGGGCTGCCGCCGGGGACGGCGGGATTTGCCCGGGAGAAGCGCCGGGTGGAGGAGCGGCCGGCCCGGGGCGGCGCTGCGGCGGCTCATTAGGCCCTGGGCGGGACCGTAGGACGTCCCGTTTGCCGGTTGGCGCCGCCGGTTCGTTTGGGCCGGACGAGCTTGCTTGTTCGCTCCGGCGCCGTTCATGGGCATCGCCGCGGAGGACAACGTCAGCGTCTGCGTGTTCTGGTCGAACCGGAGCGCCACCTCCTTGCCCTCCGGCAGTTGAAACGCCCGCAGCAGCGAAGACGGCAAGCGGAACGTGCGGTCGAACAAGTTGCTCGGCGTGCGCACGATCAGTTTGCGCCGGTTCTCTCCGAACCGGCAATGGATGGCCGTGCCGAGCCGGTCGGGGATGCCGAGCTCGCTCTGCAGCGCGTAGCCGATCTGGACGGCGCCGCTCGCACCGCCGCCGCGTACCGCGGCGGATGCCCGGCTGAGCGGGGAAGGCGCGAGCGTAAGCACGCGCGACCGCTCGTCATAGTCGGCGGCGTAGCGGCGCAATTCTCTCAGCCCCAACTGGCGCGCGGTCGCCGCGTTCAACTCCAGGAACGTATGGAAGCTCTCCGCGTCCTGGCGAAAACGGAGCTCGACTTCCCGACGATTTTTGCCGCAACTTAGCGTAATGGAAGTGCCGGCCTTCAGCCCGTTCCAGTTGCCGTTTTCGCGGCCAAGCTTGTTGAAGGTTATGAAGACGGTGTTTGCCGGAACCGGCGTCACATGGATATCCAATCTTCCGCTTGTCATGTTGCCTGGTCACGTCCCTTCGAGCTTGCGGACCGAAGTGGCCGGCTCGAAGGAGCCGTACCGGACCGCTTCCGCTTCCCGTACCTTTCAACCTATGCGGACGATCCGGCGGTTGCTTGTACTTTCGTCCCTCGGCTCCCGCGCTCATCGGGAGCCGGAAACTCGGCGGAATCCCGGCAAGTGAGGCCGGAGGCCGACGATCAGGGCGGTCGCCGCGATCGTCTTGATCGAATCGCCCAGCAGGAACGGATAGCAGCCTTGGACGAGCGCTTTGGCCAGCGAATAATGGGCTTTGTAGGCGAGCCACGGAACGCCGCCTATGTAAGCCAGGATCGCGCCGCCGGCAAACACGGAGACGGCCAGCAGAACGTTGCGGACCGGTCCGGGATTTCGCCTCCGCATCAGCCGGTCGCTGGCCCAGCCGATCAGCCAGGCGCCGAACGGGAACGACCAGATGAAGCCGCCGGTCGGGCCGACCAGGACGGCGATGCCGCCGTTGCCGTGGATCAGAGGCATGCCGATCGCCGTCAGCAGAAGGACGACGGCGATGCTCCAGAAGCCGCAGGCGGCTCCGAGCAGCCCTCCGGCCAGCATGACGGCCAGCGTCTGCAGCGTAATCGGCACGGGCGAAAAGCCGAGCGGAATCGAGATCGAGCTGAAGACGACGAACAGCGCGCCGAATAGCGCGGTGTAGACGACGCCGGGAATCCAGCCCGCCTGCCGGCTGCGAATCGGCGTCAGTTCGGCTGCGCTCTGTTCCGGCAATGAATTTTTCATTGTCAAAGCCCCTTTCTGAATGTTAACCTTATAATCGATGTGTGGTTAACAATTCGCATTTTACCATGCGGCATACCTCTTGGGAAGGGGGAATCGGAGTGGCCGATCACAAGCGGGGCGCCGCAGACGAAGCGGGCCTTGCGCTTTGCGTCCGCGGCTTGACGGTGCCGGCCGATCCGGAACACCCGGCTGCGCGGCCTCGTCTCGACCGCATCGATCTGAAGCTGAATCCCGGGGAATGGCTGAACGTCGTCGGCGTCAACGGGAGCGGCAAGTCGACGCTGGCCCGCGTGCTGGCGGGCCTGCCGGAGACCGGGGCGACGGGATTCATGGCGCGCGGGTTCGCCGGCCCCGATCCGGCCGCCTATGTGATGCAAAACCCGGACGCGCAGCTGTTCGGGGAGACGCTGCGCGAGGAGATCCGGTTCGTGCTGGAATGGAGCGGACGGTCCGCCGAGTCGTTCGCCGGGCGGACGGAGGCGGCGCTGTCGCTGTCCGGCTTGCGGGCGCTGGCCGATCGGCCCTGGGCGAGCCTGTCCGGGGGACAGCGGCAATTGGCGGCCGCCGCCGCGGCGGCGGCGGGAGGCGGGCCGCTCATCGTGTTCGACGAAGCGACGTCGATGCTGGACGATGCGTCCGGGCGCGCGCTGCGCGAGTTGGCCGACCGGCTCTACCTGGGCGGGGCGGCGGTCGTCTGGGCGACCCAGCGGCTCGAAGAACTGGAGCCGGACCGCCGCGTCGTCGCCTTGAGGGACGGCCGGCTCGTCTTCGACGGCGACGGCCGGACGTTTCTGTACGGCGAATCGCCGGGAACGGAGCCGCCCCCTTGCGTGCGTTGCGGCTTGCGCCTTCCTTATCTGGCGGAGCTGGCGATCGAGATGCACCGGTTGGGCGCGTGGGCGCCGCCGCTGCCCATGTCGGAGGAAGAATGGAAGCAAAAAAGACGAAAGGCGGGGCTGGACGGTGATTGAAGCTCGCCCGTTCCCGCTGACGGTGCGGGGAGCGAAGGAAGCGACGCTGGAGCCGGGGACGATCACGGTGCTGATCGGCCCGAACGGCGCCGGCAAGACGCATTGGCTGGAGCAGCTCGCGGGGCTGCGCGACCCGGACGGCTTGCGCATCTGCTACGGCGGGGAGCCGCTGTGGCTGCCCCGCAAACGGGGAGCGCCGCGCCTGAACCGGCGGGCGCTGCTGTCTTATGCGTATGCGGCGCAGTCGCCGGAGGAGCAGCTGATGGCCCGCACGGCGGAAGAGGAGCTGCGCGCGGCGCTGAAGCCGTACCGGCTGACGGCGGAGCAGCAGGAGGAGCGCATCCGCTGCGCCTTGTCGGCGGTCGGATGGGATGCCCGGGAATGGCGCGAGCGCTCGACGTTTCGCATGAGCGGCGGCGAGCGGCGGCGGCTCGCGCTCGCCTGCCTGCTGGCGCCGCCTGCGCGCTGGCTCCTGCTGGACGAGCCGACCGCGGGTCTGGATGCGGCCGGCCAACGGCTGCTGGCCGATCGCCTGCGGGAGAAACGCGGCGAAGGCTGCGGACTGGTCATCGTCACCCACGACAGCGAATGGGCGTTCCGGCTGGCCGATCGCGTGCTGCTGTTGTCGCCGGACGGCGAGCTGCGCGAGCGGACGCCCGGCGAATGGCTGGCGGAGCCCCGCCGTTGGGCGGAAGCCGGCTTGCCGCTGCCGCCGTGGGCGGCGGCGGCAAGCTCGCTCGTCCGCGCAGGCTTGCCGCCGGAGCTTGCGCTCGACCCGGCCGCGGCGGCCGCCGCTTGGGCCCGCCTGGAGCGGACGGCGCCGCCTGCCGGCCTGTCCGCCGAGCCGCCCGCCGGCCTGTCCGCCGCGCCGCCCGCCGGCCTGTCCGCCGCGCCAGCCGCCGGCCTGTCCGCCGCGCCAGCCGCCGGCCTGTCCGCCGCGCCGCCCCCCGGCCTGTCCGCCGCGCCGCCCGCCGGCCTGTCCGCCGCGCCGCCTGCCGGCCTGTCCGCCGCGCCGCCTGCCGGCATGTCCGCCGCGCCGCCTGCCGGCATGTCCGCCGCGCCGGCAGACCCGCTGGCTTCGTTCGATCCGAAGGCGCTGTGGCTTTCGTACGTTTGTTTGTCGCTGGCGCTGTTTTCGCTGCGCGGCTGGGTCGGCGTCGGCATCGGCGCGATGCTGACCGGACTCGCTCTGGCGCTGAGCCGGGTGCCGCTGCGGCCGTGGCGGGGCGTCCTCGCCGGCTTCGCGCTGTTCTCGCTGACCGTATCGGCGCTCTCCGGCGTCGGCCGCCGCGGAAGTTTCCACGCCGACGCTTTCCTGCTCTCGCTTCACTCCATGGCGCGGACGTTTCTCGTGATGCTGCTCGGCCTCGGGCTGGCCGTGTCCGTCACGTCCGTGCGGCTCAAGCGGTCGCTCGAACAACTGCTCTCCGTCCGCGGAACGCTCCCCGTTCCCGCGCAGAAGATCGTCCTGACCGTGACGCTGCTGCTGCGCTTTATCCCCGTGTTTCTGAGCGAGTGGGAGCGGTTCGCGCGGTTTGCCGTCGCCCGCGGCAAGGAAACGGGGCGTTCGGCCGGCACGGCGCTGCGCCGGATTCGAAGCACGTCGCTGCCGTTCCTGCTGGCTCTGTTCCGGATGGGCGAGCAGATCGCCTTTGCGCTGGAGAGCCGCGGCGTCGGCCGCCGAACGTCGCCGGCGCTGGCGCGCACGGATCGCTGGCGGCGGCGGGACACCGCTCTCGTCCTCGTCTCGCTGGCCGTCGCGGCTGCGCTATGGCGTTATTTGTAAGTCTTTGTTTCGGGGCGATGACGGGAGCGCCGGCGTAAAACGCGGAACCGGGGACGATGGGGAGAGAAGAGGCGGGACGGGCGCATTCGGCGGCGTCGATGCAGCAGGCGCCTGCGCCCGCCTGCGCTCGCCCCTTTTACGGCCATCTCTTCGTCGATTCCCGCTCGATCAGCGTGGTCGGAAGAAGCACTTCGACGTACGGTTCTTCCGGATGGTTGAGCCGCCAGAGCAACTGCTCGAACGCCTTCTGCCCGAACTTGGCCAGGTCGACGGCCATCGTCGTCGTCGCGGGCGAGCTGATCTGCGACAGATGGCCGTTGTCGAAGCTGCAGACGGAAGCGTCCTCGGGCACCCTGACGCCCATCTGCTGCAAGGAGGAGAGCAACAGGAAGCCGAGCCCGTCGTTCACGCAAAACCAGGCGCTCGGCAGCGCCGACATCTTCGCCAGCCTGGCGGACACATCGCCCGCCTCCTCGACGGCGTCCTTCACCAGCCACGCCGAATTGACGTCGAGCCCCGCCTCGTCCATCGCCCACAAGTAGCCTTCCAGCCGCTCGTAGTAGCTCGGCGAGAAGGCCACGTTGCCCCAGAAGCCAATCTGCTTGTGACCGAGCCCGATCAAATAGCTGACCGCCTCGTAGCCGCTGAACCGATTGTTCGTCAGGATGGCGTCGGCGCGGATATGCGGATGGTGGTGGTCGATGAGAACGGCCGGAATGCCGGTCTTCAGCACCGCGTTGATATATTCCGTGCTGATATGGGAGAGGATCAGCACGCCGTCGACCGTCTGGTTCTGCAGGAAGGGCGGCAGAATCAGACGGTCCCGCGCCTCCGGATGTACCGCCTGGATTTGCAGCGCGATGCCGCGCCGCGAACATTCCCGTTCGATGGACAAATAGATTTCGCCGAAGAAGCCTTTGGAAAAGGCGAACTCCGACGCCACGAGCGCGATGCTGCTCGGGTGCCCGGCCTGCTTCTTCTTCCGCGGTTCGGAGTAGACGTATCCGAGCCGTTCCGCCGTTTCGATCACAAGCCTTCTCGTTTCCTCGCTCACTCCGTCTTTTCCCGTCAACGCTTGGGAGACGGAGTTTTTCGAAATGTGCAGCGCGTCCGCGATCGTCTGCATCGTCACCTTGGGTTGCTTCAATCTTACCGTTCCTTTCAGGCTGGGCCCCAGCGGTTGTAACGTTACAAATTATAACGTAATTTTGTCGAAAAAGAAATCAAACGAGCGGAAAATTTTGTCTGATAAGCGGATTGACAAGTTGATTCTTCCTATGAATAATGGTTTTGTAAGGTAAAAGTAATTATGAAATCATGTAAATAGTCATGCTGTCGTTTGGGAGCGGACAAGCTTGCGGAGAGGAAACGTGACGAATGCAAAGCGATCGAAACGCGAAGACGTGCGAAGTGCTGCTGGCCGAATATCAGCTTCGGAGCGATCCGGCGCTGGACCCGGTCAGGCTGAAGTTTGCGGGGGTGGAAGACCGGGACGTATACAACATTACGGCGCCGTTCGAAGACGAGGGAGAGACGATCATCGCGGGACGGGTCGAAGCGCGGGACAGCGAGCGCTCGCACATCGTCTTCTTCGTGGAGCGGGAAGGGCAGTGGGTGCCGCGGGAAGGCATGCCGACGCTGGCGCTGCAAGACCCGTTCTATACGCGGATCGGCGGGGAGATCGTGCTCGGCGGCGTGCAGATCGATGCGCATCCGCATAGGGAAGACGCGCTCGTCTGGCGGACGGTCATGTACAAGGGCAAGCGGCTTCGCGAGCTCGCCCCCTTTTTCACCGGACCGGACGGAATGAAGGATTTGCGCCTCGCTCAGCTTCACGACGGCAGCATCGGGATGTTCACGCGGCCGCAGGGGGCCAAGGGCGGACGCGGGAAGATCGGGTTCGCGCGCCTGCGCTCGCTTGCGGAGCTCACCGTCGAAGCGGTCGAAGCGGCGCCGCTGCTGAAGGGGCAGTTCGTCGACGCCGAATGGGGCGGCGCCAACGAGCCGCATCTGTTGTCCAACGGTTGGGTCGGCATTCTCGGGCATATCGCCTGCTTCGACGCGGAGGGCAACCGCCACTATTATCCGATGGTGTTCGCGCTCCATCCGTTCACGGGCGAGCATTCGGACATCGAGCTGATCGCGGCGCGCAGCCGGTTCCTCCCGGGGGCGTCCAAGCGCGCCGATCTCGTCGACGTCGTGTTCAGCGGCGGCCTCGTGCGCCGGGCGGACGGATCGGCGGAGCTGTACGCCGGCATCAGCGACGCGGAAGCGCACAAGCTGACGATTCCCGATCCGTTTCTGAAGTTCGAGCGGCTCGCGCCGGTTTACCGGCAAGCTTCCGTCGCGCTTTAAGGAGAACGTCGCATCGCGCGGCCGCCGCAACGCCGCTTCTCTATCGCAGCGAGAAGGAGGGAGAACGTGCGGATCCGAAAATATGAAGGATACGCTTACATAGCGCCGTGGATCGTCGGTTTTTTCCTGTTTACGGTAGCTCCGTTGCTGTTCGCCTTCTACGCCGGCATGACGGAGTGGGATACGTTCAACAAGCCGAAGTTCGTCGGACTGGACAATTACGCCGCGCTGCTGCGGGACGAAGATTTCCTCAAGGCTTTGTGGGTGACGGTCAAGTTCGCCGCCGTCTCAGTGCCCGCCGGCATCTTCGCCTCGATTGTGATCGCCGTCATGCTGAACACGAAGCTGCGCGGCATCTCCTGGTTCCGGACGGCGCTGTACTTGCCGGCGGTCGTGTCGGGCGTATCGGTCTACCTGCTCTGGAAATGGATTCTGGACCAGGACTTCGGGCTGATCAACCTGCTGCTGTCCCAGGTCGGCCTGCCGAAGCTCGGCTGGCTGACCGAGCCGTCGCTCGTCATGCCTTCCTATCTCATGATGTCGCTGTGGGGAGCGGGGGGCGGCATGCTCACCTACTTGGCCGGCCTGCAGGACATTCCGGCCCATCTGTACGAAGCGGCGGAGATCGACGGGGCGAGCGGCCTGCAGAAGTTTCGGCACGTGACGCTGCCGATGCTGTCGCCGGTCATCTTCTACAACCTGATCATGGGCATCATCGGCGGCATGCGCAAATTCGGCGACGCTTACATTATCGGCGGCGCCGGCAACGAGGGCCGCTTCTATATGATCTACCTGTACGAGAACGCGTTCAAGTTTTTCAAGATGGGTTACGCGACGGCCATGGCGTGGATTCTGTTCGTCATCATCCTTGCGCTCACGCTGCTGACGTTCAAGTCGTCTTCGGCCTGGGTCTATTATGAAAGCGAAGTCAAAGGAAGCAAGCGGAAACGGGGGCGGGCGAAATGACGGGCAGAAAGCGGCAAAAGCTGCGGCGCGACGTTCTTCTGTACGTTCTGCTTGCGATCGGTTCGCTCAGCACCGTCTTTCCGCTGCTGTGGATGGTTTCCACTTCGTTCAAGTCCGGCGACGTCATCTTCGAGATTCCGCCCCGGCTGCTGCCGGACGGCCTCCACTGGGAGAACTACCGGAAGGCGCTGACGGAGATCGACTTTTTGACGCTGTTTCGTAATTCGCTCGTCATCACCGTGCTGCAGCTCATGTCGAACGTGTTCGTCTCGGCCTTCGTCGCCTTCGGGTTCGCGAGGTTTCATTTTCCCGGGAGGAACGTCTGGTTTCTGCTCGTCCTGTCCACGATCATGCTTCCCGGGGAAGTGACGATGATTCCGGTCTTTATCGGCTTCAGCGAGATCGGCTGGATCAATTCGATCAAGCCGCTCGTCATCCCCGGCTTCTTCGGCGGGTCGCCGGTGTTTATCTTCTTGCTGCGGCAGTTTTTCCTCTCGATTCCCAGAGAGCTGGAGGAGTCCGCCATCATCGACGGGGCCGGCAGCTTCCGCATCTTCTGCCGGATCTGTCTGCCGCTGTCCGTGCCCGCCCTGATGACGATCGGCATTCTGTCGTTTCAGGGCAGCTGGAACGATCTGCTCGGGCCGCTCATCTACCTGAACGACGCGGACAAGTTCACGCTGCCGCTCGGCTTGTCCATGTTCAAGGGCGTCATGAAGGTGGAATGGGGGCCGCTCATGGCGGGTTCGATATTGGCGCTCGTCCCGGTGCTCGCCGTGTTCGCCCTGGCGCAGAAGCATTTCGTCGACGGCTTCAAGCTGAGCGGCATCAAGGGCTGATGGAACTGATTTTCGGGCCGCGCGTCCGGGATCATTTTCAAATCTATCCATAAAGGGAAGGGGAATGAACGCAGATGAAAAAAAGATCGGCGGCAACGACGCTGCTGACGCCGATGCTGGCGCTTGCGCTGGCGCTGTCGGGGTGCGGCGGCCATAACGACGCTCAAGGGACGGCTTCCGGAGGGGCGTCCGGAAGTTCCGGCGCCGGCCCGTCCGGGAGCGCGGCCGGTTCGGCCGCTGCCGCAAGCTCCGGCGCTGCGGCGGAGAAGGTGAAGCTGAAGGTGGCGACGTGGGCGGGAGCCGACGAGCTGAAGGAGTTCGAGCAGCTGGTGGCGAAGCTGAACGCGAGCGCGACCGATTACGAGCTTGAAGTGCAGAGCATTCCGTCCGACTATTATCAGAAGCTGCAGACGATGATCGCCGGCAAGCAGGCGCCCGACCTCATGTGGCTGTCCCAGGAATACATTCCGCAGTACGCCAGCCTGGGCGCGATCGCCGAGCTCGACGACCTGGTCTCGGGCGTGGACGGGTTCAAGGCGGACGATTATTTTCCCGGCGCGCTCGACGTCGGCAAGTTCGGCGGCAAGCTGTATGCGCTGCCCTGGATCGCCCAGCCGTACGTGCTGTACTACAACCAGGACCTGTTCGAGCAGGCGAACGTGCCGCTGCCGGCGAACGACTGGACGTGGGACGAGTTCATCGAGACCGGCAAGAAGCTGACCGGCGACGGGCAATGGGGCGCGCTGCTGAACAACATCCCGACGGCGATGTACACCTGGTCGTACGGCGGCGACGTGTTCGACAAGGACGGCAACATCAAGCTCGATTCGTCGGAGTCGATCCAAGGATTGGAGATGTACCAGAAGATCGTGAAGTCCGGCATCGCTCCCGCGCGGGCGCAGGCGGACGCGATGGGCAACGGCGACATGTTCAAAACCGGCAAGGTGGCCATGTTCATCGGCGGCGCCGGCGACGACTTCGAGAAGACGGTCAAGTTCAAGGTCGGCATGGCCGTTCCGCCGAAGGGGACGCACGCGGTGACGTTCGACTGGATCGCGGGCACGGTGCTGTCGAAGTCGACGCCCCATCCGAACGTCGCAGCCAAAGCGCTCGTCGACCTGACGAACGCGATTCATCGGTGGAAGGTCGTCGCGCCGACCAAGACCGGGTTCGACCTGATCCAGACGAGCCGTCCGGAGAAAATGTACGCCGTGGAGACGATTCGGCAGGCGTCCGAAATCGCCCGCGGGTTCAACAACCAGCCGAAGCAGAGCGAGATCGACCAGGCGATCTGGGAGAAGCTGACGCAGCCGATCGAGAAGGGCGACGATGTGAACAAAGCGGTGCAGGACACGATCGCCAAGTTCCGGGAAATCGTGAAGTGACCGGTCAAGCGGGACCGGCGAACGAGAGCAGGCATATGCGCGCGCATATGCCTCTCGGTCTTTTTTACCAGGAGAAGAAAAAGGAATGTCGAAAAGTTTGCAGAAGATGTAAATATCATCGAATGGGGAAGGAGGTAATGCCGTGAAAAAGTTGGCGAAATGGGGATGACTCCTGTCGTTCCTGTTCGTCGCGCTCGCTCAGCCCGCATCGGCGGCGACGGCAAAGACGGTTCCGGTGAAGGTGACGTTTGTCGGCGCCGAATTGATCGATAACGATCACGTCGGGAACGAATGGTATACGGTCGCCTACGTGAACGGGAAGGCGATCCGGGAAGGCGCTACGGTCACGCTGAAGCTGAAGCCGACCGCGAGCATCCAACTGAAGGCGTATGCCGAAGAGCAGGACAAGGTGCCCGATCAGGCCGCGAAGACGGCTTCTGTTACCGTCTCGTCGCTGACGGCCAAAGGGACGACGAAGTCTCTGACCGTAACCGTCGTGGAAAACCGCGGCCGCTACTCGGGCCATAAGGCGAACTGGAAGTTCACGTTCAAGATGAGCAAATCGTAAGCTAGTCGCCCGATTGTTCCGCCGGAGGCTCCTTGCGGCCTTCCGGCGACTTCTCCCGCTTATCATCGTTCGTCTCGTACTGGTCCTGATCGCTGCCCCACACCCAATCGTAGTTCGACAGCTTGCGGGTTCCTTCCGGCTTGGCGTTCGAATCTTCCATGTCGACACCTCCTCGTTTGGGACTAGTATGCCGGGCAGATGGGAATGTCATACTGACGCCGTCGCCTCGGCCGCCTCCTCCCGAAGGCGCTCCCCGTTGTTCGTGCGCACAGCGGCCGACACAGGCCGGTCCACAAGCGGCGTGGCCGGCAGCTGTCTTCGCATCCCCCGGCGGCAACTGGACAAAATAACGGGAAAATCGCCAGGGAAAAGGGGACACGACCTTGAGCCGCAAGCTGCTGCGCACCTTGCTCCCGATCCTGATGCTCGCGTCCTTCGGCTCGCGAACCGCCGGTGCCGAGCCGGACCTGCCGATCGTCAAGGATCAGAGCCTCGTGACGATTGAAGTGTATCCGCTTCGTCATCAACTCGTCGTGCTGCTCGACCATATTCCGTACAGAACGTATCCCGTCGCCGTCGGCAACCCGAAGACGCCCACGCCGGTCGGCGAATACGTCGTCGTTTTCAAAGGGAAAAACTGGGGCACCGCGTTCGGCCCCCGCTGGATCGGCCTCAACGTTCCCTGGGGAACGTACGGCATCCACGGCACGAATCGGCCTTATTCGATCGGGCAGCATGCGAGCCACGGCTGCATTCGCATGCGCAATTCCGATGTGATCGAGTTGTACGAGATGATTCCGCTCGGAACGAAGGTGACCATCTACGGACACGTGCTCGGCGAGGCGAATCGCGAGCCGCGAACGATCGCGGAAGGCGACGTCGGCGCGGACGTGCAGCTCGTTCAGAACCGGCTGCGAAGCGCCGGCTACTACCAAGGGGTTTGCAACGGGAAGTTTCGTTCCTCCACCACGGCCGCCGTGAAAAAATTCCAGCGCGCCAACGGGCTCGTTCCCAGCGGCATTGTCACCCCGGCGGTTTACGAGAAGCTGGGACTATTGGAGTGATTTCGCTGATTTCGTTCCCGTGGTCCCCAATCCGCTTTGGCCTGCGTCGCAGAGCCCTCCTCCCGAATACGTTGTGTGCAGGAGGAGGAGTGACGCATGGGCAGACTGGCAAGGCATGTAAGCAGCAAGTGGAAGAAGACGCTGGCGCTGCTGAAAAACAGCAGGGTGCGGCCTTATGTCCCCGACACCCGGCTCATGACCGCGCGGGCGCTGGCCGCTATGCTGAGCAAGTACGGCACGGCGTACGCCAAGCCGGTGTCCGGCACGCACGGCCGCGGCGTCATCCGCGTGGAGCGCCGGGCGCAGGACGATTATCGGCTGCAAGAGGGGAAGACGGTCCGCGCTTTCGGCTCCTTCGCCCGATTGTACGGCGCTCTGCAGCGGCGCAAGGCGAACAGGCGATATCTCGTGCAGCGGGGGATCGATCTGCTGCGGCACAACGGGCGGCCGTTCGACGTGCGCGTCATGGTGCAGCGCAACCCGAAGCGGCAGTGGGAGACGACGGGGATCATCGCCAGAGTCGCCGAGCGCGGGAAGGCGGTCACCAACTATCACAACGGAGGCACGCCGATGCGGCTGGGCAAGGTGCTGGCGCCCGTGGCGGGCGGCGCCCGGGCGGCCGCCTGCAAGCGCCAGCTGGCGAAGCTGGGGGTGCGGGCCGCCGCCGCGCTTGGCAAGACGTATCCCCGAGTCGATTCGATCGGGGCCGACATCGGCATCGACCGGCGCTTTCGCCCGTGGATCATCGAGCTGAACACCAGTCCTGACCCGTACATTTTCAGACATCTCAAAGACGCCAGGACGTACCGCAAAATTATCGCCTATGCGAGAGCGCTGGGGAGGATCCCTCCGAAAGTCCGGAAATCCGCGCCCCGCGGCGGCGTTCGGCGTCGCAAGCGCGGTTGATGGGCGGCAAGGGCGCGCCGGAATCCCATTGTCGCCGGCTGATCATATCGGACCTGGTCGACCGTTCGATCCGAAACCTCCCTCCCGTCCATTCGAAGCTTGGGGCGGCGCGGGAGGTTTGTTTTTGGATTGTTTCCGCTCGGCCGCCGTCTTCATAATCGAAATGGCATTTATTTATAAGAATGACTTATGAAGTATTGACGCCGGGCGGCTGTCATGTTACGATGCAGAAAATTATAGTTATCAGGTAGGAATTATAGGGATGGAGGTTGGCAAAATGGCCAAATTGGAACTGGAACTAAGCGACGCGATCAATGAACAGACGTTGCAGTGGATATTGCGGAACTTGGAAGGCTTGAAGTACGGAACGGTCCAAATTACCGTTCACCAAGGGAGGATCGTGCAGATCGACCGGACGGAGAAGATTCGCTTCGACAAGCCGTCTTCGTAAGCGCCCGGAAGAAAGAAGGATCCGCATGAATATCGAAAATATCGAGGCGTTCGTCTACGTCCTGCACTACGGCAGCTTCAACAAGGCCGCCGAAGCGCTGTTTCTGTCGCAGCCGTCCGTCACCGCCCGCATCCAGTCGCTGGAACGGGAGCTGGACTGCGTTCTGTTCGACCGGGTCGGCAAGCAGGTGCATCTGACGGAGATGGGCAAGCGGTTCCGCCCTTACGCCCAGCAATTGCTCGACATCTACCGCAAGGGCAAGCAACAATTGCAGCAAAACTCGCCGAGCAAGGAGGAACTGCGAATCGGCTGCACCGCCTCCGCCGCCCATTACATGCTGCCCGAGCTCATCCCCGGTTTGCGCAGCCGCTTCCCGCTTCTGAGGTTCAAGCTCGTCACCGGCACGACGGACGACATCGCCGCTCAGGTGCTGAACCGGGAACTGGACATCGGCTTCGTGCGCAAATTCAACCATCCCGACTTGCAGTCGGCCTCCCTGTACGAGGACCCGATTCGCCTGTACGTTCATGAACAACATCCGTTCGCTGCCGCTGAGCGGTTGCCGATCGAAGCTCTCGGCCGGGAACCGCTCTTTTTTTTCGAATGCGGAGCGCTCGATTGGCTGCGGATTCACCGCGTGTTCGACAACCTCGGCCTGCTGCCGAACCTGATCGTGCAGACGGACAACCTGGAGACGGCGAAGAAGCTCGTGCTGCAGAACGCCGGCATCTGCTTCCTGCCGAGCCTCAGCGTCAGACAGGAGGAAGCGTCGGGGCTCGTCAGGCCGGTCGATTTCCCCGAGACGTCGGGCATCGGGCTGAAGACGTACCTGATCGGCCGGCTCGGAGAAAACGCGGACGTGTTCCAGGCCGTCCTGCGGCTCGCGCACGAGCGGCTGAACCGGCCCGGGCGCTGACATCGAATCGTTGAATCGATCGATAGAAAAACTCGATTACCGATCGTATTGACGCTGATCTGCGGTCGGTGTACATTGTTGTCAGTATAATCCTTACTATACAGGTATGAATTATTGAATTTGAGCGGATCGACCTGACAACCGGAGATCCCCACGCAACAGCGAACATCGAGTGGAGGGGTTCTCATGACAAAAAAGCTTTGGATCGCGCCCGCATTCGCTTTGCTTCTGGCGGTCGCCGGCTGCGGCGGCGGCAACGGTTCGAACGGAGAGGCGGCATCGCCGGCTGCGGGCGGGCCGTCCTCGCCGTCGACTTCCGCTTCGCCCGGCGCGGACGCTTCGCAACCGGCAGCCGGGCCGGTGAAGAAGATCGTCGTCGGCACGGGCACGCAATTCCCGCAGGTGTGCTTCATCGACGAGAACGGCAAGCTGACCGGCTTCGACGTCGAACTCGTCCGGGAGATCGACAACCGGCTCTCGGACTACGAGTTCGAGCTGCAGACGATGGACTTCTCCAATCTGCTGCTCAGCCTGGATACGAAGAAGATCGACTTCATCGCGCACGAGATGGAGAAAAATCCGGAGCGCGAAGCCAAGTATCTGTTCAACAAGGAACCGTACGCGCACTGGCGCAACAAGATTATCGTCGCCAAGGACAACGAGACGATCCATTCGCTGGACGACCTGGTCGGCAAGAAGGTGCTGACGGGCGCCACCAGCGCGGAGGCGCAAATTTTGGAGAACTACAACAAGACGCACGACAAGAAAATCAACATCGTCTACCAGAGCGGAGCGGCGAACGACACGGTGCAGCAGGTGTCCAGCGGCCGCGTCGACGCGACGATCGGAGCGGACTTCACGCTGTCGCTCATCGATCCGCAAGGCAAGTTGAAGACGGTCGGCGACGACCTGAGCGAAGCGGACATTCTGTTCGTGTTCCGCAAGAACGATCCCGACTCGCAGAAGCTCGCCGACGCCATCGACGGAGCGATCAGGGACATCAAGGCCGACGGCACGCTCAGCCGGCTGAGCAAGACGTGGCTCGGGCAGGACTATACGTCGGACAGCGCCCCATAAACCTGGGACCTTGGGGGAAGGACGGTGAAACAAGCGAATGGGCGTGCCCTTCGAATGGTCTTATGTCTTCGAATACTTCGTCAAGCTGCTGCCTTCCGTTCGCATCTCGCTGGTCATCGTCGTTTGCTCGCTCGCCTTCGGGCTGATCGTCGGACTTGTCGTCGCGCTGCCGCGGATGTATCGGGTTCCGGGGCTGCAGCGCGTCTCGCAGGTGTACGTATCCTTTTTCCGCGGGACGCCGATTCTGATCCAGCTGTTCCTGTTCTACTACGGCATGCCGGAGGTGCTGAAGCTTGTCGGGCTGGACGTGAGCAAGGTGCCGTCCTTGTACTTCGTCGTCTTCGCCTTCGCGCTGCACATCGGCGCCTATGCGTCCGAAGCGATTCGCGCCGCCGCCAACGCGGTCGACCGGGGGCAGATCGAGGCCGCCTACGCGGTCGGCATGAACGGCCGCCAGGCGCTCAGGCGGATCGTCATGCCGCAGGCGCTCGGCATCGCCGTTCCGGTACTCGCGAACCTGGTCATCGCCATGCTCAAGGACACGTCGCTCGCCTTCTCGCTCGGCACGATGGAACTGACCGGGAAGGCGCAAACGTTGCCGACGCTTTCCCAGCATTTTTTCGAAGCGTATTTGTCGCTCGCCGCCATCTACTTCATCATCTGCTTCGCGCTCGAGAAGCTGTTCGCCGCTTTGGAACGCCGGCTGCTTCGTTATGAACGCCGTCCCGTCCAGGAAGCGAAGCCGGCCTACGGGCGCAAATGGCTGAACCGCCGGCTGCCGGCCGGACTCGATCTTCCGAAGGAAGGAGCAAGCTCATGAAGCTCGATCCCGCTTTTATTTGGACCGCTTTCGTCGAGCTGCTGTCCGCCGTCCCGACGACGCTTGAAATTACGGCCGTATCGGTGCTGTGCGGCTTCCTGATCGGAGCCGGGACGGCGCTGGCCCGCCTCTATCGCGTGCCGGTGCTTCGGCAGCTGGGGTCCGCTTACGTGACGTTTATCCGCGGGACGCCGATGCTCGTCCACCTGCTGCTCGTCCTGTTCGGCCTGCCGATGCTGATCGACTCGCTCGCCGAATCGCTCGGCTGGCCGCTGCGGTCGGTCTCGATTCCGATGATCGGGTTCGTGTACGTCGCCTTTTCGCTCACTTCGGGCGCCTATATGTCCGAGGTTGTCCGGGCCGGCTTGCTGGCGGTCGACCGGGGGCAGATCGAGGCCGCCTACGCCGTCGGCATGACGACGCCGCAGGCGCTGCGGCGCATCGTCTTCCCGCAGGCGTTCGCCGCCGCGCTGCCGAACTTGTCGAACTCGACGATCGGCATGCTGCACGGGTCGACGCTCGCCTTCGCCGCGTCGGTCGTCGACGTGAACGCCAAGGCGCAAATCGTCGCCTCGACGAACTGGAAGTTCTTCGAAGCCTACATCGCCGCCGCCGTCATCTTCTGGGGGCTGACGATCGCGATCGAGCGGCTGACCGCGCTGCTGGAGAAGCGCCATCACGCGTATAACCGGGGGGGAGTCGCATGATCCGGCTCGCAAACATCCGCAAGTCGTTCGGCCGGCACGAGGTGCTCAAGGGCATCGATCTGACCGTGGAAAAGGGAGAAGTCGTCGTCATTCTCGGACCGAGCGGATCGGGCAAGACGACGTTGCTGCGCTGCGTCAACTTTCTGGAGCGGCCGGACGACGGCGAGATCACGATCGGCGACCTGACCGTCCACTGCAAGCGTCCGGGCAAGCAAGACGTTCACCGGCTGCGCGGCAAGACGGCGATGGTGTTCCAGCAGTACAACCTGTTCCGGCACAAGACCGCGCTCGAGAACGTGATGGAAGGGCTCGTCGTCGTCCGCAAGGTGCCGAAGGACGAGGCGCGGCGGCGCAGCGTCGAGCTGCTGGAGAAGGTCGGGCTCGGCGACAAGCTGGACGCCTACCCGAGCCAGCTGTCGGGCGGCCAGCAGCAGCGGGTCGGCATCGCCCGGGCGCTGGCGGCAAGCCCGGAAGTGATCCTGTTCGACGAGCCGACGTCGGCGCTCGACCCGGAACTGGTCGGCGAGGTGCTCGCCGTCATCCGCAAGATCGCGAAGGAAGGCATTACGATGATCGTCGTCACGCACGAGATGGGCTTCGCCCAGGACGTCGCCAGCCGCGTCGTCTTCATGGACCAGGGAGCGGTCGTGGAGGAGGGCAACCCGAAAGAGCTGTTCCGCAACCCCAAGGAGGAGCGGACCCGGCAATTTCTGCAGCGGATTACGCCGGAAGCCGTCTATACGATCTGAACGAGAGGAGCGCTGGCGCAAATGGCGTTTACATTCGGAATTTTGGACCAGACGATCGTCTTTCCCGGCCAGACGCCGGCGGAGGCGTTCGGCCATACGATCCGGCTGGCGCAGCTGGCGGAGCGGCTCGGGTTCGAGCGGTTCTGGGTGTCGGAACATCACGACTCCGGGCAAACCGCCGGCTCGTCGCCGGAGGTGCTCATCTCGCACCTGCTGGCGAAGACGGAGAAGATCCGCATCGGCTCGGGCGGGGTGATGCTGCAGCATTACAGCCCGTACAAAGTGGCGGAAAATTTCAATGTGCTGGCGACGCTCGCGCCCGGCCGGGTGGAGCTCGGCGTCGGCCGCGCCCCCGGCGGGCTGCCGCGTTCGACCAAGGCGCTGCAGCGAGGGGTGACGGAGGCGCCGGACCTGGCCGAGAAGCTGGCCGAGCTGGAGCTGTTCCTCAAGGGGCCGGCCGGAGAAGATCATCCGCTCGCCGGCCTCCGGGCCAATCCGCTGCCGGACGTGCCGGCGGACATCTACCTGCTCGGAACGAGCGCCGCGAGCGCCGAGCTGGCGGCCGAACGGGGGCATCCTTACGCGTTCGCGCTGTTCATCAACAACGATCCGGAGACGGCGAGCCGAGCGTTCGAGACGTACCGGTCCCGCTTCAACTACGGGACGGGCCGCCGGCCGAAGCCGATTCTGGCGCTCTCGGTCATCGCCGCCGACACGGAAGAGGAAGCCGCCGCGTTGGCCGGCGAGTTCAAGAGTGTCCGCGTCACGCTGGCCAGCGGCAAGACGGTGAACGTCGGCTCGCTGGAGCAGGCGGAGGAGTTCGCCCGTCAGGCCGGCGAGACGTTCACCGCCGAAGTGCGGGACGCGGACATCACGAAGGGAACGAAGGAGACCGTCCGCAAGCGGCTGCTTGAGCTGTCGGCCCGTTACGGCGTGAACGATCTCATCTTCACGACGATCATCGGCGACTTCGCCAAGCGGGCGCGTTCGTTCGAGCTGCTGAAGGAGGCGCTGGCGGAGCAGCCCGTCGGCTCGGAGTAGCGCGGCAGCGCGGGCTTCAAAGAGGGGTTGCAAGAACGGAAAAATCCGGGAGGTGGATTTCATGAGTGCGACGGTCGCAGAACCGTTCGTGCAGCAACTGGTCGAGATTCGCCGGCATCTGCACGCCAACCCCGAGCTGTCGGGCGAGGAGTTCGAGACGACGGCCGCCATTCGCCGCTGGCTCGCCGCCGAAAGCATCCGCGTCGCCGCCTACCCGCTCCGGACCGGCGTCGTCGCCGAAATCGGCACGGGCGGCGGGCCGATCGTGGCCGTTCGGGCGGACATCGACGCGCTGCCGATCCAGGAGGAGACGGGGTTGCCGTTCGCTTCCCGGCATCCGGGCAAGATGCACGCGTGCGGGCACGATTTCCATACCGCCGCCGCGTTCGGGGCGGCGCTGCTGCTGAAGAAGCGGGAGCGCGAGCTGGCGGGAACCGTGCGGATCTTGTTTCAACCTGCGGAGGAGAAGGCGAAGGGCGCCGCGCAGGTTATCGCCAGCGGCGCGCTGGAAGGCGTCGGCGCCATCTTCGGCTTGCACAACAAGCCGGACTTGCCGGTCGGCACGATCGGCATCCGCTCCGGTCCGCTCATGGCGGCTGCGGACGGATTCGCCGTCGAAGTCGCCGGCAAGGGGACGCACGCCGCCGTTCCCGAGGCGGGGCTGGACCCGATCCTGACCGCCGCCCATATGCTGACGGCGCTGCAGTCGATCGTCAGCCGCAACGTCAGTCCGCTGGACAGCGCGGTAGTGAGCGTGACCCGGCTGCACGGCGGAACCGCCTGGAACGTCATTCCGGAGCGGGCCGTCTTTGACGGGACGCTGCGCACGTTCGACGAGCGGGTTCGCGCCGACGTCCGCCGGCGCTTCGAGGAGGTGGTCGCCGGCGTGGCCGCCGCCTTCGGGACGACCGCGAAGACCAGCTGGATCAGCGGACCGCCCGCGGTCGTGAACGACGTGCGCTGGACCGCCGTCGCCGCCCGCGCCGCGGAGTCGGTCGGGCTGACGGTGACGGAGCCGGTTCCTTCGCCGGCGGGCGAAGACTTTGCCGTCTATTTGCGAAAAACGCCGGGCGTCTTCGTCTTCCTCGGAACGAACGGCCCGAAGGAGTGGCACCACCCTTCGTTCGACGTCGATGAGCGGGCGCTGCCCGGCGCCGCCGCGTATCTCGCCGCCGTGGCCGAGGGGGCGCTCGGCGTCCTGAACGGGCGGGCGGAAGGAGGCCGCCCGTGAGCGGCCGAACCGGCTACGACGTCGTCGTCGTCGGAGCCGGTTCGATCGGGATGAGCGCCGGCTATTATTTGGCGAAGCGGGGCTTGCGAACGCTGCTCATCGACGCGTTCGATCCGCCGCACCGGAACGGCAGCCATCACGGCGGGCCGCGGCTGATCCGGCACGCGTACCACGGCGGCCCGCACTATGTCCGGCTGGCGCTGCGGGCGGACGCGCTGTGGCAGGAGCTGGAGCAGGCCAGCGGCATCCGGCTGCTGGAGCGCTCCGGCGTGCTGAACGTGGCGGACCCGTCCGTCCATTCGTTCGCGGAGCGGCTGCGCGACGCGGACGAGGCGGGCGTCCGCTACGAGAGGCTGGACGCGAGCGACGTTCGCCGCCGCTGGCCGGGGTTTGCCGTCCCCGACGGCTACGAGGCGCTGTACGAGCCGGATGCCGGCTACCTGTACAGCGAGCGTTGCGTGGAGGCTTGCCGCCAGCTGGCGTTGAAGGCCGGGGCGGAGCTGCTCCCGAACACGACGGCGATCCGGGTGACGGCGACGCCGAGCCACGTATCGGTACGCACGACGCGCGGAACCTACACGGCCGCCAACGCCATCCTGAGCGCGGGAGCCTGGTTCCGGACGCTGGCGCCGTTCGTCCGCCTGCCGATTCGCACCGTGCGCAAGGCGGTCGGCTGGTTTGCGGCCGAGCCGGTGGATGATCGGGCGCAAACGCTGCCCGGCTTTACGATCGGCAGCCGTCTCGGCAGCTATTACGGCTTCCCCGACATGGGCGGCGCCGGCCTCAAGATCGGACGCCACGACGGAGGCCGGCCGTGGAAGCCGGGCGACCCGTTCGAGCCGTTCGGCGCTTACCCGGAGGACGAGGCGGACCTGCGCCGCGCGTTGGAGGCGTTCCTGCCCGGCGCCGCCGGCCGGCTCGTCCAGGGCGTCGCCTGCAAGTACGAGCTGTCTCCCGACGAGAACTTCATCATCGATACGCACGCCGAATATTCGAACGTGCTGTTGGCCGGCGGATTTTCCGGGCACGGCTTCAAATTCGCGAGCGCGGTCGGCAAGGCGCTGGCCGATTGGATCGCAGACGGGGTCGCGCCGGCCGATCTGGCTCCCTTCTCCCGTTCCCGGTTTGCCGAATCCGCGCCGCCGGTTTATTTTTCCGAGGAGGTGACATCATGAGCGCTTACGCGCAAGAAATCGAAGCTTGCTTGCAAACGTGCGACCGGCTGGCCGAAGCTGTGGAAGGATGGACCGAGGAGGAGCTTCGGTGGAAGCCCGCGCCGGACAAATGGAGCGCAACCGAGGTTTTGACCCACGTCGCCGACCATCTGATCGTCGTGTCGTTCCGCATTCGGGAGTTGTTGTCCGGTTCCGCAGCCCGGTTGCCGGCGTTCGACCAGGACGCCTGGGTTGCGGGGCAACGGGCGAACGAAGGCTCCGCGCAGGACGTGCTCGAGGCGTTCCGCGCGCTTGTCCGCTACAATTCGCAGCTTCTCCGCCGGCTCCCGGACGCCGCCTGGGACAAGACCGCCGTCAACTTCAAGGGCGAGACGGTGTCGCTGCTGACCATCGTCCGGGGCTTCGCCGCGCATGCGCTCCACCACGTCGGGCAGATCGAGCGGATTCGGCACGCGGCCGCGGAGGCGGGCAAGCCGGTATCGCCGGAAGGGAGGGCCTGACCATGGCGGAAGCGGAAGTGCTCATCCGGGATGCGCAACCCGGCGACCGCGAGTCGATTCGCGAACTGCTGCTGGCCGCTTACGATCAGTACCGCAACGATCTTCCGTTGGACCGCTGGAACGAGTACCGCGCCAACATCGCCGCTTCCGTCGATTCGCCGGGACCGACCGGCTGGCTGGTCGCCGAACGCGCCGGCCGGCTGGTCGGCAGCGCCACGCTGTTCTCGTCTTCGCTGGCCGCATACGGGCACGACCTGGGCATCGAATCGCCGATCGTCCGCCTGCTCGCGGTATCTCCCGAGGCGCGGGGGCGCGGCGTGGCGACGGCGCTGCTTCGCGAGGCGGCCCGGCGCGCCAAGGCCGCGGGGGCGTTGACGCTCCATCTGCACACGTCCGACATGATGGCGTCGGCCGTCCGCCTGTATGAGCGGCTCGGCTTCGAACGCGACTTCGACAAAGATATCCGCAACGGCGATACGCTGGTCAAATGCTATCGCCTGCGGTTGCCGGAAGCGGAGTTGCCGAAGGTGTAACAAAAGCGGCCCGACCCTATTTTCGTAAGGAGCTATTCCTGTAATGAATTAAAATGTGATTTGCAAAGCAAAAAGCGCCTCCTGTATGCTGGGTCTCGGAATGGTGCACATTCACTGCCCTAATTAAGAGGAGGACGCTCTAGATGAAGCATACCCAATCGAACAAGCAAAATCAACGAATTTCGAGAATCTCTGAATCGACGCTCGTCATCGGAACCGACATTGCGAAGTTTAATCATGTCGCCCGCGCGTTCAATTACCGCGGCATCGAGCTCGGCAAACGCTGCCTGTTCCAGAATGACGAGAACGGTTTGCTGAACCTACTGGCATGGGCCGAATCCATTATGCACGAGCATGCGCTGACCGACGTTATGTTGGGGGTTGAACCAACCGGCCACTACTGGTTCCCACTGTTCCATTACTTGAATCAGCGTGGTATAGAAGTTGTACTGGTGAACCCGCATCACGTCAAGAAAAGCAAAGAGCTTGACGACAACTCGCCGACCAAGAACGACATCAA
>ENA-UOWJ01000238-UOWJ01000238.1-bioreactor-metagenome-genome-assembly--contig:-NODE-238-length-33706-cov-34.361921_pt1 | contig 33706 bp, 25 predicted proteins | sample MGYA00238156_ERZ761611 | MGnify/ENA primary metagenome ERZ761611 (study PRJEB28900, sample SAMN06268034) | bioreactor metagenome | isolation source: Joint BioEnergy Institute, California, USA...
TTGCTGCCGCGCTTGCGTCCCGTCCGGCGCTATTGGCTGTTGCTGCCGCGCTTGCGTCCCGTCCGGCGCTAGTGGCTGGTGCGCCTGCGCTGATGGCTGTGCCGCCGCTGCCGCTGGAAACGGCCGGCTCCGCCGCCGTCCCTGCCTGATCTCCCGTCTTCGCCCACGTATCCCGCCCGCTCATGACGGCTCGTTCCCTTCGCTCGTCCGCTCCCGCTTCCGCCGCTCCTGTTCTATCCGCTCCTTTTCCATCCGCTCCCGTTCCAGCCGCTCCAGCTCCGCCTTGACTTGCGCGACGCCGAAGCGCGGGCTGGACAGCACCGGCTTGCCGGTCGCCGCAGCCAGCGCCTTCTCCATGCGGGCCATGGAGCCTTGGGCCAGCACGATGGCGTCCGCTTCGTCCGCCACCCGGACGGCCGTCTCCAGCAGCAGCCGGTCGTGCTCCGCCGGCCGGCCGTCGGCCAAGGCGTCGAACGCGCCTTCGGCCAGCCCGCTCACGATTTCGACTTGTCTGCCGGCGATCTCCGCTTGCCGCTCGATCAGCCGCATCGTCGGCCCAAGCGTCGACGGCAGCGTCGCCAGCACCGCCACGCGGCCGTAACGCGCGGCCGCCTCCGCCGCCATCGCCTCGTCGATCTTGACGATCGGCACGCCGATCAGCTTGCGCGCGTCGTCGGCCACTTCGCCCACCGACGAGCAGGTGTTCAAGATGACGTCCGCCCCGAGCTCCTCTCCGTTATGGAAATACTGCACCAGCCGTCTCGCCACGCCCGGAGGCACTTGCCCGGCCTTGACGACGTCGCCGATCAGGCTGTCGTCGATAATGTTGACGAGCCTTACGTCCGGAAGCATCTCCCGGAACGCCTCCTTCAACGGTTCGGCCAGCCCCTGGCCGGTGTAAACGGCTACGACCGTTCTCATGACGGTTCCTCCCCCAAGTCGCTTCATATTGTTCGGTTCGAGTCCCGCCGCTTGCGCGGCAAGCCCGGCCCCCTGCTTCCGCCCCGCAGCGCGTCCGGACGCCTGCTTGCGCCCGCGCCGCCCCCTGCGGAGGGGCGGAGGCCTCTACCAGACCAGCTCCGGGTCCGGCCGGCGATAGTCGCCCTCCCGCATCGGCGCCTGGTCGTACACCTTCCGCCCGCTGTAGAACGGGTGGTTCTCGCCGCGCGGGGAGATGCCGACGACATCGTCGCCCCTCCACTCCGTGACGAACGTCTGGCCGACCGCCGTCTCCACTGTCGTCCGGAAGGACAGCGGGAACGTCACCGTGACCGTCTCCCCGGCCGACGCCGGGCCGAGCCACAGGAAGCAGCCTTTGACGAAGCGGCTCGGCTCCGTCCCGGCGCCCTCCGTGCGCTCTCCGTCCCGCTCGCGGACGAAGCGCACCTTCGTGTAGCCGGCCCATTCCGGAATGCGGACGAGGAGTTCGCGGATGTCCCGGCGCACGTGCAGCGCCACCTTGCCCTCGTGCGGCAAGTAGCTGTCCACGTCGAGCCATTGCGAGCCCCGGCTGAGCAGGAAGTTGACGCTGACCGTGCCGGCCCGCTCCGTGATCGTGTTGCTCCACCCCATGAACAACCCGCGCGTCCCCGACCCGAGGCAGCAGAGCTGCAGATCGTTCACGTGCCCGCGGCCGTGGTTGACGTTGCAGCAGAAGTCGTTCGGCGCCGAGTAGCCCGCGAATGCGCCGCGCGTCCGGGCGGCGACGTTCGTAAAGGAGATGCGGCCCGGCACGTTGCGCGAGCGGTCAGTCGTCTCCTTCACCCAGCTCAGGTCGAGCAGCTGCGACTCCGCCAGATGGTTCCGCAAAAAGCGCTCGACCGTCCCCCAATACGACGTGTAGCCGCTCTTCGCGAGCGTGATGCCGGTGGAGATCAGGTCGACAAGCGAGCACGTCTCGTGCTCGTACGCCTGCTCCTTCAGGTCGCCCGGCGTCCAGCCGAAAGCGGTGCTGATCGTCAGCGCCCAGGCGTAGCTCTTCTCCACGAAGGCGAGCAGCGACGCATCCCCCGTGAAAACGCCGAACCGAGCCAGCGCGTCCAGCGTGCCGACTCGCGTGTGGAAATGCCCGCTCCGGTAGGCGAGCGCGTCGTTGAAGCTGCCGTCCTTGTTGAACACGCCGCTGCGCTCCACGATGAGCGCCGCGAAAAAGCGGCACAGCTCGAACGCGTCCGCATTGCCCGTCACTTCATGGTATTTGAGCAGCGGCATGATCAGCCGCCCGCAGAACGCCGCCGGATCGGGCGCGAGCCTAAGCTGCACCGCGTTCGACGACGGCCAGCCGCCCTCCTTGTACTCCGATGCCGGGTAGTACCACACCTCCCGCTCCTTGACCGCGATCCGCTTCAGCGCCGCCACATGGCGGTCCGCCGCCTCCTTCACCCTCGGGTCGCCCGTCGTCATGTACCACGTCGTCAGCGACAGGATGACCGCGCGCTGGTCGATCAGGTTGGCGTTCGGCTCCCAGTTGTAATTCGGGTTCGTCCGCCGGTAGCTCAAGCCGTCCTCTTTGAAAAAAGACAGCAAGTTTTCCCGGTACCGCCTCTCGACGTCCTCCCCTTCCGTCGAACCCGACATGTGCCGGGCTAGGATCATCGCGTCGACCATCCGCCCGTGCGAGGAACCGTAATCCCAGTCCCCGTGCGTCACGTGGGCGGGGTCCGCCATCAGGTTGGCGGCAAAAAACGGGATGCCCCCGAATTCCTCGTCCGCCATCCCCCTCATCGCGTTCAGCGCGAATCCGGCCCGCTCTTCCAGCAGCAGCGTGTCCGGAATCCGTCGTTTGCCCATGCTTCATCTCTCCTTCGTTCCTGCGCCGATCCGGCTGCGGAATTGTCCGATCGTCTGGCCCGTCTTCCTCTTGAAAATTTGGCTGAAATAGCGGTAATCCTCGTAGCCGACCTTCTGCGCGATTTCGTAGTTTTTGTAAGTCGGCACCTTCATCAGCTCCACCGACTTGCGAATGCGGACGTCGGTCAGGTAGTCGACGAAGTTGCGGCCGGTCGTCTTCTTGAACAGGCGGCTCAAATAGTCGGGATGCAGGTAACGCGTCTCGGCGATCTGCTGCAGCGACAGCGGCCGGTCATAATGGCTTTCGATCAGCTGCTCGATCTCCCGGACGATCCGCTCGCCCGAGTGGGCACCGGCCGCGGCCGCCCGCTCGCGCTCGGCGAGCACGGCGGGCAGCAGCTCCTGCCGCAGCAGCTCGCGCACCGAGGCGGCGTCCCAACGCCGGCGAAGCCGCTCGACGACGGCCAGCGGCGGCTTGCCGCAGGCGGCCTCCAGGCTCGTACCCGCCTCCTCCAGCTGCTTGGCAATCGCGTGAACGAGCGTCGCCGCGCAGCGATGGAGCCGCTCGACGGTCGCGTCCGGCCCGGCGGCCGCGGCGAACCACCGCTCGAACGCCGCCAGCGCCTGCTCGCGGCCGAGCTGCAGCGCGAGCAGCAGCGCGTCCTCGCTCGCGCGCGGATACGGCCCGGCCGGCGGCGCCTCCCCGGGCCGCAGCAGCGCCCCGGCGTCCGCCAGCCTGCGGCCGCCGAGCGCCGCCCGGGCCTGCCGGAACGCTTCGCGCAGCCGGCAGGCGTCCGCCCCGGCCGCTTCGCAGACGCCGAGGCTGAGCGTCGCGCCGCGCCGGTCCCGCCACGCGGCTTGCCATTCCGCCAGCGCCCGGTTCACGCCGGCTTCGTCCAGCCGCTCCGCGGCGATTGCGCCTGCCCACTCGGCGCCGCCGCCGGGCCAGGAGACGACGGCCAGCCGCCAGTCGCCGCCGAAGTGGAACGCCCGGTTGCGCGCCATCCGCTCGCGCAGTTCCGCCAGCGCCGCCTCGGCATCCGCCTCGTCGCGCCGGAAGACGTCCTCGCGCGCGACGAACGCCGCGCACGGCTTGCCCCGCCAGCCCGGCGGCAACTCCCCGCCGGGCTCCTCCCCGGCTTCGACGGCCGCCAGCAGCCGCCGCAGCCATTCGTCCGGCGCGCCTGCGGAGGCGCCGCTCCGCCTCTGCTCGTCCCGGCGGTCGAGCTCCGCCAGCGCCTTCTCCAGCACGGCTCCGAGCTCCTCCTTCTTCACCGGCTTCAGCAAATAGTCGAACGCCTGCTGGCGGATCGCCTCCTTCGTGTACTCGAAATCGGAATAGCCGCTGACCACGACGGTCAGCAGCTCCGGAAGCTCGCTGCGCAGCATGCCGAGCAGTTCCTTGCCGTCCAGCCCCGGCATGCGCATGTCGAGAAACATAACGTCGGGCCTGCGCTCCTTGGCCAGCTCGAACGCGTCGCTCCCGTCGCCGGCTTCCCCGGCCAGCCGCAAGCCCATCGCCTCCCAGGGAATGAGCTGGATCAGGCCGCGCCGGATCCACTTCTCGTCGTCGACCACCATCACGCTTCGCATCCGCTCCCTCACCCCTTCACCGAGCCGGCGGTCAGGCCGTCGATAATGTAGCGCTGCAGCAGCAAGTAGACGATCAGCACCGGCGACACGACGATGACCATGAAGGCGAACACGACGCCCCAGTTCGTGCTGTACAGCGTGACGAAGTTGAAGATTTGCAGCACGATCGTCCACTTGCGGCTGTCCGTCACCAGATAGAACGGACCGAAGAAGTCGTTCCACACCGACACGACGACGACGATCGTCACCGTGACGAGCACGGTCGTCAGCAGCGGCAGCACAATGCGCCAGTACAGGCGGAAGTAGCCGCAGCCTTCCAGCAGCGCCGCCTCGTCGAGTTCCCGGGGAATCGCCCGCATGAAGCCGACGAGCAGAAACACCGAGAACGGCAGCAGCACCGCCGTATAGTACATCACGATGCTCAGGTACGTGCCCTGGATGTGCAGCAGGTCCATCAGGCGGATCGTCGGCACGATCGACACCGGCACGATCAGCCCGACGATGAAGGCGTAGAAGACGGTCTTCATCGTCCGGTCGTCGCGCCGCTGGATGACGAATGCGGCCATGGAGGCGCACAGGTTGACGCAGACGACGACCAGGCCGGAGATGAGGAAGCTGTTCTTGAACCCGCGCAAGATGTTCGCCTGCTCGTAGACGTCCTTGTAGTTGCCGAACTGCCACTTGCCGCTCGGCAGCGACAGCCCGAACAGCGCCGACTCGCGGATGTCCTTGAAGGAGTTGACCAGAATCATGAAGAACGGGATCAGAATCAGCAGCGCGCAGACGATCGCGACCGCCTCCAGCAACAGCAGGCGGGCCCGGGTTCGCCGGTTCATCACAGGTCCACCTCCCGCTTCTTCATGAGCATCAGCACCGGCACGCCGACCGCCGTCACCAGCACGAACAGCACCAGGTTGATGGCCGTCGAATAGCCCATCTGCCCCATGCTGAACGTGCTGCGGATGTACGTATAGAACACGTCCGTCGTGTAGCCCGGGCCTCCGTTCGTCAGCACCATCACCATCTCGAACACCTTCATCGAGCCGATCAGCGACAGCAGCACGTTGACCGTGAACGACGGGGCGAGCAGCGGGAAGACGATGCGGCGGAAGCGGCTCCAGTAGCTCGCGCCGTCGATCGCCGCGCACTCCGTCAGATCTTTCGGAATGAACTGCAATCCGGCGAGATAGACGACCATCGCGAAGCCCGACACACGCCACAGATCGGTCGCGATAACCGAGAACAGCGCCCACTTCGGGTCGTTCAGCCAGTCCTGGGCGAGCGCCCCGAGGCCGAGCTCGCGCAGCGCCCGGTTGACGATGCCGTGGTCGGGATGGTAGATCGCCCGGAACACGTAGCCGATGACGACCGGCGCGATGACATAGGGCATGAAGAAGACGAGGCGAAGCACGTTGCGCAGCTTCAGCTTCTCGTTCAGCACGAGCGCCAGCGCGATGCCGATGACGTTCTGCAGCACCGTCACCGACGCCGCGAACACGAGCGTGTTGGTCAGAGCCTTTTCCAGCCGGGGTTCACGGAAAAGGGCCGCGTAATTGTCCAGCCCGATCCAATGCACCGATTGCGCGTGCACGTTCCAGTCCGTAAAGCTGTAATAGACGCCGACCAGGGTCGGAGCGATGAAGAACAGCAAGAAGACCAGCAGCGCGGGAAACGAAAAATAGAGCGGATATTTGCGGCTGTCCATCCGATTCTCTCCCTTCGGCGCCGAAGCCCGGGAAGAGGGAGGCGGGCAATGAGCCCGCCCCCCGCCCCTCGCCGGCCCCCGTCAGAAGCCGGGCAGCAGCTTCGCCTTGCCGTCCTTCTGGTAGTTGTCGCTGAAATCTTGGATCGCCTTGTCCGTGTCGCCGTCGATGAAGAAGTTTTGCAGCGTCTTGTCGAAGTTCACGAACGAAGCGGTCAGCCGGTTCTGGATGTTGATTTGCGACTTGCCCTCGTCGATGTACTTCTTGATGTCTTCCTGCGCCGGGTACAGCGTGCTCGTCGCTCCCTTGAAGATCGGAATGCCCGGGTGGTCGGCGTAATAGGAATTGACGTTGTCCGGCTGCAGCATGAACTTGACCAGATCGATCGCCGCGTCGCGATGCTTCGCCTTCTCCGGCACCATCAGCTGGGTCGGCGGGGTGATCATCGCGGTGCCGCTGTCGGTGTCGGACGGGAACGGGAAGAAGCCGAGGCTTGCGCGCACGAAGTCCTTGCCGAACTTCTTCTCCAGCTGCGAGATGATGCCGTCCAGCATGAACGCCATCGCGACCTTGCCTTCGCCCATTTCGTTCTGCAGTTCGTCGTACGTGCCGGCCAGCACGTTCTTCTGCATCAGACCGTCGTCCTTCAGCTTCTTCTGCTTCTCGAACAGATCTTTAAGCTGCGGGATGTCGGTCAGCTTGAGCTGGTTGGCGTTCAGCTTCTCCACGCCGTCCGCGCCGATCGCCGGATCGACGTCGGACACCCAGCCGGTGAAGTAGAAGATCTGCGTCGGCCAGCCGTCCTTGACCCCTTCGTAGAAGGGCGTGACGCCCGCATCCTTGATTTTGTGGGCGATGTCGAGCAAATCCTGGTAGTTGCGGGGCGGCTGCACGCCTGCCTTGGCGAACACGTCCTTGTTGTAGAAGATGCCGTAAGCGCCGGTGGAGCCGTAAGGGACGCCGTAAATTTTGCCGTCCTGCACCTGCGCCTGCTTGATCGTGTCGACCATGTTGTCCCAGACTCCGGACTCGCCGGACCATTCATGCAGCGTCTCCTGCGCCCGCAGCTTGACGTACTGCTTCGTGCCCGGCTGCATCAGGAACAGATCGGGCAAGTCGCCGGTGGAGAAGCGGGTCATGATCAGGTTGTCGTAGTCGCCGCCGGGCAGCGACTGCAGCTCGACCTTGTTGCCGGTCTTCTTCTCGTAGGCGTCGAAAATTTTCGTGTACGGCGCGGTGTCCTCGGTGTTGGCGATGAGAAACGTCAGCGTCACCGGGTCCTTCGCCTTGCCGTCGGCTTGCCCGCCGGCCGCCGAGTCCGAAGGCTGGCTTGCGCTTGACGCAGCACCGCCCGCATCGCCGCCGCTCCCGCCTCCGTTCCCGCCGCCTCCGCACGCCGCCAAGCCGGCCGCCGCCAAGGCGAGCGCGACGGCCAGCGGAATCGGGCCTCTCTTTTTCATGCGTGTCACCCTCCTGTTCGGAATCGCTTGCAATTTCATTTTACGGAAGCGTTTGCAAAGGCAATATTCACAATCCTGACCGATCGTGTTGAAGATTCTTACCTCCGCTCTCGTCCGGCAGCAGCAGCATCGCGCGCGTTCCGGCTCCTTTGCGGCTGTCGATGCGCATGTCCATCCGCTCGCCGTAGCGGATCGCGTATCGGGCGAACACGTTGCGAAAGCCGATGCCGCCCTCGGAGGCGGCGTCCGGCAGCGGCTCCTGCAGCAGCGGCGCGCGCAGCTTCGCCCGGATTTCCTCCAGCCGCCGCTCCGACATGCCGACGCCGTCGTCCTCGACCGCCAGCTCGACGCGCCCGTCCGGGACCCGCCGCGCGACGATGCGGATCGTCCCCTTGCCGCGCTTGCGCTCGATGCCGTGGAACACGGCGTTTTCGACGAGCGGCTGCAGCGTCATCTTGAGCACCGGGAAGTTGTACAGCTCCTCCTCGATGTCCAGTTCGTACGCGATTTTGTCGTCGAAGCGGATGCCCTGGATTTTCATGTAGGCGTCGATCTGCACGACTTCCTCCTGCAGCGTGACGACCTCGTCGCGGTTGCGGGTGTTGTAGCGGAACATGTCGGCCAGCGCCTGCGCCATCTCGCCGATCTCGGGGACGCGATGGTAGTCGGCCATCGCCCGGATGCTGTCGAGCGTGTTGTACAGGAAGTGCGGGTTGATCTGCGAGTACAGCATCGCCAGCTCCACTTCCTGCAGCTTGATCTGGTTCAAATATTTCGTCTGGATCAGCTTCTGCAGCTCGTCCTGCATCGCGTTGAAGTTCGCCGCGATCCGGCCGATCTCGTCGTTGCGGGTCACCTCGACGCGCTCCGAGAAGTCGCCGCGCTTCACCCGGTTGACCGTCTTGTACAGGTTCAGAATCGGGCGGGTGATGGAGCGGCCGAACAGCACGGAGATCAGAAACGTCACGACGAACACGGCGGCCGCCGTCCAGACGACCGTCGTCTTGATCCGCTCGAGCGGGCCGAAGATGTCGCTGCGGGGGGTGATCAGCACCGTTTTCCAGCCGGAGTAGGAGGAACGCGTATAGGAGACGAGCTCGTCGTCGCCGCCGCTGCGCAGCCAGAATTTGCCGCTGTCGCCGGCGAGCCTCGCCAGCATGTCGGCGCTCACGCTGAACGCCGAACGGTCTCCGGAAGCGTACACAAGCTTGTTGCGGTCGTCCAAAATGACGATGCGGCTGTTCGCCGACAGGTTGTCGTTTTGGCCGATGTTGCGGAACAGATCGTCGCCGTACTCGACCCTTGCGATGATGAACCGCTCCGGGCTCGCGAACATGCGGATGAGCAGCGACGAGGAATAGGCGGTGTCCTTCGTGTCGCGGTGCCCGTCGCCGTCGTTCGGGCCGCTGAACAGCACGAAGCCGTCCTTGGCGACCGTGCGCAAGAACCAGTCGGAGCTGCGGACCCGGGCGGCGCTCCACGGCTTGTAGTCGTCGGAGGCGCCGAGCATCGTCCCGTCGCTGAAATAGATCTGGAAGCGGATGAAGTCCTGGATGGGCGTGATGTTGAAGCTTTTGAGAAACAGGTTGACCAGCTTCTGGCGGAACAGAAATTTCTGCTGGTCGGTCATCTCCGGATAAGCGCTGATGCCGTCCGTATACTCGGCCTCGAAATACGGCGCCAGCAGCATGTTGCGCTTGCTGTGGAAGTCGTTGTCCATATTGTTCTGAATCTGCTGGACGATCTGGAAGCTGGCCGATTCGACCCGCTGCGCCATGGAGCGGTTGGAGATGTAGAACGACACGGAGCCGACGATGGTGATGCACAGAAGGATGATGACGAAGTAGCTGAGGAACAGAACCGTCCGAATTTGCGCGAAGAAGCCGCGAATCCGCCCCGCCGCGCGCCGGGCCATCGACTGGTTCATGACGCGGATGCCTCCGTTCTGAACGAATGCCGGCTGCCGAGCCGGCGGGCTTGAAGAAGCGAACGCTCCGGACACGGGCGGATGCCGGCCGCACGGACGGATGCCGGCCGCACGGGCGGATGCCGGCCGCACGGGCGGACGCTTGGGTAGCCTGCGAACAAGACGTCGTCGACCGGCATTCGGCGCTTCCGGTCGGCGCCGGGGAACCGTCCTTCTGTGCCGGTTTCGCCGAAAACAGCGATTCGTTCGCCCGCCCGGATTGGAAGCGCATCCAATTGTTCGGTGTCTTTTTTGCGGGGCAAGGGAGCCGGTCGGCTTGCGCAGCCCGCAGCCATTCGGCCTTTTGTTTGACGCAACCCCATTGTAACCGACGGCGATCGCGTCGTCATCTGCCACATTTTCGCAGCCAACCTCGTCAAAAACATTTGAACGTATGTTTCCAGAATTGATTGCTGCAATCGAGGGACATGGAAATCCTTCCGGTTACTTGTACGGTCCGTACACCGGAACTAATTATGAAACCATCTATTATGTCCAATGATCCCAGGATATTGCGTGATCTTGGCCCGGAATGCAAGAGAGGCGTCTTCACGGCCTCTCTTGCGTTTTTTGGCGGAAAACTCCGGTCAAGCCTCTTGCTTCCGCGGCGAATCCGCGAATGCCGATGTTACGCCAACCGGCTCTCGAACACGTACTTGCCCGAGCCGACCGCGAACACGGCCGCCTCCTCCCGCCGGCCCCGCAGCGTCCAGCCGTCGCCGGCGGCTCCGTCGGCCGGCGCCGGAACGCCGTCGACGCGCACGGCGTCGCCCGGCACGTACACGTCCGCGGTCGCGCCCGCCGGCACCTCGACCGCCAACCGGAACGCGCCGTCCGGCCGGACTTCCCAATCGACGGCGATCGGGCCGTGCAGCGAATCGTACTCCGCCCGGACGGCGGTCAGCCGCCCGCCGACGCGCGGCCGCACGATCGTATGCCGAAACCCCGGCCGCGCCGGATCGGCTTCGATGCCGCCCATGTAGCGGAACATCCACTCGCCGACCGAACCGAGCGAATAGTGGTTGAACGAATTCATCGACGGATTCTGGAAGCCGCCATGTTCGGTCCAGCCGTCCCAGCGCTCCCAGATTGTCGTCGCCCCGTGCTTGATCGAGTACAACCAGGAAGGAAACTCCTCCTGCGTCAGCAGCTCGTACGCGACGTCCAGGCGGCCGTTGTCGGTCAGCGCGGGCAGCAGGTAGCCGACGCCGAGGAAGCCGGTGGACAGGCGGTTGCCGCGGGCCCGAATGTCGGCCGTCAGCCGCTCGATCGCCCGCGCCGCAAGCTCGTCCGTGAGCAGGCCGAACTGCAGCGCCAGCACGTACACCGTCTGCGTGTCGCCGCGAATCCGGCCGTCCTCGTCCACGAACGCGCGCCGGAAAGCGGCCGCGATCGCCGCGAACAGCTCTTCGTAGCGGGCCTGGTCCCCGGCGCGCCCGAGCACGCCCGCGATGCGGCCCATCAGCTTCGTGCTGTAGGCGAAGTAAGCCGTCGCCAGCACTTCGTTCGGCGTGTCCGCGCCGATCGACAGCCAGTCGCCGTAGTTGGCGTAGTCCGGCCGGACCAGATCCATGCTGTTCGCGCGCAAATAGTCGACCCAGCGCGCCATCGCGTCGTAGTGCGTTTCCAGAATCCGCGTATCCCCGTACATCAGGTACAGCGTCCACGGAATGATGACGCCGGCGTCGCCCCACCCCGCGTTGTCCGGCGCGAACCAGTTCAGGCGAATGTTCCACATCTTGTGCCGAATCCAGCCCGCGTCCGGCGCCACGTCCGTAAAAGCGCCCGAAGGCTGCTGGCAGTCGACCATGTCCTGCACGAACTTGGTAAAGAAGCGCGACACGTCCATATTGTAAGAAGCGGTCCGTGCGAAAATTTGCGCGTCCCCCGTCCAGCCGAGCCGCTCGTCCCGCTGCGGACAGTCCGTCGGCACGGAGAGGAAGTTGCCGCGCTGCCCCCAGGTGATGTTCGAGTAGAGCCGGTTGACCATCGGGTCCGAAGTCGCAAGCCGGCCCGTGCGCGGCGTGTCCGAATGGATCACCTTGCCGGAGATCGTCTCCAGATCGGGCTCCCCGGGATAGCCGATCAGCTCGACGTAGCGGAAGCCGTGGAACGTAAAATGCGGCTCGTACCGCTCCTCGCCCCCGCCCCGCAAGATGTAATGGTCCTGCTGCACGGCCTGGCGCAAGTTGTCCAGGTACAGCGAGCCGTCGGGGTTGAGCATTTCCGCATGGCTGAGCGTCACCTTCGTCCCCCGCGCCCCGCGCACTTTCACTTCCGTCCACCCGACCATGTTTTGCCCCATGTCGAAGATATAGCTGCCCCGCTCCGTCCGCCGCATCGAGACCGGCTTCAAAATCTGCGTGATCCGGATCGGAGGCTCGACCGCCGCCGTCAACAGTCCGTTGTAGCCCGGGCGCACGTCCGGCCGTTCCCAGCCGGAATCGTCATAGCCCGGACGGTCCCATCCGTCCAGTTCCAGCCGCGCGTCGTACGTCTCGCCCTTGATCAGATCCGAGTAGACGATCGGCCCTTTGGCCGCGCGCCACTCCCCGTCCGTCCGCACGCGCTCGCGGCCGCCGTCCTCATATTCGATATGAAGCTGCAGCAGGAAAAAGGGGCGTTCGCCATAGATCCGGGAACCGAGAAAACCGACCGTGCCCGCAAACCAGCCGTCGCCGAGCACCGCTCCGATCGCGTTGTCCCCTTCCGTCAGCAGGTCCGTCACGTCGTACGTTTGCGTCTGAACGCGCTTGTCGTAGTCGGTGAAGCCCGGCGCGAACAGTTCGCCCGCCCGGTGTCCGTTGACGCGCAGCTCGTACAGCCCGAGCGCCGTCGCGTACGCGGTCGCCCGCTTCGGCCGGGCGCGCAGCCGGAACTCCTTGCGCAAGTATGGCGACGGCTGCATCGCGACGTTCGGCTCCGGTTTGCGGCCGATCCAGAAGGCTTTCCACTCGGCGCGGGTCAGCAGCCCCATCGTCCAACAAGCCGGTTCGCTCCAGTCCGAAGCCCGCCCGTCCCCGTCCCAAACGCGCACCTTCCAGCAATAGCGGCCTTCCGATTCCAGCGGCTTGCCTTCGTACACGATGTGCGTCATCCGGTCCGACGCCACTCGGCCGCTGTCCCAGCAGTCGCCTTCTTCGCGCGCCAGCGCCTCGGGCGACGAGGCGACCAGCACGCGGTAGGCGGTTTGGACCGCCCCCCTCTTTTCCGATTCCAGCCGCCAGAACAGGCGCGGCTTCCGCTCGTCCAAGCCGAGCGGGTTGCGCAAGTATTCGGTTTTCAGATCGGTCACTCGCAGCGTCATGGCGCATGCCTCCCGTTGTTCATGATGTCTGCCGGCGTCCCGTCGCGAACAACTCCAGCTTGGCGTACAAATCCTCGAGCGCGAAGCGGGCGTCCACGCGGCGGTACACGCGGATCGGCCGCCCGTCCGGCCGCGGCTCGTAGCGCATGTCGCCGCGGATGAACGGCGCCGGAACGACGTCGCAATCGTACGGCTGGTCGTCGATCAGCAGCGAGACGGCGGGCGTGTCGCCGAGCGCCCACATCTCGCCCTTCGGCCACGCCGGCCCGTGTTGCGGCAGCCGGTTGAATTGCTCCAATTGTTCGAAAAGGTACCGGCCCAGCTCGCCGTGCGGCCGGACCTTGACCGCCAGCTCGGCGAGGCTCGCCCGCATCATCGTGTACACGTTGCGCGGAACTTGCCACAGCTCGATCGGCGATTGGAACACGACGTTGGCTGCGGCGATGTCGTTTTCCAGATTGAATTCCCGCTCCCCGTCGGGGTAGGCGCCGCCGCCGATCCAGACGGCGGTCAGCCGGCCCGCGATGCGCGGCTCCATGAGGTAGGCCGATGCCAGGTCGGTCAGCGGTCCGAGGAAAATGGCGTACAGCGGCAGCGGATCGTCCTTCATCGCTTCGCAGACGATCAGCTCGGCGCCTTCCGACGGCTGCGGCGTCCCGTCGTCCGGCAGCGCCCTGGCGGCCCCGCGATACACCGCGACGTCGCTCGTTCGCTCCGCGAGCGCCACCATTTTCACGATTTCCTCGTACGATTCTTCCATCGACCGCTGCGTTCTCCGCTCGCCGAAATGCGCCGCCACGATTCCCGCGATCTGAAAACGCGGCGTCAGCAGCGCATGGGCGATGGCATATTGGTCGTCGGCTTCGTTTTTGGCGTCCGTATCGACGATCAGCCGCAGCCGCTTCGCCTCCGGCACCCGGTATGGGAACATGTTGCGATCCGCTCCTTCCATTTGATATGTGCCATTTGCCGCCCCGGCCGGGACGCGGCTTCCTCGCGGCATCCTTGGCCGCTGAAGCTCCCGTTTGCCCGTCATGGGGAACGTTCGCGCAAGATCAGCCAATCCGGCTTCGTCTTCCGCACGCTGCGGCGCAGGTCAAACGGCGAGGGGAATCCAGCTTCTCTCTTCTGCACGCCGCAGCGCCATTCCTGCTGGACGGCGATCCGGGTCCTCCTCTCCGGCGCGCGGGCGGCGGTCGGACCGACCCGGCGGACACGGGCGAGCGCGCTCGGCGGCGCAACGGCTGCCGCCGACGAGGCGGCCGCTGCCGAGGGCGCTCAGCCCGCCGGCCGACGGCGCGACAGCGCGACGGCCGGCGGCGACGGCGCGGCAACGCCTCAAGTCGCCGCGCTCGCGGACAGGCCGGCGCGCTCGGCGGCCAGCACCGCTTCCACCGCCGCATGCCAGCCGGCCATGCGCCGCTCCCGCTCCGCCGCGCTCATCGCCGGCGCGTACGATTGCTTGCGGCGGTCGAGCGCCGCCAGCGCGGACGCGTCCGGCCACCAGCCGAGCGCCAGGCCGCCCATGTAGGCGGAGCCGAGCGCGGACAGCTCCGCCGCGTCGGAGCGAACGACTTCGGCCGCCAGCAGATCGGCCTGCAGCTGCATGAGCATCGCGTTGGCGGTCGCGCCGCCGTCGACGCGCAGCTCCCTTAGCGGCGTGCCGGTCGCCTCCTCCAGCAGCCGGACCGCGTCCGCGACCTGGTACGCGATGCTCTCGACGGCCGCCCGCAGCAAGTGGCGGCGTCCCGTGCCGCGGCTCAGCCCGACGATGGCGGCGCGGGCGCGGGCGTTCCAGTGCGGCGCGCCCAGCCCGACGAACGCGGGCACGAGATAGGCTCCGCCGCTGTCGGCCACGGCGGCCGCTTCCCGCTCCAGTTCCTCGTAGGTGTCGAACAGCCCGAGCTGGTCGCGGACCCAGTTGAGGCAATCGCCGGTCGCGTGAATGATCCCTTCGAGCGCATACTGCACCTTGCCGCCGATGCTCCAGGCGATCGCCGTGGCGAGCCCGCGTCCCGCCTCGACCGGGCGATCGCCCGCCAGCATCATAACCGACGTGCCGGTGCCGTACGTGCCCTTCGCCATGCCCGGCCGGAAGCACATCTGGCCGAACAGCGCCGCCTGCGAATCGCCGATGACGCCGGCGATCGGCACGGCGCGGCCGCCGAACAGCTCCGGATCGTCGATCTCTCCGTAAAAGGCGTCGCAGTCGCGAACCTCCGGCATCAGCTCGAGGGGGACGCCGAACAGCCCGGCCAGCTCCGCGTCCCAACTCCGCGTATGAATGTTGAACAGCTGCGTCCGGCTCGCGTTCGTGCAGTCGGTAGCGTGGACGCGGCCGCCGGTCAGCTTCCAGACGAGCCAGCTGTCGACCGTGCCGGCCAGCAGCCTATCCTTCGGCACGCCTTGCGCCGCATGGTCCAGCAGCCAGCGCCACTTGCCGGCGGAAAAGTACGGGTCGATCGGCAGCCCCGTCAGCGCCCGAACGAAAGGCTCCCGCCCTTCGCCCTTCAGGCGGTCGCACAGTTCGGCGGAGCGGCGGCATTGCCAGACGACGGCGTTCGCCACCGGCAGGCCGGTCATCTTATCCCACAGCACCGCCGTTTCCCGCTGGTTCGTAATCGTCACCGCCGCCACGTCGGCCGCCGCAGCGCCGCCCGCCTCCATCGCGCCGCGGATGGCCGTCCGCACGTTCCGGTACAGCTCCATCGGATCGTGCTCCGCCCACCCCTCGCGCGGATAATGCTGCGCGTGCGCGATTGAGAAGCGGGACGCGATCCGGCCGCTGCGATCCGTGAGCACCGCCTTCGTCCCGGCGGTGCTCTGATCCACCGTCAGCAGAAAGCTCATTGCGGCGCACCGCCCGCAGCCGGCCCGGCCGGGGCCGGGCGGAACACGCGCACGTCCGCGCCTGCGGCATCCGCCGCCTTCATGTCGGCGGCTCGTTCATCCGCCACCCCGCCGGCCGCCGCTCCGCCGCTTCGCGCGGCGCCGACCGCCCCTCGGCCGCGAAGCAGCGAGACGACCTCATCGGCCGCGCGCTCGGCCGTAATGCCGTAATGGCGGAAAATCTCCGCCGTCTTGCCCGCGATCGCCGGCTCGTCGGGGATGCCGAGAATGCGCACCGGCACCGGGCAGCGGGCCGCCGTCACTTCCGCCACCGCCGCGCCGAGCCCGCCGTACACGCTGTGCTCCTCCAGCGTGACGATGACGCCGGTCTCCCGCGCCGCGGCGACAATCGCCTCCTCGTCGAGCGGCTTGATCGTGTGCATGTTGAGCACCCGCGCCCGCACGCCCCGGCGGACGAGCAGCGCCGCCGCATCCAGCGCGACGCGCACCGTCTCCCCGGCGGCGATCAGCGTCGCGTCGCCGCCTTCCTGCATGACGACCGCCCGGCCGATGACGAATTCGCGATCGTCGTCCTCCCCGTACACGTCCTCGACCGGATTGCGCCCGATGCGGACGTAGGCGCCTCCCTGATGCGCCGCCAGCGCCTTCGTCATCTTCTTCGTCTCATGACGGTCGGCCGGCAGCAGCACCGCCAGGCCGGGAATCGCCCGGGTAACGGCGATGTCCTGCAGCGAATGGTGCGACATGCCGAGCGCGCCGTAGCTGACGCCGCCGCTGATGCCGATCAGCTTGACGTTCGTGCCCGAATAGGCGACGTCCACCTTGATCTGCTCGATGCTCCTCATGCTCAAGAAGCAGGCCGGCGACGTCACGAACGGAATTTTGCCGCTGTGCGCCAGCCCCGCCGCGATGCCGACGATGTTCTGCTCGGCGATGCCCGTCTCGACGAAGCGCCCGGGATGCGCCCGGGCGAACGGAGCCATCGCCGCCGACCCGCGCGAATCGCTCGCCAGCACCACGATGTCCGCATTCGTCTCCGCCAGCTCAAGCAGCGCCTCGCACATCGCCTGCCGGTTCGGTATCGTATTAGGCATGCTGCCCGCTCCTTTCCAATGAAGCCATCGCCGCGTCCAACTCCGCCAGCGCCAGCCGCAGCTCCTCGTCGTTCGGAACGTGATGGTGCCACTCCGGCGCATGTTCCGCGAACGAGACGCCCTTGCCCTTCACCGTGTTCGCGATGACGAGCGTCGGCTTGCCCGCCGCCTCCGGCGCCGCCTCGAACGTTCGCAGCAGCGCGGCGTGATCGTGGCCGTCCACGACGACGACGTGCCAGCCGAACGCCTCCCACTTGCGGTCGAGCGGATCGAGCCCCATGACGTTCTCGGTATTCCCGCTGATCTGCAGCCGGTTGCGGTCGATGATGCCGACCAGGTTGTCGAGCTTGTAATGGGCGCCTGCCATCGCCGCTTCCCACACCGAGCCCTCGGCCTGCTCTCCGTCTCCCATCAGGCAGAACACCCGCGAATCGCGGCCGTCCCACTTCGCCGCGAGCGCCATGCCGACCGACACCGACAGCCCGTGGCCGAGCGCGCCCGTATTCATCTCGATGCCCGGAACCTTGTTGTTCGGGTGTCCGATCAGCCGCGTGCCGAACCGGCAATACGTCGCCAGCTCCTCCTTCGGAAAATAGCCGAGATCCGCCAGAATGCACCAGAGCGACTCGACCGAATGCCCCTTGCTGGCGATGAAGCGGTCGCGCTCTTCCCATTTCGGCCGCTGCGGATCGTGCCTCATGACGCCATAGTACAGCGTTGTCAGGATGTCCGTGTTGCTGAGCGAGCCGCCGGTATGGCCCATCTTCGCGCCGTGAATGAGCCGCAGCAGGTCCTGCCGGATCTGGATCGCCTTGCGCTGCAGTTGCTCCACCGTCGCCATGTTCACACCCTCCCCTTCATCCTAGCGCGGATTCGTTTCCCGGCCGGGCGGACCGGACCCGGCATACGCACCGCCCGGCGCCGCTCTTGATCGGCCGCCGCCATGTTACACGCTCCCCCTCAGCCAGGCGCGGATTTGCTCCCCGGTCGGGTCGACCGGATCGGGCGTCAACCCCGGAATGTACGCGCACGCCTCATAGAGCGCGGGGATGACGTTGGCGTGAATGCCGACCGAATGGTGCACGTACGGCCCCTTGACGAGCTTCTCCTCCCACAGCGGCCAGTCGTTCACCTCGACCCACACGTACGAGCCGCGCGTGAACGGACCGGGAATGCCGCGGGCTTTTCCGAGAAACAGCGAATATTCCCCATGGTCCCCGTCGAACCGGGCCAGCGTCATGTCCCCGCCGCGAATCTCGCCTTCGTGCGTGCCGGGCGAATGGTCGTCGAACAGGAAATGCCGGCGCAGCTTCGGCTTGTCTTCGACCGTCAGCGACACCGGGAAGTTGCCGCAGTGGAACAGCAGCTCGCCGTTCGGATGGTCCGGGTGCCGGATCGTCAAATCCGCGAAGAACGTCGGCGCTTCGTTCATCGCCGCCGCCTGCACCATGACCGAGGTGATCGCGCCGTGAATGTCCGTTTCGCACGTCACCGGAATTTGCTCGTCGGTCAGAATGGCGTTGGCCAGGCACGGCATGATGCCGATCGCGTCCTGCAGCGCCGACCAGCACTGGATCGCGATCGCCGTGCTGCCGGTGTCCAGCGCGTACTTCTTCATCGCCACCTTCAGCGCCGCCACCCGGCGAACGTCGTCGTCCGTCACCTCCGACACGTCCAGCTTCTCGCGAATGTACGCGACCGCCTCCTCCAGTTCGGCGCCGCCTCCTTTCTCAACGCGCTGGGCCGCGCGCGTCATCTCGACCAGCGTGATCGGATGCAGCTCGATGCCGAACCGCTCCAGCAGTTCGCCCTCGTTGCAGATCATCGTCCAGAACGAGGCCGGGCGCGGACCGATCTGCAAAATGCGCAGCTGGCGGAAATGCCGCACGACGTTGGCGGCGGCGATGAAGTTTTGGAAGCCGCGCTCGAACACCGGGTCTTCCACCCGGCTGTTCGTGACGTATGTGAACGGAACGTTGAACCGCCGAAGGACCTTCCCGGTCGCGAACAGGCCGCATTGCGTGTCGCGCAGCCGCATGCCGTCCTCAAGCGGCGCCTCGTCGCGCGGTCCCCATAGCAGCACCGGCTTGCCCAGCGCCTTCGCGACGCGGGCGACCGTGTCCTCCGTCCCGAAGTTGCAATGCGGGAAAAACACCGCGTCCACCTGCTCCCGCCGGAACCGCTCGACGATCTGCTCCGCGCCGATCCGGTCGTCGTACAGCAGCCCTTCTTCGTTCAGCCCTTCCAGATCGACAACGTCGATATCGAGGCCGAACGAATCCATCTTTTCGCGGATCAGCACCTTGTACCGGAAGGCGTCCTTCTCGCTAAACACGAACCGCCGGGTTGGCGCATAGCCCAGCTTGAGCTTTTTCATCCCGGATGTCTCCTCTCGCAAGTTGATAAAATTTTTTAGTTATTTTATATAAAATAATCCGTTTTCACCCCTATCCTAGCACCGTTTGGCGTTAGCGTCAACAAAATAGCGGCTTAAAGTCTTTGGATCTTTTAGCTTATTTTAAATACAAATAACTAAAAAAATTTATATAAAAGTTGCCGAGCAGCACAAGCGAAGGCGCGGAATGCCCGTTTTTAACTCTAACCCCGCCTTCGCTTGACGAGCGGATCGCTGAAGCCTCTAACGACGCAGTTCTCGAAGTATTCGTTGTACCCCGCCGCCTCCAGGCAAACGATCTTCTCCGCCGCGTCCATGCTGGTGAAGCTTCTCCTCGGACACAATCAATTGCGGAGGAGCCACTAAGCCCGAAATCAAACTTATTTCGTCGCATGGGGAGGACCGAGGAGCCCGCTAACCAAAATTCCCCTGACCGGCTCTGCAGACCGATCGGGGGAACGCTTTGCACACATCGCGAATCAGTTGATCGCCGCCATCTCCCGCTCCTGCCGCCATTCCAGCAAACAGTAGGGATAGTCGGACTGTTTCACTTCGAAGCCGAGCCTGAGGTAGAACGCCACCGCCGGATCGCTCTGCAACGTTCGCACGCTCAGGGGCTTGCCCAATTCCCGCGCCGCCGTCTGCAGGCTCTGCACGAGGCCGGTGCCGATGCCCTGGTTCCGGTAAGCCGGCAGCAGCGCGATGTCCACCAGCACGACTTCGTCGTGCGTAATCGCCGTCGTAATTTTGCCGGCCCGGTGCGGCCCTACGCGGATGAGCAGCGTGTCGGACAGCGGGTAGCGCTTCGAACAGGCAAGCTCTCTCGTCTCGTATTGCATGCGGATAAAAGCATCGATCTCCTCGCGCGGCCATCCGAGCCCCTCCAGTTCGGGCTTTCTGGCCGTTGCGTACACGTCGTAAAAAAACGAAGCGTCTTCGTCGCACGGAACTTGCAGCCCCACCTTGTCCAGCATTCTTGTTTTTCCTCCCCCGTCGGGCTCCGCTTGCCGGCTTGCTGTCGATTGCGAGTCGTTTGCCGAAAATAAACGCGGTTTGTACGACATTGTAACGATCGAAGCTGAAAAAACGCTGAACAACTTGAGCCGAGCGATCCGCCGTCGTATCATAAGGTTCTGATCGCTTTTTTTCGGAGGACTTGCGCGTGAAGGCCCTGTGCGTCCGCTACGAAACTTACGGAGATCCGTGCGAAGTGCTGAAGCCGGCGGCCATGGACGTGCGGCCCCCGGCCGAGGGGGAACTGCTCGTCCGGATCGCTGCCCGACCGATCAATCCGTCCGACCTGATCCCCGTCCGCGGCGCCTATGCGCACCGGCTCCCGCTTCCCGCCGTTCCCGGCTACGAAGGGGTCGGCGTCGTCGAAGCGGTCGGCGGGCGCGTCTCCCGGACTTGGCTCGGACGGCGGGTGCTGCCGTTGCGCGGAGAAGGCACCTGGCAGCAATATGCCCGCGTCCCCGCCGTTTGGGCGGTTCCCGTCCCGGCGGCCTTGGACGACTTTGCCGCCGCCCAACTGTACATCAACCCGCTGACCGCCTGGGTAACCTGCACCGAAACGCTGGGCCTGCGCCCCGGCGACGTTCTGGTGCTGAACGCCGCGGGTTCGGCCCTCGGCCGCCTCTACGCGCAGTTGGCGCGCTTGCTCGGCTTTCGGCTGCTCGCCGCGGTGCGCAGCGCCGTCCACCGGGAGGAGCTTGTTCGGCTCGGCGCCGAGCGGGTCGTCGTGGAACGTTCGGAGCCTCTGTTGCCGCAGGAGGACGCCGGCAGGGGGGGCAGCCGTGCCTCTTCCCTGAAGCGAGCCGTCGCCGAGATGACGGGCGGCCGGGGGGCCGCGGCCGCCGTCGACTGCGTCGGGGGACCTGCCGCGGCGGAGCTCGCGGGCTGCCTGCGGCCCGGCGGTCCCTTGCTGTCGCTCGGCCTCCTCTCCGGCCGGCCGGCCGACGCGGCGGCCGTCGTCCGCGCCGGGGCCGTCCCGAAGCTGTTCCACCTCCGGCATTGGAACGAACAGGCGACGCCGGCCGCCTGGCACGAAGCGTTCGGGCGGCTGATCGAGCTGGCCGGCGGCGGCCGGCTCGAGCTGATGCGGCCGGGCCCCGCTTACGGCCTCGCCGACGTGCGGACGGCCGTCCGCGCCGCCGAGAGCGCCTCGCCGAACCTGGGAAAAACGATGCTGGTCGGATAACCCGCCCGCTCCGCTCCCAACAGCAGAAGAAGCCCTCCGCTTCCCCGCCGGGAAACGAAGGGCTCCTTCCTGCGCCCGGACCGTTCACCGCGCCAACGCTAACAAAGCCCCACAAATGTGGAGCTCGGCTACGAAGCTTACTTAAGTACTTTGCGGGGACAAATGCGGATAGCCCCCGCCTCGCTCGCAAGCTCTGGGGGGCGCCTGCGCCGGCTTCGTCCGGCTCAAACGTCGTAGTTGACGATATAGTCGTGCAGCTCGGTGTTGTAATGGCCGACGCTGTACTCCATCACCCGGCCGTCCGCGTCGTACGAATACCGCATCCGCCTGAGCAGCGGGACGCCTTCGGGGACTTCCAGCCATTTCGCGGTTTCGGCGGAGGCGGGCCCGACCGAGAAGCGGTCGCTGAAATTTTCCAGGTAAATCCGGTTCTCCTCCAAAAAATCGTACAGCGAGCGGATTTCCGGCTCCTCCGCCGCGGCGCCGGCCACGGAAGCGGGCAAGTAGTGGAAGTAGTGGATATAGGGCGTCTCGTTCAGCAAGTACAGCCGCTCGACCCGGAAGCAGCGCGCGCCGAACAGCCGGTGCAGCTGCGTGTCCGGATCGCACTCCACGATGCCGAAGCCCAGTTGCCGCTTGCGGATTTTGTGCCCTTCCTCGACCAAAATTTCGGTGAAGCGCTTGCCCTTGGACAGCCGGGAAAACGACGTGTTGCGAATGACCGTCGTTCCCACCCCGCTCCGCTTGTCGACGTATCCTTCCTGCGCCAGCTCGCCGATCGCGTTGCGCACCGTCATCTTGCTGACCTGAAATTCCTTCTCGAGCTGCGGTTCCGACGGAATGAGCGAGCCGAGCGGGTATTCCCCGTGCAAAATCCGGTCCTTGATAATTTTTTTGAGCTGCAGGTACAGCGGTCCTTGCTTGCGCGTAATCGGCATCGGCTTCGTCCTACCTTTCCACGTCCAAACCTTGTTCTCCCATCGCCCGAATCACTTCCGCCTCCGTCGCGACCGGCGTGTCGCCGGCGGTCGTGTGCGCCAGCATCGCCGCCGCAGCGGCGAACGCGACCGTCCGCTCGGCGGGCCAGCCGCTCAGCTCGCCGTGCACGATGCCGGCGGCGAACGCGTCCCCGGCCCCGATGCGGTCGTACACGGGAAACGCAAGCGTCCGGGAGAAGGCGAAGGCGCCGTCCTTGTAGACGTACCCCCGCAGCGAATGCGTTCCGTCCCGGTTCACCGTCCGGCGCGTGCCGGCGACAACCCGGATGCCATACTGATTCGCCGCGCGGGGGACGAGATCCTGCAATTGCGCGTCCGGTTCCGCCGCATCCGTCCGCATGCCGAGCGTCAGCATGGCGTCCTTCTCGTTCATCATCGCCACATCGCACAGCGCCAGCATGTCCTCGTAGTGCGGCCGCGCTCGCTCGTGGCCGTCCGGCCCCCACAGCGACGGGCGGTAGTTGCAGTCGAACACGACCGCGGCGCCCGCCCGCTTCGCTTCCCGCGCCAGCGCCTTCATGTGGCCGCGGACGGTGTCGTTCATCGCCAGCGCGATGCCGCAGAGATGAACGACGTCCGCGTCCCGGACGGCCGCCCGGAAATCGTACGCGTCCGCCGCGGCCGTGTTGAAGCTGCTGCCGAGCCGGTCCGTATATGTGACGCGGCTGGGCCGGGGGCCGAACCCGTTCTCCAGAAAATACATGCCGATGTGCTTGCCGCCGCGGCGAATGTGATCCGTGCCGATGCCCAGCTTCCGCAAATAGGCGACCGCCGCCTCGCCGAGCGGATGTTCCGGCAGCGTCGTGATCAGGAAGCCGTCGTGGCCGAGCCGGGACAAGGCCGCCGCGAAGTTGACCCCCGTGCCCGAAAACGTGTAGCGAAGCGTGTCGGCTTGCGCCAGCGTTTCGTATCCCGGCACCTGAAGGCGCATCATCACTTCGCCGAACGCCGCGATTCGCCTACGCATAGCGGTCCACCAGCGCCGTCAGCGCGCGGTGCAGCTTGCGCACTTCCGCCACGATCGTATCGCCGCTCGCCGGATCAACGATCGAGGAGTAGACGTGCGGAATCACTTGCGGCACGCCGGCCTCCAGCGCGATGCGCACGATCGCCTCGAAGTTGTCCGGATCGATGCCGCCGGTCGGCTCCAGCGCGAAGCCCTCCTCGGCGCACGCCTCGGCGACGGCGCGGTATTCGTCTTCGAGCTTGAGCCCCTGCATGGGGAAAAACTTCAGCGCGTTGCCGCCCATGTCGCGCACAAGCGCGATCGCCGCCTTCACCGGCACGATCGCCGGCTCCGGGCACGCCGCGCTCGCCGGCCCCGTCGACAAGTTGACGAAGCCGGGCTTGCCGGACGGCGACACGAGGCTGTTGATCCAGCCATCCCGCCCCTGCAAGTTCGCCCGGGTGGCGCCGACGGCGGGGAACACCTGGTTGATGTGCGCGCCGGCGTAGCTTCGTGCGATTTCGGCGACGACGGCCGCCTGCCGGTTGTCGCCCGAGCCGAGGCCGATCGACACCGCATCGTCGATCGCTTCCCCGTACGCCTTCATCGCGGCGGCGGCGGCTTCGGCGCTCGGGTAGTTTTTGGACAGGACGCCGACCAGCACATGGCCTTCCGCCGCCTCGAACACGTCCCGCGCATTGCCGATGCCGCCCGCCAGCACGTTCAGCGCCGCGCGGCTGCGGTACAGTCTGTTGCCGATGCCCGCCATTCAGATTTCCTCCTTCCCGGAGACGTTATCGCCGGCCGCAGGCCGGCGCTGCGGTTGCCGGTCCGTCACGATGCGGCGAAACGCGTCCACGATGACTTGCATGTCGTCTCCCTGCAGCGAGCGGGGGTCGATGTCGAAGTACCCTTGCTTCACGCCGTAATCTCGCGTGTAAATCGCGATTTCCCCTGCGCGCAGCCGGTCGGCCGCCTCCTGCGCGGTCACGCCCGCCTGCGCCGGGTCGAGGCGAATCCGTCCCCGGCTGATCTTGCGGCCGGCTTCGTCGCGGACGATCGCCACCTCGACGCCGGGCAGTTCCGCGAGCGGCAGCAGCGCCTGCAGCGCCTCCATTTCCCGCTCGTGCGTATCGGGCTTCGCCCAGTACTCGTCGATGGCCTTGAGCAGGCCGAACGTCGCTTCCTTGCCGACCTTCATGCTCCGCCCGATGCCGTGAAGCTGCGCCTTGACCCACTCGACGTACCGGCGCTTGCCGGCAACGATGCCCGAAGTCGGTCCTTCGATCGCCTTCGAGCCGCTGTAGATGGCCAGGTCCGACACCCGAACGTACTTGCGCAGGTCCTCCTCGGCCGCCGCGTCGACGATGAGCGGCACGCCGCGCCGCTGCGCGACTTCCCAGGCGTCCTCGACCGAAATCATGTTTTTCTGCACGCAGTGGTGCGACTTGACGTACAGAATCGCCGCCGTCCGCTCGCCGATCGCCTCCTCGATATGCTCCTTGCGGCCTTCGTTGGCGTAGCCGACTTCGACCAGTTCGCCGCCGCCCAGATAGATCATCGTCTCGACCGGCGCCCCGTATTGCACGTTGTGGCCCTTGAGCATGACGATCTCGTTCCGCGCGATCGGCTCCCGGTGCAGGCGCAGGCTCAGCCGCCGGTCGCCCCGCGTGACGATGCCGGCGACGGACAGCGCGATGCCGCTGGACGCCGAATTGACGACGACGGCCGCCTCCGCGCCGAGAGCGGCGGCGATATGGTCGCCGGCCTTGTCCGCCAGATCGGCGATTTCGACGTAGCGCTGTCCGCCTTCCTTCATCGCCTCCATCACCGTGTCGGTCGGCGCCGACACGCCGATGACGCTCATCCGGCCGCTGGCGTTGACGACCCTTTTCAACCCGTACTTAGCAAGCAATGAATCTCCCATGGACATACACCCCTATCGCTTCGATATACCGGTCCGCCACCCGCCGCTCGCCTTCCGAATCGATCAGTTCGCACGGGCCGGATCGGACGGCGAACAGCGTCAGATGGGCCGGCTCGCCCTCCCGGATGCGGCCGAGCTCCGGCCGGCCGAGCCAGGCGGCCGGCCGGACCGTGACCGCCTCGACGACGTCGGCGAGGCGGTAGCCGAGCAGCATAAACTTCGTCAGCACGTTCGCCATGCCGTACACCGGCCCGTCCAGCCGGTTGCCGCGGTAGATGTCGGTGCTGATCGTGTCCGGCCGCACGCCCGCCCGCAGCGCCGCCTCGGCCGCCCTGAACGAGAAGCTGGCGCTGCCGTGCCCGACGTCGAGACGAACGCCCCGGCCGATGGCGGCGGTCAGCTCCGGCAGCGGCCGGCCCTCGGCGTCGAACAGATTGTTCGGCTTGCCGTGCAGGCAGTGGGTGACGATATCCCCTTCGCTCAGCAAGGCGAGAATGTCGCGGATCGGCGGCGGCGCCGACCCGATGTGCACCATGAGCGGCAAGGACAGCCGCCGGGACAGCTGCCGCGCCAGGCGCAGCGGCTCGATTCCGCTGTCCTTCACGACGCTCCGGCTCATGCGCGCCTTCAGGCCGACGATAAAATCGGGATGCGCCGCGGCCGCCGCCGCCGCCCGCTCCGCATCGATCCAGGCGAGATCGGACAATTCGTCGACCCGCTCCAGCCCGATGCGCGAAATGTTCAGGAAGGCGAGCAAGTTCGTCGCCGCCTTCCGCCCGCTTGCGCGCAGCTCGCCGATCCGGTCCGCGCCGCAGCTGCCGGCGTCGACGACCGTCGTCACGCCTTGCCGGACGCCGATCTCGTCGAGCTCGTCGCCGTACGGGTCGAATTCGGCGAAGGCGTGCGCGTGCATGTCGATCCAGCCGCTGGAGACGTACAGCCCCGTTCCGTCGATGCCGTCCTCTCCGGCTTGCGCCTCCGCCGCGCCGGCCGATGCGACCTTCGCGATGCGGCCGTCCTCGATGACGATGTCGACCGGCCGCTCGTCGGTCCGCTTCACGTTGCGAATTACGAAACGGTTGCTCATGCCCTCTCCTCTCGCACCGTTAACGTCAGCCTTCCGCCGACGGATCGGTGTCCATTTTTTCGGCCGTCCGCCAGAATTCTCCTTTTTAGCATAACAGAACCGGCCCGATTGGTAAATATAACGTTATGATGTTTTAATGCCGCAAACCGCCCTCCGCATCTACTTACCCTTTGACGGCGCCCGCGACCATGCCCTTCATGATCTGCTCCTGAAAAATCAAATAGACGACGATCGTCGGCACGACCGCGACCGCCATCGCCGCCATCGTCAAGCCGTAGTCGGTGCCGAAGCCGTCGGAGAAGATCGTCAGGCTGAGCGGCAGCGTCTTGAGCGCTTGCGAGTTGATGAACACGAGCGCGAACGCGAATTCGTTCCAATACCTTAGAAAAGCGAGAATCGCCACGGTCGCCAACGCCGGAGCCGCCAGCGGCAGCATCAGCCGGAACAGCACGCCCCAATAGCCCATGCCGTCGATCAGCGCGGCTTCTTCGATCTCCTTCGGAATCGACGACATGTAAGCGGAAATGATAAAAATCGAGATCGACAGTTCGAACGCGGTGTAGGGCAGAATGAGCGCCCCGTACGTATCGAGCATGCCGATGCGGTTCAGCATAATGAATAGCGGCACGAGCGTGCTGTGGATCGGAATGAGCATGCCGAGCAAGAGGAACGCCAGAATCGGACCTTTGAGCCGGAAGTTGTACCGGGACAGCACGAACGCCGGCAGCGCCGCGAGCAGCAGCGTGAGCGCGAGCGCGATGACGGAAACGATCGCCGAGTTGACCATGGCCCGGCCCATGTGGCCCAGTTCCCAGGCGCGGGTAATATTCGCCAGCACCGGCTTCAGCGGCAGCGAATACGGATGTTGGAAAAATTCCTGGTTCGTCTTGAACGCGCTCACGAACAGCCAGTACAGCGGGTACAGCGTCAATAGAGAATAAACGGCCAAGACGACGTTGCGGATCGAACCCGCCAGCGCCTTCGCAGGCGAGCGACGGCGGCCCGGAAGAGACGGCGCCGTGGCGGCGGACAGTTGCTTCATCTTTTCACCTCCATCAGGACGAGCTTCTGCGGTTCATCAGCAGTTGGCTGAACACAATGAGCACGGCGCTGACAAGAACGATCAGCGTGGAGATCGCCGAGCCGTATCCGTAACGGTACACGGCGAACGTGCTGTTGTACATGTAGGTGGCGAGCAGTTCCGTCGTATGCGCCGGTCCGCCGTGCGTCATGACGAACACCAGATCGAACGCCTTGAGGCTTCCGGCGATGCACATGATGACGGTCACCTTGATCGTGTCCCAGATCATCGGCAGCGTCACGAGAACGAGCTTGCGCAGCCCGACCGCCCCGTCCAAACGCGCGGCCTCGTCAACCTCGGACGGCAAGTTTTGAATCGCCGAGATGAAGATGATCAGATAAGGTCCGATGTTGGCCCAGATGATCGGCATCGCGACGGCGTACATGTTGATGTCCGGATCGGACAGCCACGGCATCGTCCACGACTCCAGCCCGATCAGCTTCAGCGCATAGTTCAGCACGCCGATCTGCGGATGATAAATGTACTTCCAGATGAGTGCGACGACGACCGTCGACAGCACCATCGGCATGAACACCGCCGACCGCACCGCCCGGAAAAACCACGTGTTCCGGTTCACCAGCAGCGCCAGCACGAGCGCGATCGGAAGCTGCCCGAGAATCGAGGCGAACACGACGATGATGTTGTTTTTCAAGGCGCGCCAGAACAGCGGTTCCTGAATGACCGAGACGTAATTCCGCCAACCCGCGAATTTGGGGTCGCCGATGCCGCTCCAGTCGAAAAAGCCGTAATAAGCCGACCAGACGATCGGAACGATCGCAAACAAGGCGTACACCGCGAGCCCCGGAACCAAGCAGGCCACCATAAACGACCGCAAACGGCCGGCGTTCGTCATAAGCTTCCTCCTCCCCTCCCGCAACCGTTATCGTCAGCCGCAGGCTGATGGATCGGTTGTCGGGCACCCGCAACCGTTATCGTCAGCCGCAGGCTGATGCCAAGCTCCGCCGACGAAACATCCGCATCCCGGCCGGATGCGGATGCCGTCACCTTTCCGCTTATTTGCGCGCGCCCGCCTGGGCCGCCTCGACCTTGGCCGCGACGGCGGCCGGATCGGCCCCGAGCATCAGTTCCTGCAGGCCGTTGTTGACCGCCTCCGCGCCGGCGGCCGACAAGTAGAGGTCGTACACCGGGCTGAACGACAGCGTCTTCACGAGACTGAACGCTTCGTTGAACAGCGGCGTTACCTTGGACGCGTCGATGTCGACGTTGTACATGACCATCGAATTGCTCTCGGCCACCGCTTTTTGCGCTTCCGCGTTGCTCAGCTTGTAGATGAGTTCCAGCGCCAACTCGCGCTTCTTGTCCTGAACTTCCGAGTTCAGGACGAAGCCGCCGCCGGGACCGCCCGTAATCGTGTTCGGTTGACCCTTGCCGTTCGGAAGCGTCGGGAACACGGCCACGCCCACCTTCTCCAATTGCTCCGGCGTCGCCGACGCCGCCCAGTCGCTGATCGACCAGGCGCCGTTCATGATCATCGCGGCGTTGCCCTGGATGAAGTACTGCTCCGCCTGCGTGTTGTCCAGGCTGTTCGCGCCTTCCTGGAACGCTCCGGCGTCCGCCAGCTGCTTGAAGTAGGTCAGCGCTTGCACGAAGATCGGATCGTTGAACGACGCGCCGTCGCCGTCCTTCGCCTTCATGAACCAGTCCGTGCCGGTGAGCCGGTCCGCCATGACGCCGAACATCGTCGACTGGGCGACCCAGGGCGCCTGGTTGCCGAGCGCGAACGGCGTGATGCCTTTTTTCTTGAACGCGTCGACGACTTTCAGCAGTTCATCCCACGTTTTCGGCACGCTCAGCCCGTTTTGCTCGAACAGTTCCTTGTTGTAGAAGAGGAACGACGTCGCCGACATGGCCACCGGCACCGAATAGACCTCGTTGTCGTAGGTGAAAATGTCGGTCGCGCCCGGCAGGAAGCCGTTCTTCCAATCCGGGTGGCTCTCCAGCAAGTCCGTGATCGGTTGAATGAGACCGGCCTTCTGGAACTCGTCGGTGAAGCTTCCCGAATAGGACAGGAACACGTCCGGCAATTCGCGGGCGGCCGCCACCGTCTGGATCCGCTGCCGATAAGCGTCTGTCGGAATCGGCTGCGAATCGAGCTCGACTTCCGGATGCTCCGCTTGGAAATCGCTGAGCAGCTTGCGCACCGTCTGGGCGCGCAGGTCGTCGCCCGAATAGTTGTGCCAGATCGACAGCTTGATCTTCTCCCCGTTCGATCCGTCGGTTCCGCCGCTCGCTCCGGCCCCGGCCGTTCCGGAAGCTCCGCCCTCGTTCGACCCCGAGCTGCCGCAGCCGGCCAGAGCAGCCGCCAGCAAGGGCAAAACGACAAGCCCCTTGTACATCTTTGTCATGTTTTCTAACCTCCCTGTGTTGGCTTTCCTCTTCTATTATAATTTTCTCCCGGCCGGGCATAAGGGGAGAGAATTCAGAGCCAGGGGGGTGATCCTTCAGAAATTGCTGCGGTATTCGGAAGGCGTCAGCCCGGTGTGCCGTTTGAACAGGCCGGTAAAATATTTGATATCCTCGTACCCGACGCTTCTGGCGATCTCCCGGATTTTCGCGCCCGTTCCGGACAGCAGCGCCATCGCCCTCTCCATCCTTTCCTTCGTCACGAACTCGAGGTACGTCGCCCCGGTTTCCCGCCGGAACAGATCGCTCAAATAGTTCGGGTTGACGTGAATGTGGGAAGCGACCTGCTGCAGCGTCACGTTCTCGCCGAGATGCTCTTTGACGTAGGCGACCGCTTCGGCGATATAAGGGTGTTCTCCCGCGCTGATCTCCATATACTCGCCCATCATCGCCTCAAGCCGTTCTCCCAGCGCCCGTTCGGGCCCTTCCAGCAGTTCCTCCGGATCGGGGAGCCGCATTCGGCCGGCGCGCAGCGTCTTGCCGGCGGAACGGGCCGCCCCCTCCAGCCAGCGGTAAGCGGCGGTCAGCAGCATGTGCGCATACGCGTGCAGAGAGTCGGGCGTCGCCTCGGGATCGCGCCGAATCCGCTCGCACAGTCCGTCCGCCATGCGCCGCAGCTCCGCCGCGTTGCCGCTTTTGAGCAGCCGAACGAGCTCCAGCTCCTCTTCCTTGGAACAGACCGGATCGATCCCCTTGCGATTGCGGACGTCTTCGTACGCCACGAACCCGGCTTCCTCCAGAAACCAGGCGTAGCGCGACGCCAGTTCCGCCTCCCGAAAAGAATCGCCGAGCGCATCCAGCCGCCGCACCGCCGAGCCGGCCGAGACGAACAGGCGGCAGCCGAGCTTCGCCTCCAGATCCGCAAACGCCTGCCGCACCGCGCGTTCTTCTTCTTCCCCACCCTTGCGGTTCAGCACGGCCAGCGTCTTCTTCCCGTAATGCAGCGTAACCGCGCCGTAGCGGTCCCGCAGCAGACTGCGGATCGAGAAATGCAGGAAGCCGGCCGACATCCGCTCGTCCCGGCGCAGCGCCGCGACGATGACGACCTGAAGCCGGCCGCCGCCGGCGCTCCCGTCTTCGGACGGCGTGAAGCCGAAGCCCGGAAACAGCCGCCGCAGCTCCTCCTCCGCCTCGCGATCCGGCGCATGGCCGTGGAACAGCAAATCCTCCAGCGCGCCGCCGCGCAAGCCGCCCGCAGGTTCCGCCGAACGCGCCGGGGCGGGAGCCGTCCTCGCCAGCAGCCGCTGCTTCGCGTTCCGCACGGCATGAACGATCTCGTCGGGACCGCTCGTTTTCAGAATGTAGTCGCCGACTCCCTCGCGAATGGCCCGCTGCATGTATGAAAACTGGTCGAAACCGCTTAACACGACGATTTCCGTCTCCGGATAGTCGCGCTTGATCCGCGCCGCCATCTCCAGGCCGGTGATGCCGGTCATCTCGATGTCGGTGAGCACGATGCCCGGACGCTCCCGGGGAATTCGGGCCAGCGCCTCCTCGGCCGACGCCGCCGGCGCCAGCAGCACAAACCCGTGCTCCCCCCACGCGATTGCGCTCGCCAATCCGTGGCGAATGTGAGCGTCGTCGTCAACGATCATCAGCTTCATCGTCGGTTCCCCCCCTTAACGGAATCGTAAAGGCGACCTTCGTCCCGAGGCCTTCCCAGCTTTCGAGCCGGAGGCCGGAGCTGCCGGGATAGTGCAGCTTGATCCGGTGATGGACGTTGCGCAGCCCGTACCCGCCGCCGCTTCGTTCGCCCGGCGCCGGCTGGCGCCGTTCCGGCTTGCGGTCGAGCGAGCCGCGCAGCCGTTCCAGCGCTTCCGCGCTCATCCCGACCCCGTTGTCCTGCACGGCCACCTGCAGTTCATCGCCTTCGCGGGCCATGACGACCTCGATCATACCTTTTCCGCCCTTCGGCAGCACGCCGTGGCGAATCGCATTCTCGATCAGCGGCTGCAGCAGCAGCTTGAGCATCATCCCGGACTCGGCCGCGGGATCGATATCGAACCGGACCTCCAGCCCGTCGGCATACCGCTCGGCCTGAATCTGCACGTAGCTTCTTGCGTGCGCCGCCTCCTGCCGAACGGTGCAAAACTCCTCCCCGTCGTTCAGGCTGAACCGCAAAAAATCGCTGAGCGCCCCCACCATCCGCGCGATGCGGGTTTGCCGATTGGCGAGCGCCAGCCAATGGACCGATGAGAGCGTGTTGTACAGGAAATGCGGGTGGATTTGCGCCTGAAGCGCCATCAAGTCGGCTTCCTTCTTGCGCGCTTCGTCGCGCTTCACCCGTTCGGTCAACCGCCGAATCCGCCCGCTCAGCCGGTTGTAGCTCATGAGCAGCTGTCCCACCTCGTCCATCGTCTGCACCGGGAGCGCCGGCAGCTCTTCCTCCGGATTGCCGTTCTTCAGAAAATGAGCCAGCCGGTTCAGCGGCCTCGTGATCCGGGCGATCAAGAACAGAATCATGCCGGCCAATATGAGCGCTTCCAAAACGACCGCCACCGCGGTGAGTCGCAGCAGATGCTGGTTTTCGCTGCTGTACTGCTTGAACGGGATCACCCCGAGCAACGTCCAGCCGACATTGGGCATCCGATAGGTCATAATCGTCATTTTCCCGTCGCCGCTGCCGTAATTCAGGAAGCCGCCGGAGGCGCTTGCCAGGTTCAACCCGGGGAACCGCTTCTCGACCGGCTCTCCCGTTTCGGAGCCGTCCCCGCCGGCGATAATGCGCCCGCTCGAGTCCAGCAGGAGCACGTACCGGTCTCCCTCCATGCCGGACTGCCGCAAATTCCGCGTCAGCACCTCCCGGCTCAGGCTGATCTCCAGCGTGCCGATCTTGGCGTAATGGTCCGTGCTGCGGATCGGGCGAATGAGCGCGACCGTCTGTTCCGCACTTCCCGGCCCGCCGGCCGGCCCGATCAGCGTCCACGTCTTGTTCTCATCCTCCGTTTCCGGCGACGCGCCGGTATCGTCCGAACGAACCGGCTGCAGGGCGCTCGTCACCTGGGAATAGGAGATGCCCTCCTTGTCGTCGGCCGGAATGATGCGAATGTTGGCGATATAATCTTTGGAAAAGACGAGGTTGGTCAAAAACACGATAATGGAACTGCGCAGCACGACGTTGCGCTGCGAGGCGTTCAAATAGCTCTGGACGTCGTCGTCTCCGATCAGGAAGACGGACAAATTTTCCGCATCCTTGATCATGAGCTGAAACTGCGTGTCGAGCTGACGCAAGATGTTCATCCCCGTCAGCTTGGCCTTCTCTTCCGAAACGGTGGACGCGGTATGGTAGGAAAAAGAACCCAGCAGCACGACCGGACCCATCATGGAAACAATGAGCATGAACGACAGTTTTCTTTTGAGCGAACGCCCGAGCCAATGCCTCAACCGACACTCCACCTTTCGGCTTTTAAAGATTATTACATCATAATGTTAATAGGTATTAAGCATTATGGGAATGCCATTTGCGCAAAAATATAAGCGCACGCCAAATTCCGACGGTTGTTGCAATCGCTTTCGATATGGGAAAGCGACAATCCGCGCTTGTCTTCCGGCCGTCTCCGTCTTCCCCATGCAACAAAAAAAAGCACCTCCTGCCAAGGAAGTGCTTGTTCGCGTTGCCGCCGCATGGCGGCCTTCGTTACGTTAGCCGGCCCGGCAGCGTCCTACTCTCCCGGGACCCTGCGGTCCAAGTACCATCGGCGCTGGAGGGCTTAACGGTCGTGTTCGGGATGGGTACGCGTGGAACCCCTCCGCCATCACCACCGGACCGACTTCGCAGCTCTCGCTGCTATTATTCGCGCATCTTCTGCTGCGCGAACTCAAGGCTCGCACCTTGATAACCGGATACGAAACATAAGCGATTGAAATCATCCGTGCCTTTGAGATCTT
>ENA-UOWJ01000246-UOWJ01000246.1-bioreactor-metagenome-genome-assembly--contig:-NODE-246-length-32730-cov-9.381362_pt1 | contig 32730 bp, 25 predicted proteins | sample MGYA00238156_ERZ761611 | MGnify/ENA primary metagenome ERZ761611 (study PRJEB28900, sample SAMN06268034) | bioreactor metagenome | isolation source: Joint BioEnergy Institute, California, USA | place...
GCCGGCTTCAAAAAAGTTGCTGAAGCGATGATTTCGCAAGGGGTGATTTAATTTATAATACTACTAAGACCTGCCACTAAATAGTGACAGGTCTTTTTCCTTAAAAAATAATATATTTTCATATCGAAATAGCAAAATTATAAATGACTTCCTATAATTCTTTCAGCTTCCTTACTTTCATTTTTTCTTTAATGATGGGACTTAAAGTTTGCATCAGCATTGCCACAATCAAGATTACACCTTTAATCGTATCATTGATTAACGAATCCACTGCCAACGCAACAATAATTTTATCAATAACAGTATAGGACATGGCACCAAACAAGATTCCGATACATTTGCCACGTCCACCTGACATGCTTATTCCGCCAATAACTACTGCAGCGATGGCGTACATTTCATAACTTTTTCCGGTGGTTGCCGGGTCAATACTTGCATTCATAGCAATCCATAGGAAGGCGGCTAAACCAACCATGGCACCAGATAAACCAAAGACAATGACGCGGAACAAATTCACCTGAATCCCGGATAAACGGGCTGCTCCTGCATTACTTCCAACCGCATACAATTTTTTCCCAAACTTTGTGCGAGTTGATATATAAATGAATAGAACGGTCACTAATATTAGAAAAATGCCTGTTACCGGAATAGTAAACAGAATCCCGTTACCGAACTTATAAAACAGATCGAAACTACTTAACGTATTGATTATTTTATAAACTGAGTTTGTTCCTCCTGTAAGTTCTGGATTCAGAATTTTACACGAATATTGAGACAAAGATCGGAAAATTAGCATCGTAGCTAAAGTTACAATAAATGATGGGATTTTGGTAACTCCGACCAAGACACCATTCAACAAGCCGCAAATCAATCCAAAAACAATAGCAAAAATTAAAGTTACTATGATACTATCAGTCATATTGAAAATAATAACAGAATAGCCGCCAACTAAAGCCAGTGTAGAACCAACTGAAAGATCAATTTCGCCGGTTATAACAACTATTCCCATTCCAAGCGCGATTATACCTATTACAGAGGTATGACGAAGAATATTCATGACCCCATTCCAAGTAATTCCACCATTACTAATGTAATAAATCAGAAAAATAATAAAAAAAATGAAGATAAAACTGTATCCTGACCAAGTTGCAGATACATATTTCAATATTTTATTATCATTGGTTTTCACCATCTTCATGTCCTCCTATTGCTTGGGTTGAGTACATCATAACTGTTTCCTCATCAATTTCATCATGCTGCAGTATTTTAATAATTTCTCCATTATAGAAAACGGCACAGCGGTCGGCAATCTTCTGTAATTCCGGTATTTCCAGGGTATTAATTAATATTGTTTTCCCTTGCTCTGCCAGATTTAAAATTAACTTATAAATTTCAGCTTTGGCCCCAACATCAATACCTTGTGTCGGATTATCCAACAAGAGAATATCCGCTTCTGTATTTAGCCATCTGGCAAGAAAGACTTTTTGTTGATTCCCGCCACTCAAAGAAGTAATACCGTAGCTTGGTTTATTACATTTAATCCCTAGCATCTCTTTATAGTTATAAAATTTATTTAGTTCTTTACTATAGTTGATATGAAAATTTAAAGCCGAAAGAGTATGTTCAGCTACATACATATTTTCCAACAATGACATATCAGGAATAACAGAGTTTTCTTTTCGATTTGAAGGTAGTAAGGCCATTTTTGCCTTCATTGCAACATGGATACTGCCATTTTTTATTGGTTTATCAAATACAAAAATTGAACCGCTTTGCGCCGGTTGAGTTCCAAATATCGCATTCATCAATTCACTGCTTCCTGATCCCTTCAAACCGGTAAGTCCTAAAATTTCACCTTTTCTTACAGTAAGATTAATTTTTTTAAATCCTTCACCAGAAAATTTTTTCAATTCTAGAACCACATTACCGAGTTTCCTTTTTTGATAAATCTCCAATGTAGAGTAACTAGCCCCAACAAGTAATCGAGTAACTTCCTCAGGCGTCGCATCTGTAATCTTTCCACTTTGAATAAACATTCCGTTTCTCAACACTGTATAACGGTCAGATATTGTAAAAATTTCTGGCATTTTATGTGAAATGAAGATAATTGATTTTCCTTCATCGCGTAGTCGTCTTAAGATTATAAATAAGTGCTCAATTTCATCATTGCTCAGAGCAGTTGTTGGTTCATCTAAGATTAATAACTTTGCACTGAAAAATAAAGATTTTGAGATTTCAAGTAGTTGTTTTTCACTGACTTTAAGTGTTGATACTTCAGCTGTAGGATCAATTTCAATTCTTAGTCGTTCAAATAACTCCTTCGATTTTTGAATCATTTCTTTCTTCTTTAATGTGCCAAAACGATTTACATATTCTTTTCCTAAAAAAATATTTTCATACACCTTTAAGTCGTTAAACAAATTTAACTCTTGATGTACGAAGGCAATTCCTAATTCTTGTCTCTTTTTTATTGCTTGGTTTTCTATATGTTCTCCCTCAAAAATAACCTCACCTGAATCAAGTGGAATTACCCCTGTCAAAATATTCATTAATGTTGATTTACCTGCACCATTTTCCCCTAAAAGCGCATGTATTTCACCTTTTTCAACTGAAAAATTAACATCTTTCAGTACCGGGACACCATTAAAGCTTTTGTTAATATTTTTCATTTCCAAAATATTCATGTATAACACTCCCAGTCTTTAACGATGGAGACCAAAATCTTTAAAACAACTAACTGGAATTTACAGAGGCAAAGCAACGTAAATTCCAGGATTGGTTATCCACCTGTTATTCAAACGGTTGATAGTCCCCGACATTTTCAGACGTAACAACATCACATTGGATGACGTGATCTTGGGTAACTTCTTTTCCATCCAAATAATCCAATAAGTCTCGGATGGCTATCTGTATCATGGATGGGTTATAAGTAACAGACATTAACCCACCTAACTGAGCATATATATCTTTATATTCTTTCCCCTTAAGTACTGTATAAAGATCTTTCAGTCCCCCACATGCAGTTATAAATGGTTTATTGGAGTAAAATTCTGATTTTATTTCATCCGTAATAGCAGAACTATTTAAAGCTTCCAGAATTCCCATTGCCAGTTCATCATCTTCTGTATACCACCATTTAACCTTTGCATTTTCTTTACTTCCAAGGAGGGTTTCAAAATATTCTTTTGCTGTAGAACGGCTCCAGTTCATAGCACCGGATTCTTTAATACTCTTTAAATCTTTTTCTGTCCATTTAAGTTCATCAGCAATATATTCTCCGGCAACATCTTGTTTTCCCGTTAAATAATCATAGAAACCTTGATTACGCAATGTTGTTACTGAAGATGTATCACCCATGAAGATATATACATCTTCACCTGGTTTCAAACCATTATCGACAAAATATTTTGCTGAAGCTGCACCTATTCCTTTGTTATCCCCTTTTACATTGGCAACTGCTGAATTGGAGACTCCGTCAATAATCCGATCGAAAGCTACATATGGAATTTTCGCATCGATTAACTGTTGAATGGCCGAGCTCAGCGTATCATCTTGTGGAAGAATAACTACGCCGGCAACATTGCTGCTATCTGCTATAATATCTTCAATTTGTGAAATTTGTTCAGATGCACTGGCCGAAGTGATTACCTTCGCACTATATTTTCCATTCTTATTAATTTCATCTGCCTTTTCTTTTGCAAAGGTTGCTACCGAACCAGTCCAGCCGTGATCCTCTGTTGGTGTAAGAATAACAACTTCTTTTCCTTTATTAGAACCAGAATCTGATCCCGACCCGGAAGAACTTGTACTGCCACATCCTGAGAGACCTATTAACATAAGGAGGGAGAGTAGCACGACCGAAATTATAGATAACCTCTTTTTCATTTGATTTCCATTCCTTTCTAAGTAAAGAATTTACGAGATTACAAACTTATAAATTCAGTAAACCGGTAATCATCTTTTACTAATAGATGACAACCGGTTTATCATTTTGTTTACTTACGATTCGATACTAATTTCTTTGATTTAATTCGCTTACAATTTGTGGGTGAATCTTATCTAACTTATAGAATGACAATGCAATGATTTGTAATAAACTACAAAAAATAGGTACAAAATAATATAAGAAGTTAATGGCATTTGCTGCAGAATTCGTTACATGATTTGCATTATATCCTGCGAAAGCCAATACGTAGCCAACTAATGCTCCTCCAATTGCCATACCAACTTTGGTTGCAAAACTATAACCAGCATACAATGTTCCTTCTGCACGATTTCCAAATTTCCACTCGTTATAATCAACAGAGTCTGCTGTCATACCAAATACTGCACCGGAACCAATTCCACCAAAAATATTGGCTATAAAATACACAACGATAAAGAAAGTCATATTACTCACTATAAAAGGTAATAAACAAAAACCAACTATATAAATGCTTAAAGCAATGATATTACCTTTTCTATGCTTGAATTTTTTAATAAATGCTGGTGTGATAACTGATGAAACAATCATAGAAACATATAGCAACGGCAACAAGACAGATATTAATGCTGGATTACCAAGGACAATATTACAGAAATAAATAGTTATTGCGACCTGTGCACCAATTTTCACAAACATAATTAGGGCAAAAATGATAGTTGAAAGCCAGGGACCATTTTTGAAGGCGTTTTTATAGGTAGTTGAAACGCTTACTTTTTCTGTCGATTGAGTATGATTATCCAAATATCTTTCTTGGCAATTTTTTACAATAATGCCAAAGCAGATAATTCCTAAGATTGAATAAAGAATAGTTGTTAATAAGAAACCTCTTCGTTCATTTCCATCACCTAGAAAACCAACAAGAGGCATTGTAGCAGCAGTAACCAAAATATTTCCTATTGCCATACCACCCATTCGAAAACTTGACAATGTTGCTTTTTCATTAGAATCCCTTGTCATCAGTGGCAGCAATGCACCATAAGGGATATTAACAACTGAATAAAGAAGTCCTGCAATGATATATGTGATATATGCATAAACAATTTTTCCTGTATCTGATATATCAAAAGAAGTAAAAGTTAATATTAATACAACAGCAAACGGGATAATCCCGAATAAAATATAAGGTTTCGTTCTTCCAAATTTTGTATTGGTTCTATCAATAAAACCACCAATGACCGGATCTATAAATGCATCTAAAACCCTACATATAAGGAATAACGTTCCTGTTGCAGCAACTGGTACAAGTGCAACGTCCGTATAAAAGTATAGTAAGAAACTACCCACTAATCCCCACATTAAATTAGATGCTAAATCACCAAAACCATAGCTTATTTTTTCCTTTAAACGAAGCATTGATTGATTTCCAGATATATTAACACTTGCAACATTTTTTTCAATTTCCATTATCACACGCTCCTAAGTGAAAATGATATTAGCCTTACAACGGTTATGAAAATTTAATTACTTTATTTCAGACAATTATCTAGGTATAATAATTAATAGCTCATGAATACTTGTTGCTAATTACGACTGGCCTCGTTTTTTAATAAGTATTCGTGGGCATTTTTCACTCGCTTCAAGTAATCTTCATCTAATCTAAAGATGGCTAACCTCCTTTGCTTTTAAATCGTTTTCAACACATACAAAGTAACTTCAAAATTTAGCTGAATCTTTTATCACCTCCCTCAAATTTAAAGGGAACATGTCCTGAATACTTTGTTTAAATATATCCAGTGACATGTTAATTTTTTTAAAGTGGGAAATATTGGCTTAAATAGTTTTTACTAATTAGAATGGAGTCTTTTTTTGAAGCTAAGGAATCCTCAAATGATTTGTCTTCTACCTCAATTACCGCATATCCACGATATTGAATATCTGTTAACGCTGAAACATATTTCCCCCAATCAACATCCCCAAGACCAGGAAGTTTTGGAGTTATATATTGTAACGGTGTTGCCATAATACCTACATCATCTAGGCGATCTTTGTATACCTTAATATCTTTGAAATGAATATGGAAAATTCGATCTTTAAACTCATAAATAGGCTTCGTATAATCCATTTGCTGCCAAATAAAATGGGAAGGATCAAAATTCAACCCTAAATTTTTATTTGGGATAATTTCAAAAATTCGGCGAAAAATTGTAGGTGTCGTCATAATGTTTTTCCCACCTGGCCATTCATCATGTGTAAATAGCATTGGACAATTTTCAATGGCAATTTTTACGTTATGCTGTTCAGCAAAATCAATTATTGGTTTCCATACTTCTTCTACTAGTTTTAGATTTTCTTCAACATTTTTCGTTTGATTTCTGCCAATAAAGGTGTTAACCAATTTTACATGTAATCTTTCTGCAGCCAAAATACATTTTTTAATATGTTCAATAATACGCTTACTTTTTTCTTTATCCGGATCCAATGGATTGGGATAATAAGCGATTGCGGAGATTTCAACATTCTTTTTTTGAAGGTAATCTTGAATATAATCTACATTCAGATTATCAACATCTAAATGAGATACACCTGCATATTTCCTTGTAGCTTTTTCCCTCGGCCAGGCACACAATTCAACACATGAAAACCCATTTTCAGCTGCAAAATCGATGACTTCTTCAAAAGTACACTCATCTAATATGGCACTATTAAATCCTAACTTCATTGAAAACACCACCTATAAAAATAGATTAAAATACAATAACCTCTCCAGTTTCTGCTGATTTGTAAATTGCTTCAAGAATTTGTGTAACGACAATTGCTTGTTCAGGTTTTACTAAAGGTTCTTTGTCATAAAGGATAGCATCAATCCATTGAATAGCTTCAGCATCGCGTTGTTCTAAAGAAGCACCAGCAAATCCAAATACTCCTCCTGCATCTGATGGACGAATTTCTTCCAACTGATTATGAGCAGCCCGATTAAATACAACATAACCTTTATCCATGTATGCTTCACCAAACATTTCAGCTCCACCATCTGTACCACATAATGTCACTTGCGCTTCTTTCGGTTTTACCATATTTAATGCCCATGCGGCTTCTAAGAAAATCGTTGCTCCGTTTTCCATCTTTATAAATCCAAACGCAGAATCTTCTGTTTCAAATGTGTCCGGATTCCAAGGACCAAACATATTTGCTTCTGGTTTGTCTTTTAGTTTTCGATAAGTCGAACCGAATACTGCTTTTGGTTTGTAGTTATCCATAAACCAAAGAGTTAAATCCAATGCGTGTGTCCCAATGTCAATTAGCGGACCCCCACCTTGTTTTTCTTTATCCGGAAATACTCCCCATGTTGGTACACCACGACGTCTTACCGCATGAGCTTTAGCAAAATAAATTTCTCCTAGTTCATTATTTCTACATGCACTATAGGTTGCTTGTGAATCAGCCCGGAAACGGTTTTGATAACCAATTGTTAATTTCTTTCCTGTGCGTTTTGCTGCATCAAGCATTTTCTTCGCTTCTTCATAATTAATCGCCATTGGTTTTTCACACATAACATGCTTGCCTGCTTCTAAAGCATCAACTGTTATAAAAGAGTGAGAAATATTTGGGGTTAAAACATGAACAACATCAATACTTTCATCTTTTAATAGTTCCTTATAATCTTCACAAACAAAAGCATCAGGAACCCCATATTCTTTTGCAGCTTTTTCAGCTCGTTCGATAATAATATCGCAGAAAGCAACCATTTCAACTTTATCTGTTAATTTTGCAAGGGCAGGGAAATGTTTAGAATTAGCAATTCCTCCACAACCGATAAAACCAATTTTTAATTTTTTCATTGTATGTTCCTCCTATTAATCTGGGATGATTTCGCTTACATTTATATAGTAAATCTATTTATAACTTATTACCTTGCTTAAATTAACCATGATTATGCTAAATTTTGTCGAGATTAACTACTTAGCCATTAGTTGTACAATTAAATGTTAAAAATTAATATAGTTTTTTTAACCAATCAACTGATATATTAACAAATAAGTAAAAAGATATTTATACATCATGTCTTTATCTATTTTTTACTAAACGTAATCGTTTTTTAAATTTAGACAAAAATAGACCGCTATTCACTAACGGTCTCATTTAACATGGAAAAATTTTTTAATTCATTGCTTAACATTTATTCGAAACAAAGTAGATTACCAGTCTCTGCAGAGGTTCGGATTGAATCCATTAAAGAAAGTACCCTTTTTACTTCAGGAATTTTTACTAGGAATTCTTCATTTCCTTGATAGGCATTTACATAGTTTGTAAAGAAATCTAAATGCTTTGTATTTACTTTTGGTAGATCTTCTGTATATAAAACATCTGCCGGTGGAGGACCAAAAGAGCGGGTCGGACCGGATTTCGTCATGGCAATTTTTCCGGGCACACTTTTTAAAAGTCTTGTTGTTCTAACTATTTTCCCTTCAGGCTCAAATCCATCAATATAGGCACTTCCTGTATTACCACCGATAAACAATATTCATTCCATTCATTTTAAACAACTTAATAACTATATAGCTTATCGACACTTTCAATATGATTTATTTAGCTTTACATGACCTTTAAACAAATAAAGGGAACCAAGCTTTTTTTTAAAAAGGCTTGCTCCCTTATATGAATCTTTTTATACGTAAAGGAAAATTAAACCATAATTAGTGTTCTCTTATTTACACCGGAACTTAACATAGTATCCATAGAAGGAGGCATGTAAGAAGAACTAAAAGAATATGAAACCTCTATATCATGGCTACCTGTTTCCAATCCACCTTCTTTTGCAACAGTGAGGGTTGCTGGTTCTAGAATGCCCCAATGAACGTTTCCTAGTGAAGCCATTTCATTTTGTGTGTAAGTAACACCATTGATTGTCCAGGTAATCTGTTCTCCTGTAAAAGTTTCCCCATCTACTGTAACAGTTGCAGGACGTAACTGAGATAGCCAGACTCCTCTGTAATACAAAGATCTTATGTTAAGCTGAAATCCTATGATTCTTCCATTTCTCTCTACATTTTTAAATCCTCTAGATTGTATACACGGTTTTTCTAACATTCTCATTCTCCTTCCTTTATTCTCCCAGTATTCTTTTCATCATAACGTGGTGTTTACGCAATTGTTCAGAAGTGTATCCAGTTACATCCTTTTTAGGTCCTTCATATTCGCTCAACATATAACCATCCCAGTTGTGTTCTATAAGAGTATTAATAATCTTTTCATATGGAATCGTCAATTCTTGGAAATCATTTGACATCATCAAAAACTTAGCATGACAGCAATAAACATACGGTAACAGTGGAATAATATCCTCTACGGGGCTGTGCTCACACTTAGGCATGATAAAATCATTTGGCCCCCATTCACTTGCTGGTAAAGGCTGTGTCTCAAATACACCAAAATCGATGTTTAGTCCAAAATACTTTGTTCCCGTCTGTTCGATAAACTCAACATAATCTTCTACCGTCTTAGATTTAAGAAGGGTAGGTGCATGAATCTCTGGACATATTCGCACATTGTATTTTTCTGCCATTGGTAGAGCCATTTTAATGAACTCTCTCCAATTTTCAACAGGAGTAAGATCATCATCTATTACACCTAATTTAGTTCGGAGAATTGTAAAGCCGAGTCTGTTAGCAAGCTTAAAATCACGGACCAACATTTTATACGATTCTTCTGAGGTGAGCTCTCTACCTTGATATAATCGAGAATCTACCCAATGACCATATTCAACCGGTACAATATCATATTTTTTAAGCAACCTATCCCAATTTTCTAACCATTCATCACTTGGGTTTGGATAACCTTCAATATGAGTGTTTGCTAATATTTCTAATCCTTTAGCACCCATATCTTGCATTTCGACAAACATGTCTTCCAAATTCATGGTGACTCCATATTCACCAGAATAACTGTAAAGAGAAACTCCGCGTTTTGGTTTCCCATTCTTTCCTACTTGATAACTCATTTGGTTTTCACTCCTTGATAATTATATTAATTAATTTTTGATTTCGCTTACATAATTATCATAACTCCAAGCGCCATTTAATCCATTTCTTTTTTTTATCTTGTTGTATATAGATTTTTGTTACATTTTTTAATTTATAGTTTTTAAAACAAAATAGTTTAAAAAATATAGTATTATTTTTATACTAACTATTAGTTAAAAAGCTGTACTCAACCAGCAAACAAAAAGCCGAATATGGTACATTTTCATTTAAATGTCCATTGTCCGGCATAGGTATTCATATATATAATTTATTTAAATTGTATTTAAATCTTAACAGATTTATCTTCATTGTATTCAATTTTCGTATAGGGTACACGGCTATTTTCTCTTTCCAGTTCAAGAACAGTTTTTAATAATGTCTCCGCATCTTTCACACTGTTCTTAATAATTTGTCGTTGTGGAATTTTTGTATAATCCATCATGAAATCCCTAAAAATCCGAACTGGTTTTGGTGCATTATGAAACACCTTTCCTAATGTCTTAGCAAATTCAACCACATTATTCGTATAATTAACGCGCTGGTTATCATATTTCAATAAACCTTTCTGTAAAGCAGTATCATCCGAAAGGTCAATACCTTGTAAATACTTACCTAAAAAATATCCATCTTCAAGTGCCATTCCTGCTCCATAAGCTGCATACGGAGAAGTCGGGTGAGCAGCATCTCCAAGAATGGTAACACGACCTTTTGACCAAGCACTTAATGGTTCTCTATATTTAATAAGCCAGCGATATAAGTTTTGAGAGTTAGTTGAATTGAGCATTTCTGGAACAGGATAAACAAAGCTTTTCACGCGTTCACTAATGTAACTCGATGGATCACTTGGTTCAGGCTGATTTTCCTCACAAGGTTCAACAAACCACCATTCAAAACAATTTTTCCCTTTAAAAACAAGCGGAGCATAACCAAATTGGTGGATATCACCGTGATTAAGAACAATTTCATTCCTGTTTGGTCCTTCAAATTCAGTCCATCCTAACCAGACCGCTATACCTAAATGCTGTATATCCGATTCACCCCAAAGTTGTTTGCGTACAAGAGAATTTACACCATCGGCTCCGATAAGTAAATCCGCAACATAAGTTTTTCCCCCTTCAAAGAGTATTTTTACTCCCTCAGGACCTTCTTCGTATGAAATAAAATTATGGTCGTTTACAATCATTCCATCAGATATTTTGCTTAACAGTCGTTCATAAAGGTCTGAACGCATTAAGCCTGCCATCCAACCCGAAACATTGGCTTTTTTTAGTAAGCTTGGTTCAAACTGTTGCACTACCCTTTGATGTCCATCAAAGCGTCTAAATCTCTGGATAGCTGTTGTCGCCAGATCATCCGCTTTAATTCCGTAACTGCGCAAGATATTAATTCCTATTGCATTAAGGATTATTGCACCACCAAGTGCTTTTGTTTTCTTATGCCTCTCAAAGATTTTTACATCAAAACCTGCTTGATAAAGCGCAATCCCTGCAGACAACCCTCCTGGTCCAGCACCTATAATTGCTACTCGCCTTCCTACATTAGTTTCTTGCAAATTTTTTTTATCAAGGTTTCCATTCATTTCATACATCCCCTCCATTCCGTACTTATATTAATCCCAATCACACTCAATTAAAAATTTTTGGAATATATTTAGTTGAATTAACATAAATGTAAACGATTACTAATTTGTATTTTAAAGATATTTCATCTATTGATCGTACACATTTTTGACAAAATTAATACCGGTTTTTAATATTTTCCTGAATCCGTGACTAAATTTTTACTTTACGTCAAACCATTCATATGAAATCTAGTATAATATGATTTTCCATAAAATTTGGCCATTTCTCCATTCATTGAACTAATGAAAAAGAGTTTATGATAGAACCCAAGATAGAACGATATGTTGCCCCACCCGGGATAATCTCACTATTCACCTAGAAAACAATGCAAACTTCATTATCAAACGCAATCCCCTAAGGAAATAGCGGAGGACTGTCTTAGCATACCCCAAAATACAGGATGAACTGCAGAAAATGGGAAGGGGTGGAGGTTTACCTTGGATCCATCCCCCAAAACCATTCAAGTAAACGACCAAACGTTAAGCATCCGAAAATTCTTTAAAGTAATCGAAAGAGCCATTTCTAGGGACGACCGGATTTTTTTGATTCCAAATAAGAATATGAAACATACTGTACGGTTCTTGAAGTGCCACTTCATGTGGTGATCTCTCTTTATCATGTTCATGGCACATGCGAACAGTACCAAGTGAAATCAAATCAGAACTTGATCTCGAATGGCTGCCGTCGGGCAAATATGAAACAATTAGCCTCGTGCTCAAATTTGGCGTTTTTACGTATAACTTGCTTCGTTTAGATTGAACAAGAAAGACTGAAGAAACAGGATACTCTATCGAAATAGAAAAGTGCACGAAGAAGAATCCAAATCGTCATCCAGACTATGATCAATTGCTTCAAAGCTCGTTTACCAGGCAGACAATGGAAGTTAAAAGTCACTGCGAATCAAATGGCTACCGACCTTTGCTGCTTGTACCATACCTTTTGCTAGTCAATCTGGGGCAATAAGCAATAAGAAGAAAAATGAAACAACCAAAATAAACCTGAAAAAATGGAAATTGGCAGGTTTATTTGGTATGCACAAAATATATTAATCAGGGAAATTTTTAAATACAAGCAGCAAAAATTATTTATCGAATAATCGGACACTCAATATACTCTCATCCTCAGGAAAACAACCTACTAGCACGTTTATTAAGTTTTTATCACAGATTTAGGATTCACCGATTAACAAATTAAGTTCAAATAACCTTACCTCATGGGGTTGAAGTTCTCCTTTCAAAACAATGGAATGATCTTTAACAAGTGACTGTTCTACTTTTATATGAGGAACACATATCTGCTTCAAATAATTAACCTCGTCCTGCTTCATATCATCCGCAACACCAAATTCCAACCATTTGTCAAGAACACTTCCATAATTGCGGTTAAGTTTAAGTTCTTTTATACGATAATTTCCATTAGAAATTCCTTGTATTTTCAAAGTAAGATTTAAATACTCATTGTTCTCAAAAATGTCGTATTGCTCGTGAATTCCGATGCTTCCTTCAGAGTGGAAATAAAATGAATAATTAAAATGTTTATAGTTAAAACATAACACTTGATACCGATCTCCCGATTTTTTTGTGACAATAAAATGGTCACTTTTTGCAACTAAAAGATCACCCAAATGATTTAAGAGAGCATAAGCATGGTAACTTGGTTTCTTTATTCCACTCTTCGTTACCAATCCCGCACCACCATGAAGGAGATTTTTAGCATCCCTAAAATCACTAAAAATATCTGAAAATAGCCAATATCCCAACATGTTAATTTGATTTTCATTCAAATTTTCTACGATATTCTTTACCAGATAAGTTGCTTTAAAGAGACTATCATTAAGAAACTCACGGTTTGAATTCGAGATATTCCATTCTGTAACATTAAGTTCAAGATCACCAAATCCTGCATTTTTCAAAGACTTTCTTAGGTGATTCAACTTATTTCTTACATAATCAGGATTAGCAGACAACATATTTTTTTTTGCAAATTTATTTCTTTCCGAATCCATTTCAACTGGGTATAAGTATGCGGAAAAAAAATCAGGTTGAACCTTTTCTAACTTCCATTGTTTCAAAAATAAATCAAGTTTTTCACCTTCTAGGATTGTCCCACATCCTCCAACCTTTGCTAAAGGAACGATTTCTTTAATTCCCATTTTCAAGGTACTAAATTCCTTGAAATATTCTTTAAACTGGCAAGGATCATGCTGTTTATTTTTTTTGAAATTATCCTCGAAATTGCCTTCACAATAAATTGGATCCATGTACTGATTCCATATTTCAAAGTACCAGTTCTCAACCTCTTCTATTCCATAACGTTCTACACAATGTAATAAAAATGCTATTATCAGATTTTTCCATTCTTCCAATGATTTATCACTACTTTTTTGAATAGTTAAAGACTCAGAAACAGTTTTTGAAATAATTTTAGGTTTCGGACCAAGTTCGATAAATGGTTTTAGTTTATTTTTGATAAGAAAATCTAATATTTTATTCGTATTTAAAAAATTATACGTTACGATCTCTCCTGAACGGTCTTCAACATACATATCATCGCTAAACAATCCCCAAAATCTCGCATACATAAATCCAATTTCATTTTGGAGAAGAGTAATTTGCTCTTGCATATCTGAGTTTAATATATCTTTTGCGTACCCAAGGTTTATAAGCTTATACCAATATTTTTCGTAAGCGTCCATTTTTCCTATTTTTACAACCTGCGAAACTACCTTTTCTGTAGTATCAGGAAAGATATTATTCTTAGTATTTACTGTGTTTTTAAGATAATAACTTAACTCAGATAATACTTCATTCTTTTTTTGAGCATTTACCTCTGTTAGTAGGTCCTCTTCTTGGTATGTTTCTATGGCATTTTTCTTCCTATACTCAAGTGGTTTTAAATTATAATTTTCTTTAAAAACTCGGTTAAATGCCGCCAAATTGGGAAAGCCATTATCTAAAGCAATCCGAGTAATCGGCTTATTTGAGTTTACCAACTCATTAACAGCATGTGCTAGACGAATTTCGTTTAAGTAATGAGAAAACGTTTTACCTGTTTGCTTTTTGAAGAATTTTGACAAATATGGTACAGTGATGTAATGCAAACCTGCAACTTCTTCCAATGTTAAGGGCTCGCGATAATTACTTTGAATATACTCTATTATTTCAGCTAATCTTTTGTTCTGACCTTTGCCAGACAATGTTCTATTTATACCCGATTCATCTCTATTATTCAAAAAATTCAAAGTGAGAGTTAAAATTAATTTAAGTGCTTTTTCTAGGAATTGAATCTGTGATAAATTGTGTTTTTTCATATATGCAGTTAGTAATTCATCAATATTATATCTTAATTCCTGATCAGCAGCAGAAACATGTTCGACAGAATTACAAGAAAAGCTAAGATTTTTTTGTTCAAGGAGTGAACTCAATTGAAAGTAATTAAAAGTTATAACAACAAATAAATTATCCTTTTCAGATTTAAAACTATGAAAATCATTAGAATTAATCAATACAAAGTCAGAACTCTGCATTTGCATGATTTTATTATTCACATTAACCTGCAATTGCCCCTTTATTAAATAAATCAATTCAATATCTTTATGTGCATGATCTAGGTTACTCTTGTTGTTCATCACTGAAATTGATATAAACTTTGAATCAATTGACCATTGGAGAATACTCGTACCATTCAATTTCTTCACCTCCATGAAACATTTCTCAACAATATTTCTAGTAAATATCATTAGCGTTACAGAAAATGTTTAATTTGTCAAATTGTAAAAATATGGTATTTATATGGTGGTAGTATTACGATAAATCGTTTTTTATGAAAGTAAAAAACCTAATAAGGGACTAAAGGTAGTCCTTATCCAAGAATCTTCACACTATTCATATCCCTTGTAAAAAACAATGGATTATATTTCAAATTGCTAAGGTGACTTACCTTATCTCCCACGAATTGGCGAACAACCAGCTGAAATTCTTTTCCCGTTCATACTTCCTTATTCCTTTTGAATTTCGAATAAGAGTAGGAAACAGTGACTTAACAAATGTATTCAGTCCTTTGAATAGATTGTCAACTAAACACCTTTGTAATTCAAGAAGACTACCTTCATAATGATAATTCAGCTTAATTAATAGATGTAAACAATACATAATCAATACAATACAAATTTGTTATTAAACCGCATTCGGGGATTTGCCATAAAACGTGTTGAATCTTAAGTGTTGTTTCATCCATTTAAAAAGATTTCGGCTTTCCAGCAGTAACAATACAAATTGCCAATGTCTTTCTCCGTTAAATCAAAACAATTAGTCAGAATGGTGACTAGGTCGTTACAATCCTTTTCCGTTTCCATCACTTCCAAGAAACTGACAAAAAACATTTATACTTCCTTTCTTTGTCTATTTTCACAAAAAAGACCGCTATTCACTAACGGTCTCATTTAACATGGTAAAATTTTTTAATTCATTGCTTAACATTTATTCAAAACGAATTAGATTACCAGTCTCTGCAGAGGTTCGGATTGAATCCATTAAAGAAAGTACCCTTTTTACTTCAGGAATTTTTACTAGGAATTCTTCATTTCCTTGATAGGCATTTACATAGTTTGTAAAGAAATCTAAATGCTTTGTATTTACTTTTGGTAGATCTTCTGTATATAAAACATCTGCCGGTGGAGGACCAAAAGAGCGGGTCGGACCGGATTTCGTCATGGCAATTTTTCCGGGCACACTTTTTAAAAGTCTTGTTGTTCTAACTATTTTCCCTTCAGGCTCAAATCCATCAATATAGGCACTTCCTGTATTACCACCGATAAACCAATGTCTCTCAAACCATTTATGTTTATCTGCTAAGTAATAAGTACCTAATTCAATTTCCGAGGTAAGGCCATTTTCAAACCTCATGATAATTTTAAAATAATCATCTACTTCATCATTAATAACATTTCGAACATCAGCATAAACACTTACTAGTTTGCTATCAATCATAAAAAGTATTTGATCAATTAAATGAACGCCCCAGTCATACAACATACCACCACCATATTTCTTATAAACATGCCAATCATGCATATTTCCATTAAAGCCATATAAGCTCGATTTAATTGTATACATATCCCCAACTGACTTGTTATTATAAATAATTTTCGCAATCTGAAAATCTTGATCGAACCTTCTTTGTTGATGAACGGTAAATTTAACACCATATCGTTCTGTTTCAGTAATCATTTCATCGAGTTCTGCTACTGACATAGCGACCGGTTTTTCACATATAATATCCTTACCTGCTTGAGCAGCTTTAATGACCATTTCCTTATGAAGATGGTTTGGTACGACAATTAACACAACATCTACGTCATCCTGAGCCAATAACTCGTCTGCATTTGTAAATTTTTTTACATTTTCAGTGATGGCATCGTCCATTCTTTCTTCTACAATATCACAAATTGCAGTTACCTCTGCATCCTCTACTTGCATTGTTAGCATTTCTTCATGTACATGCCCCATAAAGCCAAAACCGATAATTCCAAATCTTATACTCATGTTTATCTCCTTTCTTTCAAACCTAATGAAATAAATAAAACTAATATCAGTTAATTAACTATTTTAAATTTTTATTAATGATGCAGCTCCTATTACCCCCGCATCATTTCCTAATTGAGCTAATTTTAATTTTGTGCTGTTTCGCACTTGTGGAAATGCGAACTTTTCATAATATTTGACTACACCTTGTAACAGCGTATCTCCTGATGCTGAAACACCTCCACCGATAACAATTGTCTCGGGATTCAATATATTAGCTATTTGACTGCAGCCAAGCCCTAAATAGGAACAAAATTTATCTACAACTAGAAGGGCAAGTGGATCGTTCGTTCTTGAATAGTCGAAAATTGTTTTAGCCGTTACCTCTTGACCATCATCGATTAACCACTTTAATTTTGATCCACCTGCATATTTCTCTGCAAAATCACGAGCAATATGGACAATGCCGGTTGCACTTGCTACTGTTTCTAGACATCCTTGATTACCACAAGTACATGTATAACCATCCGGATCTACCGTTAAATGGCCGATTTCTCCTGCTGCGCCTACTTTTCCGTGTATTAAATTTCCATCTATAATGATTCCGCCGCCAACGCCTGTTCCTAGAGTTATAAAAACAATATCGGAAGCTCCTTCCCCGGCACCTTTCCAACGCTCTCCCAATGCGGCCACATTTGCATCATTGTCAATAAAAAAGGGAATATTCGTTCCTGCTTCAATTTGTTCTTTTACAGGCTGTAGCGAAGCCCAATTTAAATTATAAGCTCCTTTTACAGTTCCGTGTTCACGATCTATGGTACCCGGTGACCCCATACCAATCCCTAGAAAGTCCTTAGCTGTTAATCCATATAAGTTTAAATGATGATTTATTGAGTCTATAATATTGGGAATAATATTTTTCCCTTCATTACCAATATCTGTCTCTATACTCCATTTCTGTTGAATGTCTCCATTTTCGGTTAGTATGGCAAATTTTATTGTTGTACCGCCTAAATCTATACCAATTAACTTTTTCATAGTTTCCAACCTTGCTATCTTATTTTTCTAAAATTTTACGTTCCATTTGTAAGTGACGTTTAGTCATAATTAATGCTTTTCCGCTAGTATGATCCTCATATTCAGACATAATATATCCATTAAAATCTGAATCCTTAATGATATTTAAAATTTGTTCATATGGAATGCTAGCCTCTTCCAATTCTTCATTAACATGATGGAATTTACCATGGAAATAGATTACATATGGCATAATTTTCTTTAAACCTTCAAAATCTGGTTCGCGATAGAAAGTTACAAAACCGTACATTCCTTGAAATGCGCCTAAGACTGCTTCATTCGCTCCTGCTTCTAATAAACGTTGTCTGGCTTCTCCCATAGGTACGCCATCATAACGTAATTTCGCAGCCATTTCTAATAAATGAAGGGGTGCACCATTAGCCAAAGCCTCATCCCAGTGTGGTTTATTCGGACGAGTTGCAAAGCAGCCAAAATCCGGGACGAAACCAATGTATTTTGAACCGGATTTTTCAATGACTTCAAGATATTTTTGCATAACCGGTGTTGTTGGTGTCTCGGGGTTATGAATCTCAACACCGACTTTTACACCATAACTTTCAGCATATGGGGCTAATTTTCCTAAGGACTGAGGGGATAAAAGATATTGCACGCGAACATATTTACAACCTAATTTACTTGCTGTTCTTAAATCCAGAATCGCCGATTGGAGCATTTCCTCTTCTGTTAAATCTCTATCGGATCTCATCCCTCGATCAGTATTAGCACCATAAGAAATAAATTGAACTCCATATTCATTACAAATAGCATTGATTTCATCTATGACTTTATTAGTTGCATACGGGTACGAACGTAACATTTGTGTTCCTACCAGTTCAAAACCTTCAGCACCAAATTCTGCAGCCGTACGGATACACTCTTCTAATGTCAACTGACCTTTAATATATTCATTTGTAAAACAGTATAATGAAACACCTAATTTTATATTATTCATGGACGATACTCTCCTCTTTATATTTGTAATGTAAGTCGTTTACTTCCACAAGAGTCTAACAAAGCATAGTCATGTTCTTTCATACTACCGGGTGTCGGCAAATAAGGAATACGTAAAATAAGAGTTATATCGATTTGGTGTTCCCCTTCTTGTAAGCCACCAGGTGCAAAGACCTTTATGGTTGCTGGGTCTATGATATTCCAAAACTCTGAAATAAGATAAGGTAACTGTGCTACGGTAAACTCTTTTTCGTTTAAATAAAAGGTTAAATCAGCAGAATCGATTTCTTTTCCATCCACTACAACTCTAAATTCATTAATACAAGATAAATAATGCCCTCGATAATTACTTAAACGAATTTGAAATTCATAACCTAACTTTTTTCCATTAACAAAAGTATTTTTTAAACTGTTACTACAAACAACATCCACAAATGGTAATTTCATAGAAAATGCCATCATTTATCCTCCTCCGTATGTTTTTCTGATAAGACTTGTTTTATTATTAATAATTCTGTAAGAAACTATGGCCTATTTGATTTCGCTTTCATTAATTATCATAATCGTAATTAAATCTACTTACCTCCCTTTAAATAACCTTATATATATAAATTTTCATCTAATTTTGCAGATGAATATTGTTATTCAAGAAAAAGAGGTTAAAAATCAAACACTGATTTTTAACCTCTTTAAAAACAAACGATTATTTTTCTTTGAGGACAAAATGGATATCGAACAATCTTACCTCATGTGGCTCCAATTCAATATTTAATATCATTGACATATTGCGAACTTCCGTATTCCAGACTTTCATATGTGGAATACATATTTGTTTTAAATAATTCACTTCATCTTGATTCATTTCTTCCAATGCACCGAAATTTAACCACTCATCAAAAACACTTCCAGAAGTGCGATTTAATCTTATTTCCTTCACTCGATATTTCCCATTGGTTATTCCGGATATTTCTAACTTATAATTTAAATCATCATTGTTATCAAATATATCATACTGTTCATTGATAGCAAAACTTCCTTCTGGTCTTAGATAATATGAGTAGTCAAAATGCTTATAATTATAACACAAAATTTGATATCTATCGCCTGATTTTTTCGTGAAAATATAATTTTCACCTTTTGCTACAAGTTGATCACCTAATTGATTTAACAATGTAAAAGCATGGTAACTAGGTTTTTTTATGCCACTCTTCGTTATTAATCCTGCACCGCCATGTAAAAGATTTTTAGAGTCCCTAAATTCACTAAATATATCCGAAAAAAGCCAGTATCCAATCATGTTAACATGATTTCCATTACAATTTTCAATTATATTTTTTACTATATACGTTGCCTTAAAGCAACTATCATTGAGATAGTCCCGGTTAGAGATTGAGATATTCCATTCGGTTATATTTAGTTCAAGGTCATCAAAACCGGTTTTTCCCATAGATTGTTTGACAAATTGTAGTTTATCCCTCATAAAATGGGGATTAGAAGACTGCATATTCTTTATTGGTATTCCTTTTTTATCATAGTCCAATTCAAGCGGATACATATAGATAGATAAAAAGTCCGGCTTGATTACCTCATCCCTCCATTTTGTTAATAATATTTCAAGATAATCCCCTTCTAAATCCATACTTAACCCACAGCCACCTACCTTTGCAGAAGGAACAATTTCTTTTATAACTTTTTTAAACTCAGCAAATAAGTTAAAATAATTTTTATAGTTTTTTTGTTCGTCATCATTCTTTCTAAACTCATTCAAAAAGTTACTTTCATCTTCAATTCTTGTATAAAATGAAAAAATAGGTTTGCGCCATAGTTCAAAATACCATGTTTCTACTTCTTCAATTCCATACCTTTCCACACAATAAACAAGAAATGCTTTAATAAGATTTTTCCATTCATCAATAGATCTTTCAATATTTTCATTGATTACAAACGTTTGATCAACTTTTTTAGAAATGACTTTTGGTTTTGGACCGAGTTCAAAAAAGGGTTTTAGTTTATTCTTAATGAGAAAATCGATCAGCTTACTAATTTTAGTAAAGTTATATGTTAAATTTCCATCAGATTGATCTTCAACCTGCATATCATCGTTAAATATCCCCCAAAATCGAGCATAGGTAAATCCAATTTCATTCTGGAGGAGAACAAGTTGTTCCTGCATATCTGAATTCAAAATATCAGTTGCATAGCCAATATTAATTAGCTTATTCCAATTCTTTGAAAGTGTATTTACGTTTTCATCATTCGGCACATTAACTGTTATTACATTTTCATGTACGTTACTCTCGTAGGCATCTTTAATCGAAAAATATTTTTGTAACGCTGTTAACGCCTCACTATTATTTACACTTACCTCTTCCTGCGAAGTACTTCTTTCAATATTTGTTACTTTATTTTTTTTCCTATATTCAACCGGTTTAATCTGGTAATTTTCATGAAAGACTCTGTTAAATGCAGCCAAATTTGGAAAACCATTATCTAGTGCAATTCGTGTAATTGGTTTATCGGTATTAACTAATTCATTCACAGCATGAGCAAGACGAATTTCATTTAGGTATTTTGAAAACGTTCTCCCAGTATGTTGTTTAAAAAATTTTGATAAATACGGAACAGAAATAAAGTGCAAATCGGCAACTTCTGCTAAGGTTAATGGTTCACTGTAATTATTATGAATATAAATTAATATTTCAGTTAATCTCTCATTTTTCTCTTTATGTGTAAGGTTGGTTGTTATCACAGAATAATCATTTCTTAAATAATTCAAAGTTAGATAAGAAATTAGTTTAAAAAACTTTTCTAGAAATTCCGCTTGCAAACCATTACCTTGCTTTATGTAACTTGTTAATAACTCATTCAGTATTTTCCTAAGCTTTCGGTCATTATCAGAAGGATTTTCAATAGAGTTACAGGAAAAAATTATACTATTTTGTGCTAGGAGAAAATGTATTAATGAATAATCGATAAAAATTGAAACGAACAAATTATCATTTAAAGAATGAAAAGAGTGGAATTCATTTGAGTTTATTACCAAAAAATCTGAACTCTTCATGTCTATTTTTTTCTTATTGACTTCCACCTGAAGCTTACCTTTAATCAAATAAATCAATTCTATTTCTTTATGGGCATGTTCCAGGCTATCCTTCCTGCTGTAAACGGATACATTTGATAACTTTATATTAAAAGGATATTGTTGCAAATTCGAATAATCCATCTTCATCACCTTCATTACACAAAATCAATTATCTAATAACTATCAAAGTTAATTATATTATTGTTAACTCTATAAATCATACTACACTTAATTCGCTAGGCAAACAACAGCTTCATTAAAAAAAGCACTATTATTTTTATCCTTTTTTAACTTTCATGAAGAATTAATCAGGTCATTGATAAAAAATTTAACTTTATTTGGCTAATTTTTTTAAGGATTAATCGCAGAATAAGCTTTACCATAAATATGTAAGTGAGATCACTAACAAACAAATAGATATTAGGGCCCCTAAATTCTATAAAAGAAGGGAGAATTATTAAATGAGCAAAATTAAAACATGTGTAAGTTTATACAGCTTACAAGATGAGTACTTGAATAAACGAATGAACTTGGAAGACATATTTAAATTTTTGGCAGAAAACTCTGTTGAAGGTATAGAAATTTTACCTGACCAAATGCTGCATAATACTCCCCATCCTTCTGAAGAAACATTGGCAGAATGGGATCGACTGGTGAATACCTATAAATTAAAGCCAGTTTGTGCAGATGTATTTTTAAATACAAATCTCTATAAAAATAGGGAACTTACAAAAAGAGAATGTGTAGATTTACTTATCGACGAAATAAAACTTGCCAATCGTTTAGGAATTAGACTAATTAGACTAGTATCCATGGTTCCAGCTTTTGTCATTGAACCACTCATTTCTTACTGTGAAAAATATGATGTAACAATCGCTCTCGAAATACACGCAGGCTTAGCATTTGATGTTCCAAAAACACAGGAATTCATAGATGAAATGAGACGAGTTAACTCTCCGTATGTTGGACTTGTCATTGATACCGGTATCTTTTGCCGTAGACTGCCTAGAGTAATGGCTAATTATTGTAAACATTTAGGAACAAATCAAAAAGTAATTGATTACATTAATGATATTTTTGCAAAAGGTAGTGACCCTCGGAAGGTTTACTTAGAAAACTGCGGTAATTTTCCAGAAGATCTTAAGAAATTAGTCAAAAATGATGCTGATCTATTTTTTGCTCAATTTGCAGATGGGTATGAAAATCTTCCATATTCTGTTTTGGATGAGTATATGCCTTATATTAAACATTTCCACTTTAAACTTTTTGAAATGACAGAAACCGGAGAAGAATATTCCATGAACTTTAAGGAAATTCTTCAATATCTTCATGAAAAAGGTTATGAAGGATATGTATCTACCGAATATGAAGGAAACCGTTGGGTGCTCCCCGGACATCCGATGGTAGAAAAAGAACAAGTCATTGCCCATCAAAAATTGCTTCATAAATGTATAAAAGAACTTGAAAGTTTGGAGGTTTAATATATGTTCGACAACAATGTCTTTATTGAAAATAGTTGTAAAAATTTTGAGTTGGACGGCAAAGTAGCCGGTTTTGAACTTAAGACAAACATCACTTACTATAGAAGTATTCCACTTTCCATGGTCAACGATATCCGTGTTCAAGTAGATGGTGAGGAAGTTCCTCGTGAAAGCATCTTATGTTCTGTAGATGAAATCGACTGGTTCACCTTGGACGAAATGGAAACCGTCACAACTTATAAATGGGAATATGGTGAACCATTAATAATTCGTGTTCAAAAAGAAGGCGGATTAACAAAAGGAACTCATGAAGTTGGTTTAGATGTTATTACACGAACCGCCTATATCCCTGTTCCTCTTGCAGGAAGGAAAGTAAGAACAGTAGAAATTGCCTAATTTGATGTTGTTAGTTAGAATATCCAAATTATATTTCTATATCTCAAGAATGACTTTAGAGATGAGGCTGTCCAGAAAGTCAAAAATTAATCCAATGTGTATTGGTTGATTGAAGTGAAGATGGTGGCGACTTAAGCGTAATACTAGTCGCACTATCACTTGCGATTTATTCACTGAAAAAGCTATTCGCCTTTTCAGCTACGATGGCTTATACTACCGTAGTGTTCCTTGCTTCCTTGCGCTGCCGAAGCCTTCCTTGTCCTCGAAAAAGCTATTTGCTTTTTCTTCGTGCGATGCCTATTCGAGGAAGATTATTCAGAGTCCTCGAAAAACGCTAATCGCATTTTCCTTTGTGCGATGCAAATTTGAGGGAGCCTATTCTAAGTCCTGCGGGAACAGCACACATATTCGACGAAAGCGCAGCGGCAGTCGAAAAAGCTTTTGTAACGAAAGTGATAGCGACAGTCACACGAGCCAGACGTGAGCAGGAGCGAGGAAACGAGCATTGAGGCGGCTCAAGTCCTGTCCTAAGGTAAGTTGCGCGTCAGCCACCGAAACGAAAATCAACCGAAACTATTCTTTTTGCAATAAAATTTTAGAAGTAGTACTATTAGGACAGCCCCATTCTTATGTTTTATCAATAATTTTTTCAAAGTAATAAATAATTATCTAAATGAAATTTCAATGTTTTCCTGATTTTCCACTTTCACGGGTGCCGTTTCTTTTATTCCAAATGAGCAAATAAAAGCAATGACGCTGGCAACAATGGTAATCCATAAGGGTGCTGTTGGTCCAAAATGATCAGCTAATATTCCTGCCAATGTCGGTCCCAAACCACCACCGATAATTTCGCTTGTTAAAATAACAAAGCTGATAGCAGTTGCTGAGAAAGTTCGGGAAACTGATTCAGCCGGAACTATATTCATAATTAGCGGTTGATAACCATTTCCTAGTGAAAAAACAATCATTCCTGCAAGTAAAAGAGCAAAATTTTGATAGGAAAAATAGATTGCAATTGGTAAAAAAATAGAAATAAAGGAGAAAATCTTAATTACCGGTAATCGGCCAATTCGATCTGATAAAGCAGGCCCACCAAATTGCCCAACGAACATCATAAAGCCCATTAAACCAAGAAGTAATTGGATTTGTCCTTCTTTAAATGAAGTTGATGTTGTGAATAAAGTTGGTAAAAAGGCTGTTAACGTTAAAATGTAAATCATATTACATGTCCCGACAATTGTACTTAGCCAAATATTACGCTGTTTAAATACATTAAAATATGCTTCCCTTTTTGGTTTCTCAGTTGTTGCTTCAGCAGTTATGTTTTGATTAATTTTCGGTTCTCTCAGAAATCTCCATAATATAAGTCCCACAATTAGCCCGGGTATAGCAATATAAATAAATGATGATCTCCAGCCAAAATTTACTGCAAGGGCTACGGCAATTACCGGTGCCATCATTCCGCCAATAAAAGACGATGCACTTTGGATAATGCCCATATTAAATCCTCTTCTTCTTTCAGAGGATTCAGCATATACGATTGATTGAACAAGAGGCATTACGGGTCCCTCAGCTATTCCCATTATAATTCTTGTAAGCAGTAAAGCGGCAAATGACCCTACAAAACCGGCTAATAAAGTGGCTGTGGAAAAGATCATCACAAAAATCACTAACAGCATTTTCTTTCTGCCAATAAAATCAGAAATACTGGCAAACAGTAATGTGGATAGTCCAAAGAAAACGCCGGTAAGTCCCACTGCCAAACCTAATTGCGTATTCGACAATTCCAATTCAGATGACATATATGGAAAGACAAATCCTAAACTTAAGCGATCTAAAAAGACAAGACCAACCACAGAAAATAACCAAGAAGTTCTCATACTGCAAAAACCCTTTCTTTTTCTCCAACGAAATCCCTCCTTACTTTTCCATAGTACGAAATTATATTAGTTTGTAAATATATTTAATTTTTAATTTTCAAATATTTATAGATATAATTTACCTTTCAGTTCTGTATGTTGTTCTAAAATTGGTTCATTCATTTTTTCAAGTGTTTCTTTTACATATTTTCCTACATTAACATCTTTACTCAAACTACCATACCAACTTAATAATTCCCATTCGACCAATTGATCAGAATTCTCAACAATCATTCTACATCTATCAAATCGCTTTTTCATGAATATTTCTAAAGATTCTTGTACATTATGGTCCTCTTTTAAAATATCCGCCAATACAATTACATCTTCTATCGCAATGGATGCACCTTGACCGAGATGCGGCGCAGAACCGTGGGCAGCATCGCCAATTAATAAAACGTTTCCTTTATACCATGGACTGGGAAGAAGATGTGAAAAAATTGGTCGATAGACAACTTGAGTAGGATTAGTTATTTCTTTTGCTAATTGTGCAATTATCCCACCGAACCCGGATAGTCGTTCTCTTAATAACAGATGCAATTGATCCTTTGAAAATTTAGGGTTATTCGGCTCGTGCGTTGTTACTAATAAATACATTTTTTCTTCAGACATTGGAACCAATCCAGCTTTGGCACTTTTTCCATAATAAAATAAACCTCTGTCTAATCCTTTCAAACGTTTAAAGGTATATCGCCATACCCCTTGTTCACTATACTTCTGGGTAATGTTCCCAAACATTATTTTTCTAATCTGTGAATTTGCTCCGTCTGCACCAATTACTAAGTCATAGTTGGCATATATTCCGTTGCTTAACTGAACTGCGACACCTTCTCCTTTATCATTAGTCGTTGTAACTGTCGTTCCCATATAAATTTTTGTTCCGATTTGTAACACTTCATTTAAAAGAATTTGATGCAATACTTTTCGAGAAATACCATTCACTCCCGGATATCCTTCAATTGTAGGAGAATCTACACGATACAGGAAATTTCCTTGCCCATCATAATAATCAAATCCCGGAAAAGAAAAACCGAGTTTCAAACAATGCTCTGCAACCCCAATTTCGTTTAGGGCTCTTAGTGCATTCGGAGGTTGAATGATTCCGACTCCATAAACATTCCATTGCATTTCCTTTTCAACAATTTCTGCTTGAATACCAATTTTATTAAGGGCTATAGCAGCAGTTAATCCAATTATCCCTCCACCTACAATTAGAACATTTTTTACCTTTTGATTTGTCATGGTAAAAACCTCCTTATTACTGAATCTCTAAAAAATTTGATTTATAAGATGTGTCTATTTGAGTAATTGCGATTCTTTAAAACCAGCTTCCCACTCAATTATGGGAAACTGCCCTCAAATAAGAATCCACTTGTTTTCCTAAGTCAAAACCTCCTTGTCAATACTTCAATAATCGATAATTGCAATGGCACGAGTCCACCCGGCACTTCCTCCTTTAATTTTTACAGGAAATACTGATACTTTAAAACCATACGGAGGTAGTTGGTCAAGGTTTGCTAATTTTTCTATTTGGCAATATTCTCTTTCCTTGCCTGCATAATGAGCCGCCCAAAGAACTCCCGGACGCGGGTTTTTCTTATAATCTTCCGCCTGAACAGATAAAGGTGCATCCCAACCCCAACCGTCAGTCCCCATTACTTTAATTCCCTGATCAACTAACCAAATTGTCGCCTCCGCAGAAACGCCAACATGGATTTCACTATAGTTCGGTTCATATATTTTTTTATCTGCATCACACCGAATCATTACAATATCAAAAGGTTTTAATTGATAATTTATTTCTGCAAGTTTTTGCTGAATGTCGTTAACAGTTAATGTATATCCCGGCGTTCGATCGGTAAAATCAAGAACCACACCATCACTAAAAAACCATTCCAATGGCAACTCATCAATCGTTCGGGCAGGTTTTCCTTCCGAAGTTGGCCAGTAATGCCATGGAGCATCGACATGAGTTCCAGCATGACTTGTGAGAGAAAGAAAATCCCCGGCTAACCCCTTTCTTTCCGGAAAATCATCCGGGGTTACACCAACAAGTTTCGCTCCGAATTCTGCACCCTCCTCATGTGATTCATAGCGAATGGAGAAGGGAAGAGGATCTTTTAAATCCTCTTCAATGGACACACTGAGATCGATGATTTTAGGCATAATAATTCCTCCACTTCCCTACTATTTTCTCATTTCAGCTTTATCCAAAAGTTTCATGAAAACTATTTTGCTGCTTTTTCATTTCACTTCGGATGACCTGCTTTCTTTTAAACTATTTTATTTTTCAATGAGCCAAGTCCCGTTATCGTTAACTCAACCTCATCACCCGGTTCCAGCCACCGGTGAGTTTCAGGGCCAAGCTCCATAATGCAGCCAAATCCTACTGTTCCTGACCCGATGATATCTCCGGGGTATAAAGTAACTTCCTCTGAAGCTCGTTCAATCATTTGCCCAAAACTGTAATAGATGTCTTTAAAATTACCACGTGAAAGAATCTTTCCATTAACTGCCGCTGTCATTTCCAAATCATATTTATCCTCAAGTCGATAGGGCTCCAACTCATCTTTTGTAACAATATAAGGTCCAATCGATGTTGCAAAATCCTTACCTTTTGCCGGACCTAACAAAACTTTCATTTCTTTCATTTGAATGTCTCTTGCCGACCAATCATTTAAGATCGTGAAACCAAATATATATTCTTCCGCCTCTTCAGCACGAATATTTTTTCCTTTTCTTCCAATAATGCAAGCCATTTCCAACTCATAATCGAGTCGAGAGCATTTTGCCGGGTGCTTTACTTCTTCATTTGTCCCCTTCATTGCATTCGCATTGGAGAAATAAAACATTGGCATTTCGTACCATTCCGGTGCCACCGTACCACCTGAGCGTTTCGTAGCATTTTTTACATGAGTTTCAAAAGCGACAAAATCCCGGAAACTTGGTGGTTTTGGTAAAGGAGCAGTTAATCTAATTTCATTTATGGAAAAAGATTCGAGATGGGTCAGTTTGTTGTTTAACGTACTTATCACATCCATGTATTCTTCATGGTTTTTAATCAATTCTATTAAATGATTAGGAAGTTTCCCTTTGGACACTACATTCATATCTACTACCCTATCCCCACTTAACCAACCTGCACGCAATTGTCCCTCAGGATTGTAAAAAGTCACAAATTTCATAGTCCACCCCGTACTAAATCTATTTTAAAAGTTGCTCTTTTAGCCAATCGTACATTTCATATGTTTCTGTTATGTTATCAACTTGGCAATGGGAAGAGCCGGTACTGCTTGATGGAATAATTTTCAACCATCTCGGGCAAGTTAAATCATTGAAAACATTGTAAGCATTATCTACAAAATTTTGATGATCGTCTTCCCCATGGATAATATAAGTTGGTATGCTTATTTTTTCTGCAACTCCCCGCAAATTATATTTTTCTAATTTTTCTCTTGCAGCAGGCATATCCTCTACCCCAAAAATATGTTGGAGAATCCTAGCCAAAGGGTGGTCATCCGGTCTTTTTTTCCAAACATCATTGTAATCATAAACCGCCCCCCAGATTGCACATGCTTTAAATCTTGGTTCAAAAGCAGCACATCTGGCTGCCATATATCCGCCCATCGACACTGCCATAATGCCGATTCGTTCCGGGTCTACATCTAAGTTTTCAACTGCCCATTCATAGGCGGCTGTTCCTGCAACTTCATAATCATAACGTGAATGAATATGGTGGATCCTTAATGCACCTCCCTGACCCGGCCCGTCAACGGCAAACAGGGAAATTCCCCTTTCATTTAACAATTGTGCCGGACCATAGTATAGTTCTTCGGCAGTAGAATCGAGACCACCGAACATTATCATAAGAGGGCCATTCTCCTGATTTGGTGCCGCAAAATAATAACCGGGCAAAACGGCATGTTCAAAAGGAATCTCTACCGTTTTAGGTGGATTTGCCAAAAGTTCGCTTCCCTTTCTAAAAGCCTCAACCCCTTTTAAATAGGTTGGAATTTTTCGTTCATCATCCGGTTGTAAAAAGAATTCTGCTGTACGATAATAATTTGCTGCTCGCAAGTATGCTGCACGTGCAGTTTCTTTAAACCCTTTATCCATCGCATCATTTGCTGTTGTTAACGATTTATTTCCAAATCGGACCCATTCTTGATGAAAGCTCTCGTAATCTCCTAATTTCATCCGACTGGCAGCTTCTAAAATTTCGTTCACTTCACCGCCGCCGAAATATGATTGGCTAATCATTCGAACAATTTGATAAGACCACATATAATTTTCGGGAAAATAACGCCACATCAAAATCACCTCGCATTAATATTTTTTTATTTAAAAATTTTCCCTTGTGCATCCCATGGCATTTCCCGACCCCAAGCATCATTTGGATTTTCGTGAAGGCTCCATCTAAAAGGGCCAAAGTCCGGTGCAAAAACTAAATGGGCACCAGCATATAATTCGAAACGATTGCCTCCTGGTTCATTTACATAGAAGAAAAAACCTTCTGCCAATGCATGACGTGTCGGACCGCCCATTTCAAGTTGGTAACCGCTCTCAATAATATGGTCTGCTGCTATTAATACTTCATCCCTGCTTTCCACCGCATAACAAACATGATTAAATCCACCCCGTTTCCCGTCATGGGTTTTTAGGAAAGCAATATCATGGGATAAATTCGTTACCGATAGCCATGCACCAATTTCCGGGCTTGACGGATTGTTTGCATTTAGAAAAATTCCTTCATTATAGCGAAATCCGATATTTTGATAGAATTCGCGATCAGCTGTTACATCCGTACTATGAAGAGTGATATGATCAATTCTCCTTGGTGAAATTCCACGCATTGGGTTTTTCTGTGGGCGATTTCTCCATTTGCTACGTAACTTGTTGGGTGCCTCATACAATTCAACATCCCAAAAGATTTCCTCCAGATGACCGTCTGGTGATGTAAATCGATAGGCACGACCATGACCTAAGTCCCCGTCAATCCATCCAATCCCACGCCCCATTTTTTCAATATGAGCAGCCGCTTCTTCCAGTGCAAGAGGACTGTCCGCGCGCCAACCGATGTGTCCAAGTCCTGGCTCTTTCCCCTCAGTTATTTTCAAGCTATGGTGATAATGCTCACCCCAAGCACGGAAATAAACAGAGTTACCGGTTCTCGCTGACTCTTCCAAACCAATAACATTATTAAAAAATTCCGCTGACTCTTCCAATCTTGGACTGATTAATTCCACATGAGCAAGATGAGAAAAAAAGTGTGGATTTTTATACATTATGATTCCCCCTTAAGTCCTTTGATGAATTTATTGTTCACCAATTATTTTAAGGCAGAAATATAATGTAAACGTTCACATTTTTGACATAATTATTATATATTTTTATCCTTTTCAAATAGCATTAAATACTTATATAATTCTCCAAAGTCTTCCATCTCTACATAATCATAATCCTTTCTGCCTTTTTTTATCTTACTAGGTTTTTGAATTCCGCTCCTTTGGTGTCTTTTCCTATATTGAAGAGGCGTAGTATGAAAGGTTTCTTTAAAGATCTTGTGGAAATAATTTAAATTGGAAAAACCGCATTCTAAAGCAATTTGAATTATTGACCAATCTGTTTCAATTAAATATCTTACAGCGTGCTCCAATCGAATCCCGTTTAAATATTTAATAAACGATTGTCCTAAAAGTTGTTGGAAGAATCTGGATAAATATGGTACCGATAGTTGTTCAATGTCTGCAAGTTCATTAAGAGTTAGAGGATGCATATAATGATTTTCAATGTAGTTTGTTAACCTCGTTAGCCGCTCAATATTTTTCTTGTTGTTCAAATAACGAACCAGTTTATTTTGCTCTACACGAAATCTACGAATAAGTTCGTAAATGATATCAAGGAGCAGTGAATGAATTTTAATATGGTAACCTTCATTTTGATTTTTTAAAGTAATCGCTAATTTAGCCATCAAATATCGTATTAAATTAAAATTTTCCTGGGAATCATCAAGAAAGGATTTGCATTCAAACTTCTCCATTTCGATATTTTCATAGTAGTTTTTAATAAAATTGATTGGGATTTGGAGTAGCAGCGCTCGATTGTCATTATTGGCTTCAACACCATGTACTTCATTATAATTAATAAGAAGCAAATCATCTTTTTTTAAGCTGTACTGTTCATTTCCGACAAACACTTTAATATTTCCGTTTAAAACAAGGAGAAACTCAATTCTATCATGCCAATGCATAGCCACATATTTTACACTGGTCATGAGTAAAAACATGGGAATTTCCTTCTTGAGAACGATACTCTCATATGGGTAGCTCATATAAACAATTCCTCCTTAATAACTATGTTTTATAGAAGTTTTCATAAGCACTTGGTAAAAATTTCTTATCATTTAATTTCTATATTTTTTGTTTAAAACCTTTTGACTTTTTTAATTAATCAACACTTTATTCGTTTTATATGAGCAATTTTCCCCTTTACTTTTTTCTAATTTCAATTAACGATGAATTATTTTAATTAAATATAGATTGAAAACAGAAAGAGAGAGAATTATAAAAGCAGTAATTTTTGATTTAAATGGCGTCATTGTATCTACGGATATTCAGCCATAGATGAAACCTCTCTAATGAAGTGGCGCCCTTACTTTGAATTGACTTATTGAAAATTGTTCTTTTTCCTGAATTCATAAGGAGTCATATGGAAAATCTCTTTAAATTTTTTATA
>ENA-UOWJ01000251-UOWJ01000251.1-bioreactor-metagenome-genome-assembly--contig:-NODE-251-length-32136-cov-11.871731_pt1 | contig 32136 bp, 26 predicted proteins | sample MGYA00238156_ERZ761611 | MGnify/ENA primary metagenome ERZ761611 (study PRJEB28900, sample SAMN06268034) | bioreactor metagenome | isolation source: Joint BioEnergy Institute, California, USA...
CCGCGCTCATCGACCGGGGTGTCGATGGGGGTGACGGCCTGGTCGACGTCGGTGGTCTCGGCGCCGATGGGCTCGGCCTGGGGGTCACGGTCGCTCATGGTGATCCTTCCGTTCGGGTGGGTGAGAGGAGGAGGAGGTGTCAGGAGGCGGCGTCGGCCGCGCAGTCGCCGCAGAGGCCCCAGTAGGTCACCTCGGCGGAGGCGATCCTGAAGCCGTGATCGTCGGAGGGATGCAGGCAGGGCGCGGCGCCGACGGCGCAGTCGACGTCCTGCACACGACCGCACGATGTGCACACGAGATGATGGTGATTGTCGTCGACGCGGAGCTCGAACAGCATGGGCTGGCCGGCCGGCTCGATGCGGCGGACGATCGCGGCATCCGCGAAGTCGTTCAACGCGTTGTAGACCGACTGACGACTCGCCTTCGGCAGCGCCCCGGTCACTTCCGCGAAGACGGCGTCCGCGCTGGCGTGCGGGTGGGCGGCGAGCGCGGCGAGCACCGCGAGGCGCGATTCGGTCACCCGCAGGCCCGCATCGCGCAGGGCGACGGCGGGGTCCGCGGCGAGATCGGTCATGCCCCCACTCTACGCTCCTCTTTTGATCCGATCAAAAGAGGAGCGCGTCGGGCGTGTCGGCTCCACAGGAGCGGGCACGCGCCCATCCCCCATGCAGGATCAGACGCGGAGCGTCTCGTGACGGACGACGACCCACCCCTTGGGAACCGACATCCGGCCGGTGTGGATGGCGCAGAGATCGTGGGCGTGCGGGTCGTTCCCCGCACCGAGCGGGCCGAGGACGGCCATCTGGTCGCCGTAGTCGTAGGTCAGGGTCGTGACGGCCTCACGGGCGCAGCCCACCTTGGAGCAGAGTCTGTCGAGCATCGGCTCCACGCTATCGGCGCGATCCGGCGCCGGTGGGAAGCCGCGCCGGACTCAGCGCACCCCGCGGGCCGTGAGCGCGTCCCCGAGGTCGTCCGCATGACGGAGCGCGAGCACGAGGAAGGGAACCACGAAGACCCGGATGCCGCGCGCGCCCCGCGCGCGCTGTGCGTCACGGACCTCACGTGCGAGGCGGGCGAGGGTCGGCACGGTGCCGAGGGCGACGACCAGCAGGAGGGCGACACGGGCGCCGTCCACGCCGAGGACCCGCAGCGGTGCCGACGCCCGCTCGACGACGTCGAGGAGAGCGGCGACCGGAGTCGTCAGGGCGAGGAGCGCCGCGAGCGAGACCGCCGCGACGATCCGAACGGTTCCGACAGCCGCGGCCTCGACCCCGAGGAAGATGCACGGGAGGCCGAAGGCCACCACGACGAGCCAGCGGAGCGCCCACACCTGACGACCGAGCTCCGCCATACCCACGCCGGGGATGAGGTAGCAGGCGACGCACGCACCGGCTGCGACCGCCGCGGCCGGCCAGGCTGACGGCAGGAGCGAGACGCCGAAGACGAGCAGCAGGAGGGCCAGTGCCTTCGGTCCCGCCGGCATCCGATGCCAGGGCCCCGTTCCCGGGCGATAGATGGTCAGCATCGCCAGCTCGCGGAATGCGCCGCGACGACGTCCGCCGCCGCGCCCACCTGGGCGACGCGCCCCGCCTGCATCCGGATGGCGATGTCGCACCGCGCGGCGAGGTCGAGATCGTGCGTCACGACGACGAGACGGTGCCCGACATCGCCGAGGAGATGGCCGGAGACGATGTGGGCGTTGCGCCCGTCGAGGAAGGCGGTCGGCTCGTCGGCGATCACGATGTCCGGGCGCCGGACGAAGGCCCCGCACAGGGCGAGGAGTTGCTTCTGACCGCCCGACAGCTCGAACGCCGGCCGGTCGGCGAGGTCAGCGAGACCGAATTCTTCGAGCGCGGTCGCCACGCGCGCGTCCCGTTCCGCTCGGGACAGCCGGTCGGCGCGAAGGGAGAAGGCCACGTCCTCGGCGACGGTCGGCATGACGATCTGCGCGTCGGGATTGCTGAAGACGATGGCGGTGCGGCGACGGAGGGCCGCGGCATCCCTCACCGAGTCGAGACCGAAGACCTCGACACTCCCCCGCGTCGGCCGCACGAGTCCGCCGATGAGCCGGGCGAGCGTCGACTTGCCCGAGCCGTTGTCGCCCACAACGGCGACGGTCCGGGCGTCGAACGCGAGGTCGACGTCGTGGAGGACGTCGGCGTCGGCCAACCGGACCGACACCGCGGCGAGTCTGACGGCGCTCGTCACCGGACCGGAGCCGCCTCGCGTGCGACACCCGCGCGCGGTGCCCAGGTGCGCCGGAACGCGCGCGGGTAGCCGCGGACCAGGCCGCCCACGACGACGGTCGCGATGACGGCCTTGACGACATCACCCGGCACGAAAGCCAGGTTGGCGAGCGCCGCCTGCTCCAGGCCGATCCGCATGATGAGGCTCTGGATCGGGATGCCGCAGGCGTACACGGCGGCGACGCCGCCGACGAACACGCCGAGGAGGGTTCGCCACCACACCGGTCGCCGTCTGCCGGCGTGCACGATCAGCCCGATGATCACGACGCCGACGAGCCAACCGATGAGGTAGCCCGATGTCGGTCCGACGAAGACGCCCGCTCCCCCTCGCCCTCCGGCGAGCAGGGGCAGCCCCAGGGCGACCAGCGCGAGCAGGGTCGCCACCGACACGGCTCCCAGGAGCGGACCGAGGATCGCCCCGGCGAGCATGACCCCCAGCGTCTGAGCCGTGATGGGCACTCCGCCGAAGACGGAGAACGAGCCGGGCAGCCCGAGCACGGCGATGACGCCGGCGAAGACCGCCGCGCGAGCGAGGTCGGTCGTATCCAGACGCGGAGTCGGGCGTGGGCGGGTCATCTCATCCTCCTGAACAGCGTTCACGTGAACACCGTTCAGGTAGGGTAGCCCCATGACTCCCCCGGACTCAAACCCGTCCCCCCGCGCGCCGCGGCGGACGAAGGAGGACATCGTCGACGCCGCCGTCGACCTGCTCGACCGGGTCGGTCTCCCCGATCTCTCGATGCGCCGTCTCGCCGAGGAGATCGGGGTCCAGCCGAGCGCCCTCTACTGGCACGTGTCCAGCAAACAGGAGCTGTTGGCCGCCGTGAGCGCACGCATTCTGACTCCCGTCGCGCCCCGGCCGTCGGATCCGGAGGGCCTCGGACAGGCCGCCGCGATCCTGGGCCACCGCCTGCACGATGCGCTCCTCGCCCACCGGGACGGCGCCGAGGTCGTCTCGAGTTCGCTCGCGCTCGGGCTCGTGGCATCCCCCCTGCACGTGGCGCTCTCGGCGTGGGAGGACACCGTCACGGCGCGCGTGGTCGCCGACGCGATCACGCACTACGTCGTCGGGATCACCTTCCACGAGCAACAGCGCCGGTCCGCGGACGCCTGGGGCGCCGCCGCACCCGGAGCGAGCATCACCCCGGCGTCGTTCGCACACCCCAGCGAGGACGCGTTCTCCGCCCCCCTCGCTCTCATCGTCGGCGGCATCGCGGTCCGGCAGGACGGCGTCGGGCACCCCGCCGACGCCTAGGATGGCGTCATGCGCAGCGAGGTGGACCGGTGAGGCGACGCGCTCGCACGACCCCTAGGCCCGACCGTCACGGCCGGCACGGCCGCCTGGATCGCAGCTCCGTCGTCCGGCCCCCACTGCCAGCCATCGAAACCCGCGCCGAGAAGTTCGATCTGACCGTCACGACGGCCGTCGAGTTCCTCCGGAGCGCCTGGCCCGAACTCCGGGAGGTCCGTTTCGACATCGGGTGGATGCCGGACGCGTCCGACGAGGACGGCATCCCGCGCTGGGAGGTCCAGAGCGAGCAGAAGCGGATCATCCTCTTCCGCCTGCCCATCGAACGGCTCGCGCGGCTCCATCGCAACGACGACCTGCACCGCCGCATGATGATCGAGAGCTGCGTCTTCCGCGCCGCCGCGGAATACCTGGACCGCGATCCCTGGGACCTGGGTCCCGACCGCTTCCGCTTCTGACGCGACGATGCGGGCCGAGTCTCAGCGCGGCCGCACCACGACGGGCGCGGCAGCCGCGTCGGCCGGGACGACGGGGTAGCCCGCGATCGCATCGGGAGCAGTGAAGGTGACGCTCGCGCGCAGGGTTCCGCCGGCGGGGTCCAGCCGGTAGACGCCCCCCGCGCGCAGGTCGACCGACGCCGACCCTCCCGCCGGGATCCGGACCTCGCGGGGCTCACCCGCGCCCGCGTCGCCCGTGAGCACGGCGGCGACCTCCCGCGCCCCCGGGTTCACGATCGCGAGCTGCGGCTGCGGTCCCTGCGCGACGGCGAGGAGGGAGGGGACCCGGATGTCGTCGGCCGTCCCGTACCAGGCGAAGTCGGATCCGGCATCCGCTCCGGTCGACGCGTGGACCGAGGCCACGACGGGGGCGCCGGCGTCGATGTCCACGCGGTACCTCCCCTGCGGCAGCTTGTCCATGTCGATCTCGATCGGCACGCCCGTGGTCAGCGCCAGGTCGGGGAACGACGCGGCGGGCGTCTTCCCGCCGACGGGCGTCACCGACACGGACGCTGTCGTGTCGTCGGAGGGTGCCAGCAGTCGCACCGCCGTGTCGGTGGGCTCCTCGCCCTCACCGACCGCGCTGAACGCAGGGATCGTCTGCTGCGCGCGCGGCAGACCCGTCATTCCCCCCTGATCCACGCCGACCGGCACGAGAGTGCGGGTGAGACTGGACTGAAGCGTCGCCTGCACCGGGGCCTGCGTGGCGGAGACGAGCACGACGGGACTCGTCTCCCCCAGCGCGAGGGACGCGAGCGGGACGATGCGCTGCTGCTGAGGCGGCACCAGGATGCCCGCTCCCGCCTCGGGCGCGGTCCGGCCGCCGGACGCGAAGACGGTGAGATCTACGCGAGCGGCGACGTCCCCCGGGTTCGCGATGACCACCAGGTCGGCGGCGCCCGTCAGACCGCTGCCGGCGGAGAGCCACGTCTCCATGGCAGGCGGCGTGCAGGCCGAGGCGGCGAAGCCGGCCAGGTCATCGGCGTCGACCCGGGAGGAACCCGCAGCGGCGATGTCCGTCCGCATCCGGTCGACGGGAGCGGCCGAGAACGATTCCACGGGCGGACCGTCGGGCACCGCAGACGCGACCTGCCCCTGGGCCGGCGCGGAGGCGCCCGCGGAGGTCGCCGACACGACGCTCTGCGGCGCTGCGACCTGCACTGCGGCGGCGTCCTCGGAGTTCCGACCGGCGGCGAACACCGGCCCGGCGCAGGATAGGACGGACGTCGCGGCCTCGGGCCTGGTCGTGAGCGACAGCGTGGGTCGCTCGATCTCGGGGAAGGGTGTCGTCACGAGGACGAACGTGCCGACGACGACGAGGACGCTCACGACAGCCCCGACGCCCCGACGGATCCGGCGGGCGGTCGTCACGAGCCGCTCCTCTCTACAGCGAGCGCGTCTCGTTGGCCGATGATGCGCGGATGACGTCGTCCCGCTCGAAGACTCGTCCGGGTGGGAACCGCCAGGAGGAGCGCTACCACGATCACGCCGAGCTGCAGGAGCGCCACCCGGACCGACATCGGTCCCGATGCGTCGTCGACGGTGCGCTCGGCGATGGCGCCCTTCACACTCCACAGGGTGCCGCGGGCCGTCTCGCCGACGCTCACGAGATCGGCGCGCTGGTTCAGCAGATTCTGGGCACCGAGTCGGCCCGCCCGGGCGAGGTCGCTCTCGCGGGGGGCTCGCTCGAGAAGGACGTACGCGATGCCGTGTCGAGCGAGGGTGGGGACGACGTCGCCACCCGTCGTCGAGACGAGATCGGCCGTCACATGGGCGAGTTCCCGGTCACCGCCGGTCAGTTCCGGACGCGTCGACTGCAGCGTCGTCTGTCCACCGAGCGTCTCGCTCGCACCCCAGACCACCGACGCGGAGTAGGCGGCATCCGGTTGCACCGTGAGGACGAGCGTGGCGGTCTGTTCGCCGTCGCGTTCCCCTTCGCTGCCCGCGGTCTGCACGTAGGCGGGAAGTGTGCTCGAGGGCCCGTCGGTGAGAGCGGACTGCCCTCGGACGACGGCCGTCAGCGCGGGCACCGCGCCGACGGCGAGGAACGCGATGATGAGCGACGCCGCCACAGGCACGAGGGCGTCCACACGTCGCAGTCCGTCGAGCCCGGCGACCGCGGCCAGGACGAGACCCGCCCACGCGAGCGAGAGTCCGCTGCCGGGCCAGATCGGGACGGCCCCGGACATTCCCGCGGTCAGGGCGACGCCGGACCCGGCGACGGCGGTCGCGACGCCGAGGACGCCCGCGATGAGGGCGACGGATGCCGGGAGCAGACGACCGAGGACGGGGCCGAGGAGCGCGAGGACGACGACCGGTGCGGTGAACGCTGCCACCCACCAGGCCCGGTCGCCTTCGCCGAGGAACTGCGCCCAGCCGACGCCGTCCGTCGAGGGGAACCCGAACGCGAAGAGCACCGTGGGCAGGAGTCCCCCGGTGCCACCGGCGACGGCGAGCGGACGTCCGGGGTCGGCGAAGACGGCGAGCGGGTCGCCCACGGTGAGGTGGTACCAGGTCAGGGGCAGGAAGACGGCGACGGACGGCACGACGAGCCAGGCGATGCGACCGGCGCCCCGTCCGCGGCGTGTCGAGATCGCCAGCACGAGTCCCCCGACCCAGAGCACGATGAGCGCCGGTCCCAGGGAGGGGGCGCACGCCAGCACCACCACCAGGATGATCGATGCCAGTCCCGCACTGCTCCACGAGCGTCTCGCGGCCACCGCGGTGTAGATCAGCCACGGGAAGGCCAGGTGGAGGATGACCGCGGCCGGCCTGCCCTCGACCAGCGCTGCGAGGAACATCGGCGCAACTGCCCAGGCGAACCCCGCGGCGGCGCGCAGGATGGGACGAGCGGTCACGCGCGTCGCCGCGAACCAGCCGCCGAGGGCGGCCAAGGGCAGCGCGAGGACCCACAGGATGACGAGCGCACGGGACGGGGCGAACGGTGCCAGCGACCCCAGGGCGGCCACGACGGCGGCGAACGGGTCGGCGGGACCCACGGTGTCCCACCCGAGTGCGCGCGGGCCGTAGGCGGCATCCGTCCAGAGTGCGAGGATGCCGCTGCGCAGCGGCACGAGTCCGCCGCCGCCGAGCACGGGCCACGCCAGGAGGGCGCCGAACGCCAGGACCGACGTCGCGAGCGCACCGAGGACGAGCCACGCGCCCCCGCCGCTGAAGAAGTGCAGATCCTCTCGAGGGGAGGCAGCGGCATCAGCCTCGTCCTCGAGACGCTCCCGCAGGTCGCGTCGCCCGATGCGCAGGGGCGCGAGGGATGACCACGACGCAGAACGGTGACGGCGGATGGCGCGACGCGCGCGCACGACGGGCGCGAGACCGAACAGCACCACGACGGACGCCACCCACTCCGGCCCGATGCGGCCGGGGTTCTTCGCCAGCAGATGACCGAGAGTGCGCCACAGCGCGAGCGGGAGCAGACTCAGCCAGTGGAAGGGGACGGCGAGCGCCGGCGCGTAGGCCAGCCGGCGATGCAACTGCGCCTTGCGTTCGGCATAGAGACGACGCCCGCGCGCTCCCGCGGAGCGACCCGTCGGAGCGCCGGCGACGCCGTCGCCGGCGACGGCCACGAGCGCGGTCGGGGCGAGCGCGACGCGTCCGCCGTACAGACGGGCACGGATGCCGAGGTCGAGCCCTTCGTCCGCGCCGGCGAGGCCCGGGTCGACGCCGCCGAGGTCGCGCCACACCTGGGAGCGCACGAGGACGCCGCGGATGTCCGATCCGAGGACGTCTTCGCCGGTATCGTGCTGGCCCTGGTCGAGCTCCCCGTCGGCCAGGCCCACCGTGCGGCCGGTGCCCGTCACGGTGACGCCGAGCGAGACGATGCGACTCGCGTCATCCCACGAGACCAGCTTCGGCGCCGCCAGCGCAACGGACGGCGCTGTCTCCAGTGCGCCGGCGAGCCGCGCGAGCGCATCCGGAGCCGGGGCCGTGTCCTGCGCCAGCAACCAGACGGCATCGCCAGTGACACGCCGGCTGGCGAGTCGGAGTGCATCGGCGAACCCGGTCGCTCGCCCGGTGACGATGACGGCTTCGGCCCCGGACTCGGACGCGAGCTTCCTGAGCGCGTCGTCGGGACCGCACAGCACGACGGTGAGCGCGTCGACGCGCCGCGTCTGGGCGGCGAGCGCGCGCAGGGTGCGGCTCAGATGGAGATCCGTGGGGCCGCGTCCGTGGGGGCGGACGACGAGGATCGCGTGTACTCGGGCGGGCATGACCAGGTCAGCCTAGGTCGCGTGCCGACCGTCGCGGGGAGGACGGGCGGGGTGGCGCGGATCGCGTCAGGAAGCGTGCCGCTTGAGCTTGCGGCGCTCCCGCTCGCTCAGGCCGCCCCAGATGCCGAACCGCTCGTCGTTCTGGAGCGCGTATTCGAGGCACTCGCCGCGGACGTCGCAGGATGTGCAGATGCGCTTGGCATCGCGTGTCGAGCCGCCCTTCTCGGGGAAGAACGCCTCCGGATCGGTCTGCGCGCACAACGCGTCCGCCTGCCACGCGAGAGCGGTGTCCTCATCGGTGTCGATACGCCGGCGGACGCCGGGGACACCGAGGTTCACCGGGTCGACGAACCAATTCTCGGGAACGCCGGAACGGTAACCCGTCATCTTGCTCTCCCACCTGTAGACACTCGCCGCGGTACGGCCGATGCCTAATTACACCCGTGTGATTCGCTCCGGTCAAGTCGCAAATCGTAAACCCTCAACCCGACATTGAATCTTCTTGAGGTCACCGGCGTGTCGCTCGGCTCAGCGGCGACGACCGGGCCGCGCGATGTAGACGACGCCGACCCCGTCCAGGACCAGCGCGTCCTCATCCTGTGCGTAGGCCGCCTCTCCCGGGGCGAGGTGTACGCGGGTCGCGCCACCGGTCACGGCGATCCGCCCCTCGGTCGCGAGCACGATCGCGGGACCGTCGACCGCGACCGTGACGGGTGCGCCCGCCGCGTGATGACGCGTCAGGAGGAAGTCGGGGACGCCGACGTCGAAGATCTCCGCCGCCCCGTCGTGGACGGGCGTCAGGACAGCGGCGGGGGCGGGCTCGGTGTCCACGATCCTCATGAGCTCGGGAACGTCGATGTGCTTCGGCGTGAGGCCGCCCCGGAGCACGTTGTCGCTCGCCGCCATCAGTTCCACACCGAGCCCGTCCTGATAGGCGTGGAGGACGCCCGCGGGAGCGAAGACGGCCTCGCCCCTCTGCAGCACGGCGAGGTTCATGAGAAGGGCGACGACGATGCCGGGGTCACCCGGGAAGTCCCGGACGATGGCACGGAGCACATCGAGCTCCTCGGCGAACCCGGGAACGTCGGCATCCCGGAGAGCGGCCGAGACGTCTGCCACGACACCCTCCGCGCGCCCGGTGAGGACCGCTTCGATGAGCGAACGGAGCGCGTCGCGCGGGGCGGCAGCCGCCAGCTCCCTCCGCAGTTCAAGGATGCCGGATGCCTGGCCGAGGCCCGCGAGCAGACGGTCGGTGTCGGCGACGGGGCGCAACCCGACGAGGGCGCGGAAGCGCTCGCTCAGCGCGACGATGATCTCCGGCTTGTGGTTGTCGTCGCGGTAGATGCGCTCCGTCGCGTCACGGGGAACGCCGGCCTCCTCTTCCGCGGCGAAGCCGGCCTTCGCCTGGGCGAGGTCGGGATGCGCTTGGATCGACAGCGACGACGCCGCCGCGAGGATCTTCAGCAGGAAGGGAAGTGGCGGCTCGCCGGACTGCGCCCGCGCGTCCGCGAGGGTTCGACCGTCGCCCAGGAGCGCGGGACTCCCCGGATGATCGCCGAACCAGATCTCGGCTTCCGGCGCCCCTGTGGGCGTGCGCCCGAGCAACTCGGGGATGGCCGTGGGAGAACCCCAGGAGTAGTCGCGGGGGGCGTTCGCAAGCGTCTCGAGCACGCGAACAGCCTAGGCCGTGGGGCGGAACGCACGGGGTCGCGCGATACCCTGCTGTCACCATGGCCGTCCACTCATCGCACCCGGTCTCGGCGCCCCCGGCAGCCCCGCCGCGTGAGCGGACGAGTCACATCCTGCTGCGCGGGTGGTGCATCGCCCTCCTCATCGTGACCCTCTCCGGGACCGCGCTCCCCCTGGCCTTCGGAGTACCGGTCGCGGCGATCATCGGCGTCGTCAGCTTCCTGGTCTCGGTGATCCTCTGGGCGACGATCCGACCTCGGGTGCAGTGGCGGCGGTTGCCCTGGTACGCACTCGCCTACATCGTGTGGGCACTCGCCTCGATCCTGTGGACGCATTGGCTCGAAGCGACCCTGACCACGGGCGCCCTTCTGATCGTCACGACCGTGGGCGCTCTCTTCGTCGGGGCGGTCCTGACCTGGCGCGAGGTCGTCCGGGCACTGGCATCCGCTCTCAAATGGATGCTGGGCCTGTCGATCGTCTTCGAACTGTGGGTCAGCCTCGTCTGGGGCGGTCAGATCCTGCCCCACTTCGAACGGCCGGTCGGCCGAGTCCCCGACCCCATCGTCCTGTGGTCACGCGACAACCTGTTGGACGGCGGCCGCATCCAGGGCATCTTCGGCAACTCGAACGCGCTCGCATACGTCGCCCTGCTCGCGATCGTGGTCTTCGCCATCCGCATCGCCTCGCGAGCACCGCGCCGGCCCGTGCTCGGTCTGTGGCTCCTCCTGGCCGGTTATCTCTTCGTCCGCGCCGGGTCCGCCACCGCGACCCTCTCGGCCGTCGCCGTCGGCGTCGTGCTCGTGACGGTGCTGGTCATGCGGACGACCACGCGGGCCGGCGAGCGCACGCGGTACTACGTGGCCTACGGCCTCCTCGCCGTCGGCGGTCTCCTCGCCGCGTGGCTTCTGCGCGACCGTGTCTTCACCGCCCTGGGACGCTCGAGCGATCTCACCGGACGGGAGTCCATCTGGGAGAAGGTGCTCGCCCGAGCGGTGGAGCACCCCGTCTTGGGCTGGGGCTTCTCGACTCCGTGGATCCCCACGGACCCCGCGTTCGATCGATGGATCGTCGATCACGGCCAGACGGTCATGCAGGCGCACAACATGTGGGTGGACGTCTTCCTCCAGCTCGGTGCCGTCGGGATCGTCCTGATCGCCGCCGCCTATGTCGCATTCGTCTGGCGATCATGGTTCTTCGCCGTCGACCGTCCCCGGTGGGACCTCGTCGCCGACCGCCCCTACACCGCCGTGACCCTGCTCCCGACCCTGACCGGGGCGATCCTGCTGGTGCAGGGCCTGGCGGAGTCGACCCCGCTCCTCAATTGGGGGTGGTTCCTGCTCATCCTCTTCGCCTTCAAGATCAAGCAGGCACCGCTGGTGGGCCGGGGACCGTCGGAGGAACGCCTCATCGGCGAACAGGGCGACAGGCCCGCCGAGTGATGAACCCGGGCCTCGCGCGCGTCCTCGACGTCCTGCGTTCGAGCGATTTCGCCGCCGCCTACGCTTCCGCCACGATCGGCGCCCTGTTCGCCACGCACGCGCTCCGCCAGCTCATGGGCGATGCCGGACTCGGCGCCGTCACCACGACCCTGTGCGTCATCGGAGCCGGGATGCTCGTCGCCCGTCGGCGCGAGTTGCGCCTCGTCGAGATCATGCCGACGACGCTCGCCCTCCTCCTCGTCTGGCTGCTCGCCTCCTTCCTCTGGGGCCCGTCTGCATCGGAGACCTTCGCGGGATGGCTTCAGCTGGCCGTGCCGACCTTCCTCGCCGTCGTGGTCGCTCAGCTGCGAGACACGCTGCAGACCGTCCGCTCCACCGGCGACGTCCTCCGATTCCTGCTCGTCCTGTCGCTCGCCCTGGAGATCCTGAGCGGCATCCTGATCGACGCTCCCATCCGCTTCCTCGGGATCGGGGGCAACCTCGCCCTCGGCGGCCCGATCCAAGGGGTCTTCGGCACACGCACCGTGCTGGGCGTCGTCACGATGATCGCCCTCATCACGTTCCTCGTCGAGTGGCGGACCCGCTCGGTCGCGCCGGGGGTGTCACTCTTCTCCGTGGTCCTGGCCTCGGTGCTCGCGGTCTTCACGGACTCGCCCATCGTCCTGGTGATGGCGGTCATCACGGTGCTCGCGACGCTCGTCCTCGCGCTCCTGCGGCGGGCGCCGGTCAGGACGAGGCCCACCCTCCAGCGCGTCATCGGCGGGGCGGTCGTTCTCGGGCTCGTCCTCGCCTATGTCTTCCGACGCCCGCTCGTCTACTGGCTGAACGCGGAACCGGACTTCCTCGTGCGTTCGCGTTTGTGGAATGCGGCCATCGACCTCGCCGAGAACCGGCCGGTGCAGGGATGGGGATGGGTCGGGACGTGGCCCGACTACCTCTCGCCGTACTCCTACATCCGGTTGATCACGGGGCGAAACCACGGGTCCGCCCTCAACGCCTGGGTCGACATGCTCCTCCAGGCGGGCGGCGTCGGCGTCGCCCTCCTCGCCCTCTTGGCCGGCTTCGCCCTCGCCCGTTCGTGGATGAGCGCGACCGAGCGACGCTCCACCGTGTACACCTGGACGCCGCTCGTGCTCATCATCGTCCTGGCGGACTCGATCGTCACGAGCGCCCTGCTCGGCGGATTCGGCTGGTTCCTCCTGGTGGTCTGCAGCGTCAGCGCGTCGAAGGTGCGCGGCTGGCGCCGCGACCTGTCCGAGCGCGTCGGCGGCTGAGGCGGGTTTCATCTCGCGGTTATAGTTGAGGGCGGGAGCCCTGCGGGTCCGCTGCGTGCCGTGACGGTCGAGGGACGGACGCCGGCTCGCCGAGAGCATCCGCGGACGGCGAGCAGACTGCGGCCCCCGCCGATGATCAGCGATGGGAACCACAATGACGGACGGCACGGCACTTTTCTCGATCATCGTCGCGATGTACAACGTCGAGCCCTACCTTCCTGCCTTCCTCGACAGCCTCGATGCGCAGGGGCACGACCTCGCCGAGGCTGAGATCGTGTTCGTCGACGACGGCTCACCCGATCAGTCGCGACGGATCGTCGAGGAGTGGGCCGCGACCCGGGATGCCCGTACCGTCGTCGTCTCCCAGGAGAACCAGGGCGTCGCCGCCGCCCGCGAGGCCGGCACAGTCCACGCCGGCGGCACCTGGATCACCTACGCGGATCCGGACGACGTGTTGGAGCCGGGCTACCTCGGCTCAGTGAGCGAGGCACTGCGCTCGGCCGCGGACGTCGGCGTCGTCCCCGCGATCGTGTCGACGCGCCTCATCTACACCGACGACACGCTGCTCACCCGCCGTGACACCCACCCCCTGGGCAAACAGTTCGACGGAGGCCGACGCATCGTGTCGCTCCGAGACGATCCGCAGCTGATCAAGCTGTCGGCTGCTACATCCTTCCTCCGCCGAGAGGACGTCCTCGCAGCGGACATCCACTGGGACCACCGCATCCGCCCCAATTTCGAGGATGCCGCCTTCATCGCCCGCTACCTCCTGACCTTCGACGATCCGCAGGTCCTCGTGGTTCCCGAGGCGCACTATCTCTACCGTCGCCGCGCGGCGACGAACTCACTGACCACGACGAGCTGGCAGCGCGTCGAGAAGTACATCGACGTGCCGCGGTTCGGATGGCTCGCGACGATGGAGCACGCGGTGGCTCAGCGCGGGTATGTGCCCGTGTGGATGCAGAACACCGTCCTGTACGACATCTACTGGTACTTCCACTACGACGCCCAGATCCACAGCCCGACGCGCTGGATCCCGCAGGACATCAAGGACCGCTTCCTCGAGACGGTCTCGCAGGTCCTCGCCCTCATCGACCCCGAGGTGATCGCGACCTACCGCATCACCCCGCTGTCGCCTCAGCTGCGGTCCGTCCTGATGTCCATCGGCGGACACGGCCTGCCCCTCTCGCCCGTGCACCTGTGGCGTGCGGATCGGGGCAGTCGGCAGGCGCTGGTGAAGTACTACTTCGCGGGCGACCGACCGACGGAGGAGTTCACCGTGGGCCGGGAGCCGGTGGTGCCGGCGTACGCGAAGGACCGGGTGATCGTCTACTTCGGCCACGACGTGATGCACGAACGGATCCTGTGGCTCGAGCCCCGCGAGGGCCTCACCATCAGCCTCGACGGCCGACGCGCGGAGATCCGGTACAACAGTCCTGGCGCCCACGAGCTCGCCGTGTCCAATGACAGTCTCCGCAACCGTCTGGGTATCACCGATCGTGCGCGCCGTCTGCCGGCTCCTCCCGCGGCAGCCGAGAAGCGCACGCACGACCTCTGGGGTGCGCGCATCCGCGAGCGCGCGGCGCAGGTCGGACGCATCGTCCGCGGCGAGTCGGTCTCCGCGCGTCGACCCTGGGCCGCGGCCGCGCGCCGGGCTGCCAAGACCCCGCCCGTCCGGGCCCGCTACGCCGGCGCGTGGGTCTTCATGGACCGCGACGTCCAGGCCCAGGACAACGCCGAGCACCTGTACCGCTGGGTTCTGCAGAACCGTCGCGACGTGAACGCCTGGTACGTCCTCCGCAAGTCGAGCTCGGACTGGGCCCGACTGAGCGAGGAGGGCTTCCGGCTCGTCGACTTCGGCTCCACCGAGCACTTCATGTTGCTGCACCACGCGAAGTTCCTCATCTCCTCGCACGTGGACAAGTACGTCCTGCAGCCGTGGAGCACGAAGCTCCTGCGCAAACAGGAATGGCAGTTCGTCTTCCTGCAGCACGGCGTGACCAAAGACGACATCTCTCGCTGGCTCAACCGCAAGCCCATCCGCCTCATCCTGACGACCGGGCAGGCCGAGTTCGACAGCTTCGTCGACGACGGCACGCCCTACACCTTCACGAGGCGCGAGGTCGCCCTGACGGGCTTCCCCCGACATGATGCGCTGGCGCAGAAAGCCGCAGCCGTCCCGGCGGCCGAACGCGACCTCGTCCTCGTCATGCCCACTTGGCGCGAGTACCTCATGACGAAGATCACCGACAAGGGCACGATGCGCGGGCTCATCGACGATTTCGACGACTCGGTCTACGCGACGCAGTGGCGGGAGTTGCTCGCGCGGCTCTCGACCGACCCGGCACTGGCCGAGAAGGGGTGCCGCGTCGGATTCGTGCCGCACCCCAGCCTCGAGCCCCACCTCGACCGGCTCGGGGTGCCTGCCGGGGTGGAAGTCTTCCGCTACCGCGACAACGACATCCAGTCGGTGATCGCGCGGGCCCGCGTCCTCGTGACGGACTACTCCTCGTTGGCCTTCGAGGCCGCGTACATCGAGACCCCGGTCGTCTACTTCCAGTTCGACGCCGAACAGTTCTTCGAGGAGCACCCGCACCGCGCCGGCTACTTCGACTATGCCGACGACGGGTTCGGGCCGATGACCCGCGAGGCCGACGAGGCCGCGATCGCGATTCGCGACGCCCTCGTGGCGCCGGAGTCGGTGGCCGTCTACGCGGATCGTGCGACGACGTTCTTCATCGACCGAGACGGCGGGAACTGCGAGCGCGCCTTCGAGGCCATCCGCTCGATTCGCTGACAGGCGCGACCACGTAGAATCGGTCGATTCCCTCCGAAAGCGGTGACTGCTCGTGCGTGAACTCCTCCGGACGAGTCGGGTGCTCCGGTGGCTCCGCGCGCAACCCGTCGCGCTGCCCTACCGCATCCTGCTCCGGATCACTCGGGTCCGGCCCGAGCGGTTCCTCTTCCTCTCCGACTCCCATCTCGGCTTCACCGGGAACATGGGCTTCGTCCGCGGCGAGTTGTTGCGCAGGATGCCGGAGGCACAGGTGGCGGGGGTGTTCAAGCCGCACCTGACCGCCCGACGATCCGTGCGGGACGTCATCCGCCTGCCGTGGTTGCTGGCGACGAGTGGAACCATCGTCGTCGACGACTTCTACCCGATCATCTACCCCCTGCCCATCCGTCGCGGAGCACGGCTCGTGCAGATCTGGCACGCTGCGGGCGCCTTCAAGCAGGTCGGCCACAGTCGCGCGGGTCTGCCGGGCGGCCCCGTGCCGGGAAGCGACATCCACCGCAACTACACGCACGTGCCCGTCAGCTCCGAGAGCATCCGGGCCGACTACGCGGAGGCCTTCGGGATCGACGTGTCGCGCGTGCAGGCGCTGGGCGTGCCCCGGACCGATGCCTTCTTCGACGCCGACCGCGTCACGACGACGCGAGCGCGCGTGCGCGCCCGCCTCGGTGTGCGCGACGATGCGCGGGTCGTCCTGTACGCTCCGACCTTCCGCGGGAACGGTCAGCGCACGGCGCGCCCCGAGGAGTCCGCGGACTGGGGACGGGTGGCCGCCGAGCTCGGCGAAGGATTCCGGGTCGTGGTGCGGCAGCATCCCTTCGCGGCGAAGTCCGCGCCACCGCTCCCGGACGGTGTCCTCGACGGCGGATCGGAGGAGATGAACGACCTCCTCATGGCGACCGACATCCTCGTCACCGACTACTCCTCCTCCATCTTCGAGTTCGCGCTGCTGCGGCGTCCCGTCGTCCTGTTCGTTCCGGATCTCGACGACTACGCCGGGTCACGCTCCTTCTACCGCCCCTTCGACTCCTACGCGATCGGCCCGGTCGTGCGCGAGCCCGCGGACCTGGCGGCGGCTCTCCGACGCGCGGAGGTCGATGACGCCGTCCTCGACACGTTCCTCGAGGAGTTCTGCGGCGCCCTGGACGGCGGGTCGACCGCTCGGATCGTCGAGCGGATGCTGCTCGCCTCCCCCGAACGGGTCGTCGTGGACGAGGAGGCGGTCGCGCCGGGCTCCGTCGAGCCCACCCGCGCGGAAGGCGCGATGGGACTCCGAGTCGCCGCCGCGCGCCTCGCTCGCATCATCCTCAGTGTCGCGTATGCGCCTCTCAAGCTCCTTCCCGTACAGCGGAAGGTCGTCATGATCAGCCGCGAGCACCCCGTCGTCCCCGATGACTTCACCGACCTCGCCGCCGCGCTCACCCGGCATGACGACGCCGTACGCGTCGTCATGCTCGTGCGGATGGTTCCCCCCGGCATCCTGCGGAAGATCGGGTACGGCTTCCATCTGCTTCGCCAGCTCTACCACGTGGCGACGGCGCGCGTACTGATCATCGACACGTACGCGATCGTCGCGAGCGTCCTGCGTCACCGTGACGAGCTCACCGTGATCCAGATGTGGCATGCGCTCGGGGCGTTCAAGAAGTTCGGTCTCAGCATCCTCGGGCGCGAAGAGGGACGCGACAGACGACTGGCCGACGCGATGCGCATGCACCAGGGCTACGACCTCGTGCTCACGAGCGCGGAGGAATGCCGCCCCGCGTTCGCCGACGCGTTCGGAACTCCGCTCGAGCGCGTCGCTGTGGCGCCGCTGCCACGCGTCGACAGGCTGCGCGATCCCGCGCGCCGCGAACGCACCCGCGCCCGCATCCTCGCGGCCCTGCCGCACCTGGCGGGCCGGCGGATCGCGGTCTTCGCGCCCACGTTCCGGCTCGACGGCACTGTCGCGGTCGACGTCCGCGCGCTGACGGAGGCGCTCCACGGTCACGGGGTCCACACCGTCGTGAAGCTGCATCCCCTCATGCACGCCGACTTCGGTCCCGACGTCGACACCGGAGGCGACTTCTCGACGCAGGAGATGCTCGCGATCGCGGACCTGTTCATCACGGACTACTCGTCGGCGCTGTACGAGGCATCGGTGCTCGACATCCCGACGTACTTCCTCACGCCCGACCTCGATGCCTACCTCGAGTCACGGGACTTCTACCTCGACTACCGGCGCGACCTGCCGGGGCCGATCGTTCGGACCGTCGACGAGCTCGCCCGCGCCATCGGACGAGCCGACGCCTCCGCTGCCGACGCGCAGCGGTTCGCCCGACGATGGGTTCAGGTGCCCGGCGACCCCGCACCCGCTCCCGGGGCGACGCCGTGTGCGGACGCGATCGCCGAGATCGTCAGCGCGCGCCTCGGTGATCCGCGCAGCTAGAGGGCGGGCGTGGTCGCCGGCGTCCGTTCGATGCGGGTGAAGGACCGCTTGACCTGCGTGCGCAACCAGCGACGCGACCGGCGCTCCACCCATCGCTCGATCGCCGCAGCCATCAACAGCACGAAGGCGATCGCCGCGACGAGGACCACCCACTTGTTGAGGTGAGGGCTGAGCTGCCCGATGACCCACCATCCCCAGAGTTCGTGGACGAGGTACAGCGGGTAGGTCAGGGCACCGAGGTAGGTCATCCAGGCAACCCCTCGGGACTGCAGCGGTGAGAGCGTCACGAGGGCGACCGCCGCGAAGATGACGACCATGATCGCGACCGCGACCGGCTCCTTGAGATCGATGCCGGTGAGCCGCTCCGCGTTGGCCATGTCGTACATGATGGTCTGCTGCGCGGCGAGGATGCCGTTGCCGATGACGAGCATCCAGCGAAGGAGGTTCGAGCCGCGCGAGTGGATGACGTACAGCATCATCCCCGCTGCGAAGAGCGATGCGTACGCGGGTGAAAGGAACATCGCGAGGAACTGCATGTTCGAGCGGTCCGCGATCAGGGCGGCCAGGGGCCAGAGGAAAGCCAGCCAGGTCACCTTCTCGACGGTCAGGTTCCGACTCATGAAGATGCCGATGAGCACGTAGAACAGAAGTTCCACGGCGAGGGTCCAGTAGACGCCGTCCACGTGCGGCACGCCCGCCCACTCCTGGAGCATCGTGAGGTTCGTCAGAACCTGAACGAACGTCACGCTCTTGTCGAGCTGATCTCCCGCGATGAAGGCGATCAGGATCGCGGCGAGGATGACCGCCGCCCAGTACGCCGGGAACAGACGGGAGACGCGCGCGGCCACGAAGTCGCCGACGGAACGCCCTTCGACCGACATCAGGATGACGAAACCGCTGATGAGGAAGAACAGCTGCACTCCCATGAACCCGTAGGCGCTCAGCCCGGAGATCAGCGGGAAGTTCTCTGCGGAGGAGCCCTGCCACTGCGAGTGTCGTCGCGCCGTGTAGTGATACATCACGACCGCGAGGGCTGCGCCGAAACGGAGCAGGTCGAGCAGGAGGAGGCGCGGACGGGGAGCGACGTCGGCGGTGGCGGGAACCGGAAGCACGAGTCGCCGTTCTAGCCATGGGTTGCCTGCGGACCCGGTGTGACCGGCGTGCGCCCGGCCGCTCGCCCGGCCCCAGGACGAGGCGTCAGAGGGTGCGGCGTCGAAGCGCCCTACGGACGGCGCGCTTTCCGAGACGCACGGCAACCGTGACGACGCTCCGAAGCCGGAGCCTCACGGCGACTCCCGGATCGGTCACGGGTTTCCACACCCGGACGTCGCCCTGCCGCGCCGGAATCGCCCACGTCCCGACGACCGCACGACGGTGCCTGTCCGTCGTCTCGGTCATCCCTTCACCCGCGCGGGCTCGGACGAGGGGCCGGGTGCGGCCGTCGACCTCGACCCGACGCGGCACGCGATCGACGTCGGCGATGTGCAGCTGCAGCACGTCCTGACCGAAATAGTCGGGAGCGAAGCGCTCGACGCGGTTCGCCGACATCGGGCGGCCGTCCTCGTCGAACAGACGGATGCCGGCTCCCGCCGTGACGGGGGTGCTCAGCCGCGCCCCGTCTCGGCGACGCGACGCGTAGGACCCGACCCACGGCGGCAAGGATCGCCCGGCCAGCACCTGCAGGAGGAGTCGGCTCTCCACGGGCAGCGCCGTCGCGTCGTACTCGAACAGTCGCTTCTCGGTCACGTGGCGGGCGCACGCCGCGAGGGCCCGGAGGGTCGTCTCCCGCTGCGCATCGTCGAGGACATCGGCGCGACCGTCCGGCGTCAGCTGAACGGGGAGCAGCCATTGGCACTCGTACAGGAACATCGACTGCAGCCATTCCGGCGGGCCGGCGTCGCCGCATCCGCTCAGGAGTGGCTCGTACCCGTCCACGAATCGCTCGTAGTACGCACGCGGGTCGGTTCGAAAGGCGTCGACGGCGGAGTCCCGCGCGGCTCGCCGACGGTAGATGTACGAGGCGGAGGCGACCAGGCCTACTCTCGGCGCGGCGAGACCGAGCAGGTACTCGGCCACGAAGAGCGCGTCCTCGGACGCGTGGAGCCCGGTGCGGAACCGCGCTCCGGCACGCCGCAGATCCGCGAGGCGGAAGAACGCCGACGCGACGTTCAGCTGGAAGACGTCCGGGCGCTCGCGCATCGACACCACGCGGTCACCTCCAGCGAATCGGAAGCTGAGCGCGTGGACGTCCTCGGGGTCGGGTCTGGGCTCCCGCAGCCGGAGGAGCCGCGCCGAGGCGAAGTCGATCTCGTCGGCGTGCACGGCCAGGAACCGTGCGACAGCTGCGAAGTAGTCGTCGGACAGCAGATCGTCGGAGTCCGGGAAGGTCACCCACTCCCCCGTGGCGGAATCCATTCCGCGGTTGCGCGCCGCACTGACACCGGCGTTGTCCTGACGGACCAGCACCCCCGTGACCGACGTCGAGGCCAACCAGCGCTCGACCATCCGAGCCGACGCGTCCGGGGAACCGTCGTCGACGAACACGACGTCGAGTTCGTACGGTCCCGGCGCCTGGGCATCGAGGGAGCGCAGCAGGTCCGGCAGATACGGTTCCACGCGATACAGCGGCACGACCGCCGTGATGGTCACCACGAGATCCGCCCACATCGCTGCACCCGGTCAGTTTACGTCGGCTCCTGGGCCACCTCGCGCGGCGGTGAGCAGGTCGTCGAGGGGTCGGCGGATAGGATGGACCGTCCCCACCCGAGGAGCAACATGCCCACTCAGAGTCGAACCGTCGCCGTCGTCCTGGCGGGCGGGATCGGGGTCCGCGTCGGCCTCGGCATCCCCAAGCAGCTGCTGAAGATCGCCGGGAAGGCGATCGTCGAGCATACGCTCGAGGCGCTCGAGGCCAGCGACGACATCGACGAGATCATCGTCATGATGAACGCCGACTCGATCAGCGAGCTCGACCACCTGATCGAGAGCGGAAGGTTCGGCAAGCTCAGCCGCATCCTTCCGGGGGGCGCGACGCGCAACGACACCACGAAGCTGGCGATCTCGGTGCTCGAGGGCGACGACACGAAGGTCCTCTTCCACGATGCCGTCCGGCCTTTCATCGATGCGCGGATCATCAGCGACTGCGTCCGCGCGCTCGACACCTACGACGCGGTCGACACCGCGATCGCCTCCGCCGACACGATCATCGAAGTCGACGACGCGAGCCTCATCACCGCGATTCCCGACCGGTCCCGGCTGCGGCGCGGTCAGACCCCGCAAGCCTTCCGGCTGGGAACCATCCGGAAGGCGTACGAGCTCGCCGAGGGTGACGCCGCTTTCCGCGCCACGGATGATTGCGGCGTCGTGTTCACCTATCTGCCCGACGTTCCGATCTTCGTCGTCGAGGGGACGCCGGAGAACATGAAGGTCACCGAGCCGATCGACGTCCACATCGCCGACAAGCTCTTCCAGCTGCAGTCGGCGAGTCTCTCCATGGAGAGGCTCGTGCGCGAGCTCCCCGACCTCTCAGGGGCCGGGATCGTCGTCTTCGGCGGCAGCTACGGCATCGGCGCGAGCATCGTCGAACTCGCCCGCGCGCAGGGCGCGAACGTCATGGAGTTCAGTCGCACCTCCACGGGCACCGATGTGCGGTCGGCGTTCCAGGTCGGCGACGCTCTCACCGAGGCCGCCCAGAAGATGTCCCGCATCGATGCCGTCATCGTCACCGCCGGCGTCCTCCGCATCGGCCCCCTGGTCGAGACGTCTCAGGAGGATCTCGAGCACACCATCGAGACGAACCTCCTCGCCCCCGCGGTCATCGCGCGTGAAGCGTATCCGCACCTCGCCCGTCATGGCGGTCAGGTGGTTCTTTTCACCTCCAGCTCGTACACGCGCGGGCGGTCCGGATACGCGGCCTACTCGGCCACGAAGGCCGGTGTCGTGAACCTCACCCAGGCGCTGGCCGAGGAATGGGCCGAGAACGGGGTGCGGATCAACTGCATCAACCCGCAGCGCACCGCGACCCCGATGCGCACCGCGGCGTTCGGTTCGGAACCAGAGGGCTCGTTGCTGGACGCCGAGGACGTCGCGAAGGTGACGGTCGGCATCCTGGGGTCGGAGCTGACCGGTCAGATCGTCACGGTCCAGGTGTCGGAGATGAAGAACCTCCGCTAGCGCCGCGTCTTCGCCGGCGCTCCGGTATCAGGATTCGAGGATCTCCAGCGCCTCGGCGATGGGTCCATCGAACACGACATCGCCCTTGCGCAGCACGATCCCGCGGGTGCAGAGCTCTTTGACCTGTCCCTTGCTGTGGCTGACGACCATCATCGTCACGCCCTGTTCGGCGAGCTCCTTGAGCTTCGCGTTGCATTTGGCGCGGAACGGCGCGTCACCCACCGAGAGGACCTCGTCGACGAGGAGGACGTCCAACTCGACGTGGATCGCCACACTGAACGCCAGGCGCATGAACATGCCCGACGAGTAGTGCTTGACCTCCTGGTCGATGAAGTCGCCGATCTCGCTGAAGGCGACGATCTCGTCGAAGCGTTCCTTCGTCTCCTTCTCGCTCATCCCCAGGATGGCAGCGTTGAGGAAGACGTTCTCGCGTCCCGTGAGGTCGGGGTGGAACCCTGCACCGACCTCGATCAGGCCGGCGACCTTGCCGCGGGTGAGAACGCGGCCCGAATCCGGCTCGAGTACGCCCGAGACGAGCTTGAGCGTCGTGGACTTCCCCGAACCGTTGAGGCCCATGACGGCGACGGATTCGCCCTCGCCGATGGAGAACGACACGTTCTTCAGGGCATGGAACTTCGTCGATCGCACGGGCTGGCGCCGCACCGCAGCGATGAAGGCGTCCTTCATCGATCGGGTGCTGCGCTTGCTGAACCACTTCGATACGTGGTCGACGATGATGCGGGGCTGGGGCTGAAGGGAAGTCGACATCACAGGTCCTGTGCGAAGCTGCGCTCGAAGCGCCGGAAGACGAACTGGCCGATGACCAGTGAGAGAAGGACGACGCCGATGGCGGCCACGACATGCCACTCGAACTGGGGCGGCCAATCGAGGTTGATGGGACGGGGCTGCGCGTCGTTGACGACAGGGAGCGTGCCCCAGAAGGCGTGGTGATAGAGCTCGACTCCCACGGCGAGAGGGTTGGCCATGTAGAGGTCGAACAACCACGGCACGTGATGACTGCTCGTGACCTTCTGGACCATCTCCCACGTGTAGAGGATGGGCACGGACCACGTCGCGATGGTGCGGATGATGTCGACGATGTTGCTCGCGTCGCGGAACCGGACATTGACGGCCGAGAAGAACAGCCCGAGGCCCATCACGAATGTGACGACGAGCAGGATGCCGAGAAGGGCGAGTCCGACCGAAGCGAAGGATGGGAGCCACCCGAAGAGCAGGCTCACCACGATGAGGACCGCGAGCTGCGGGAGGAAGTGCGTGAAGGTGCCGATGATGGCAGCGAGCGGGAACAGCTCCCGCGGAAGGTAGATCTTCCGCACGAGCGCCTTGTTGCTGACGATCGAACTCGTCGCGGCCGACATCGTGTCGTTGAAGAGGTTGACGAGTACGAGGCCGCTGAACAGGTAGAGCGGGAAGGCGGGCACCTTGCTGTGCAGGCCGAGGATCTGGCCGACCACGAGGTAGTAGACGAGGAACTGGACGGTGGGCCGGACGTACGACCAGAACCATCCGAGGACCGAGTTGCGGTACCGCAGGGACGTGCTCTTGCCGATGAGCAGACGCAGCAGATAGTGGTACCGGAAAACGTCGAGGATGCCTCGGCCGCGCCCGGGGGTGTCGTAGGCGCTGTAATCGATCTGGGTCACAAGGTTCCTCGCGGTGTCGTGATGCCGCCGGGTCTTCGCCACCGGGCAGGCCATCCGCAATCCTAATGGACCGCGAGCTTGGCCTTTCCGGTGAGCGGGGGCGAGTCAGCGCAGGTAGTCCCCGTGCACCCAACCGGTGCGAGTTCCCACTGCGACCTGGAACCACTTTCCGCTGCTCGCCTTGATCGTCACGGTGGTTCCCCGTGCAAGCGTGGTGATCTTCGCGCTCGAGGTCGATGCGGCGGTCCTCAGGTTGACCGCGGTGGTCGTGATCTTCGTCGCGGCCGCCGGCACGGTGGTCACCGCAGACGCGAGCACCCACCCCGTCTTGGTACCGGAGGTCACCGCACGCCACCCCGCATACGAATCGACGATCGTGACCTTCGCACCCTTCGCCAACGACACCACCGACGCCGTCGAACCCGACGCCCCCGCCCGAACAGTGACCGCCGCCGTCGTCGTCGCCGACACCGGCGCAGACACCGACGGCTTCTTCGCCACCAGCCGCTTGCTGTCCACCCAGCCCGTCGCCGCGCCCAACGTCACCTGAGTCCACGCACCCTCGACCTTCACGACCGAGACCTGCTCACCCTTACGCGCCGTCGCCGCCATCCCGCTCTGCGCCTTCTGCGGACGCAGATGCACCACATCCGTCGTGAACATCGACACCGGCACGGTGGTCACCGCAGACGCGAGCACCCACCCCGTCTTGGTACCGGAGGTCACCGCACGCCACCCCGCATACGAATCGACGATCGTGACCTTCGCACCCTTCGCCAACGACACCACCGACGCCGTCGAACCCGACGCCCCCGCCCGAACAGTGACCGCCGCCGTCGTCGTCGCCGACACCGGCGCAGACACCGACGGCTTCTTCGCCACCAGCCGCTTGCTGTCCACCCAGCCCGTCGCCGCGCCCAACGTCACCTGAGTCCACGCACCCTCGACCTTCACGACCGAGACCTGCTCACCCTTACGCGCCGTCGCCGCCATCCCGCTCTGCGCCTTCTGCGGACGCAGATGCACCACATCCGTCGTGAACATCGACACCGGCGCCGGTGCAGTCTTGAGAGCGAGGTAGTCGCTGTGCGCCCAGTACGTCGATCCGCTGACGGTCAGCCTCCACCAGGCACCGTACGTGCCCGTCCGCGCATACGTCTGCCCATCCGTGATCGATCGCTTGCCGGTCTCGCAACTCGTGGTGGGCGCCTTGCGTGCGTTCAGCGACGCGGTGACGACCACGGCCGTGCCCGACGCCTTCGTGATGCTCGACTCCGCGGGAAGCTTGCAGGCATCCGAACCGGCGGCGGGCGAGCCTCCCGGCATCCGCAGGGCGGACTTCGCCACCCACAACGTGCCCGACCCGTTCGCGACCTGCACCCACGAGCCGTACGTGCCCTTGACCGTCACGGCGGCGGACGTCGCCAGTGCCTTCGTCCCCGACGTGCAGGATGCGACGGGCGCCTTCCGCGCGGTCGTCGCCGTCGCCACGGTCGCCGTTCCCGAGGCCGGTACGATGTCGGCCTTTGCAGGGACGGTGCAGGCGGCGACGGTTGCCGGCGCGCCGGTGGCGTTCGGGACCGCGCCAGGAGCGAACCACTGCACGTAGTAGTTGTAGAAGTTCCGATTGCCGTAGCTCGAGCACCCATCACCCTGCGCGTAGCCCGCTGCGAGCGCCGCGATGTTGGGACGGTACGGCGTATAGATGTAGAGGTTCGCGGTCGCCTGGTTCTTGATGAGGACCTTCGACGTCCCGCACGCGCTGTCCGGGTGCCACTTGACCGTGTTGACCTGCCCGGCGCGGTAACCGTACTTCGTGGGGTTCTTCTTATAGACCTGCTGCTGACGTGCACCCAGGTAGACCTGGTTGACGAACCCGGCGGATGCCGCACTGCACGGCGCCGTATCCGGGCAGTTCATGCCCATCGAGGCACGGTAGCTCCAGTCGGTCGGCTTGGTCGAGGTGACGAGTCCCTGCTCCTTCTGGAGCATGACGAGGATCACCTTCGGGCTGATCCCGCACGCCTTGCCGACCGTCACGACGATCTCGGACGCGCGCACCTTCTTCTTACCGGTGATGGCGTTGCAGTAGGCGTCCTTCGCCTTCGCGGGGAGATCTGCGGTGAAGTTCCGCAGGCACGTGGGACCGGTCGTCGCCTTGCACGAGGGCACGCGGGTCTCGAGGAACGTCTGCGCCTGCGCCGCCGTCATCGAGTTCCCGTTGAAGAATTCGGCGTCGCTGATGATGTAGCCGCCATCCGTGATGGACGGCGGGAGCTCGGCGGCGCGGGCGGCGGACGTCGGCGCGACGGCCATCAGAACCGAGACAGACAGGAGCGCCGCGAGCATCATCGCCATGCTCCGCAGGGACCGTCGGGGCACGGAAGATGTGAGGCGCATGTGAACAGTGTTACTGATGTCGCGCGGTGTTACCAGTCGGACCCGAAGATCAGCAGTACGACACGCCGCCGCTACGACCTTCTCAGCGGGGTCAGAGTTCGGCGTGGAGTTGCCATACGCGCTCCGCGGCGCCCATCCACGTGAAAGCACGACCCCGATCCGCGGCGAGGACGGCCAGGCGGTCCACTGCGGCGGTCGACGCCAACGTGGCGGCCAGCTCGACGCCGAGCGATTCGCCGTCCCCGGGTGCGAGGGCCGCCCCGTCGAGCAGGAGCTCGCGATGCGTCGCACTGTCCGCGGCGACGATGGGAACCCCCAGCCGCAGGGCGTCGAGCGTCCGCCAGGGGAAGGACGTCGTGTCCGAGGGCGCCAGGAACGCAACCGCCCCCGCCAGCACCGCCGCCCGATCGAAGACGTCGAGGCGTCCGCGCACGTGAAGGCGGCGTTCGGGAAGGCCTGCCGCAGCGGCGAGCTCGGCGATGGCCGGCTCCTCACCGTCCGGCGCGTCGATGACCACGACGGCCGTGTCGCGCCCCGATCGCGCGACGGCGTCGAAGCCGGTTCGAAGGCGATCCGACGCGGCCAGGGATCCTGCCATCAGCACGTAACCCTCCGGGACTCCCGCGGCGCGACGGCGTCCGACCTCGTCGGACGGGACTCGCAGCGCCGTGGCGGGAGCTCCCGCTATGACCCGGATACGGTCCCCGAGAGGAGCGAGGTCGGCCACCCGACGGGCGAGTTCGTGCGTGGGCACCACGACCGCGTCGGCGTGCCGCGCCGCGCGGCGAAGCATCGCACGTGCCCAGGCGGCGTCCGCTCGCGGCAGGTCGTCGGGGGCATCCCATGCCCGCGTGTCCCACAGGGTCACGACGGTCTGGTCATGATCGTGGACCCGGTCGTGTTTCACGAGCGGCGCGGCGAGGCTCGCGGAGTGGATGAGGCCGTCGCCCGCGCCGGCGCGCAGACCGCGGCGCCACAGCGCTGTCGCCGCCGCAGATCCCACGGGCAGGCGATCGAGTCCCGTCAGGCCGTCCGCGAGCAGAGACTCGTCGGCCCCGTCGCTCGGAACGATGGCGCGCACGTCGCATCCGTTCGGCGCTGTCGTGACGAGCGCCGCGGCCAGTTCCCTCGAGGCACCGACGACATCCGGCCCGACCCCGGGAGCCGACGGGTCGAACACCACCCGCAGAGTAGTGGTCATCGCTGGTCTCCCTGGTCGCTCACGGTGCGGGGGTCGGTGTCGGCGGGTGCAGGAGTGTCGAGACCATCCCGCGGATGCGCTGCCAGTCGTCCGACGTCGGGTTCTCGGCGTCGAAGCCGACGCTCTCCGGCGTCAGCTCGAGGTCCTGGACCTTCTGGCCCTTGGCCTTCGCGCCGAGGTCGACGAGGTAGGGCAGGAGCGAATCGGGGATGTCCGTCTGCACGAGGTTCTTGCCGGCGGCCACGATGTCGCTGAATCGGGTCAGCACGGTCGAGGGCGTCGCCTGCGCGAGGATCGCGGTCTGCAATTCGCGCTGGCGACGCATGCGGTCGTAGTCGCTCGTCGTGTAGCGCGAACGGGCGTACCACTGAGCCGTCTGCCCGTCCATGTGCTGCGCGCCCTTCTCGATCCAGCCCGTCGCCCACTCCTCGGCGGGCTGATCACGGTAGCGGGGACCGGGGCCCTCGGGGAGGCGCTGCTTCACGGTGATGTCGACGCCGCCGAGCGCGTCGACCAGGTCGGCGAACCCCTTCATGTCGATGAACACGTGGTACGGGATGTCGATGCCGAGGATTCCTTCCGCGGCGTCCTTCGTCGCCTCCACGGCGGCCGTGCTGTTCTGCTTCGCGGCGTCCGGATAGAGGCTGGCGCCGCGGTCTGCGCGGCAGACCTCGACCGCGTTCGTGAGCTGGTTGATGCCCGAGGACCAGCCGCAGCTCGACGACGAGTGTCCCTCGAACCCGTCGGGGTAGAGCTCGCGCATGGGCCCGTCCGAGAACGGCACATGGCGGAGGTCGCGCGGGATGCCGAAGATCGTGACGGCGCCTGACTCGGCGTTCACCGAGACGACGGAGATGCTGTCGAACCGCATGGAGTCCCGCCCCTGCCCGCTGTCGGCGCCGAGGAGGAGGAAGTTGTAGTAGCCGTCCGAGGGAGGGACGCTCGGCCCGTCGGCGAAGATCCCCAGCCCCGACCGGAGCGGGGCGATCACCGACTGCGCCGTATAGGCGGAGGCGGAGGCGGGCACGAGCGCGAGCACCAGGGCGGCGACCACGACAGCCGCGCGCGTGCGCCCGGGCACGCGCCGGAGCCGAACGAGTCGGAGGGTGTCGATCGTCAGGACGACCCACAGCGCCGCGTACGCCCACAGCAGCACCTGCGCACCGATGAGCGTCCACTCCGACGCGACGATCGAGGTCAGCATCGAGCGCCACATCAGCCCGAGGAGGACGCCTGCCGCGAGCACGATCCACATCGCGAACGTCGCGATCAGGCCCACGCGGCCGAACCGCCGGTTGCCTGCCAGGATCTGCGCGGAACCCGGAAGCAGGAAATTGGATGCCACGAGCCACCACGCCCGTCGCGACATGACACGCGGCGCAGCGACGTCGGGGTGGCGGAGCGGTCGCTCTTCGACGAGCGCGCGCCCTCGGGGGGCGGCCGTCGTCGTGCGCGACGGACTGAGGACGCTCATCGCGCTGCTCCCGCGCGGCGCCGGGTCACAGGGAATCCTTGAGGCGCCGGTTCTTCTCCTCGACCTGCACCTCGAGGTCGGCAGCGTACGCGGCGACGGCGTCGGCGACGTCCGGGTCGGAGGAGCCGAGCAACCGCACCGCGAGGAGGCCGGCGTTCTTGGCTCCGTTGATCGACACCGTCGCCACCGGGATACCAGCCGGCATCTGCACGATGCTCAGGAGGGAATCGAGGCCGTCGAGGGTGGCCAGTTGCACCGGCACGCCGATGACCGGGAGGGTCGTGACGGACGCGAGCATCCCGGGAAGGTGCGCGGCCCCGCCCGCTCCGGCGATGATCGCGCGCAGTCCGCGATCCCGCGCCTCGCGCCCGTAGCGCAGCAGTTTGTCAGGCGTCCGGTGGGCCGAGACGACCTCGACCTCGTGCGCGACGCCGAAGTCGGTGAGCACCTGCGAGGCGTCGGACATGATGCGCCAGTCCGAGTCGGACCCCATCACGACGCCGATCAGAGGGGCGGAAGACGAGTGGAGGGGGCGGTTCACTCGACCAAGGCTAGGTGTGCGAGCTTGGAGAACCCCGGAACGGCACGGGTCAATCGGTGAAGAACGCGGCTGCGGCACGGGCCTGGTACACGATGTCGTCGAGGTCATCGCCGGCCACGTTGACGTGCCCCACCTTGCGGCCGGGTCGCGGATCCTTGCCGTACGTGTGAACCTTCGCCGAGGGATGAGCCTCGAGTGCCGCCGGCAGGCGGTCGGCCAGCGAGCCCTCCGACGGCCCGCCGAGGATGTTCACCATGACCGCGTGCGGCGCGCGCAGAGCGGTGTCACCGAGGGGCAGGTCCAGCACCGCACGCAGGTGCTGCTCGAACTGGCTCGTGATCGATCCGTCCTGCGTCCAGTGTCCGCTGTTATGGGGACGCATGGCCAGTTCGTTGACGAGGAGACGCTCGTCCCCCGTCTGGAAGAGTTCGACCGCGAGCATCCCGGTCACTCCGAGGCCGGTGGCGACCGCTTCGCCGATCTCGGCGGCGACGTCCGCGAGGCGCCCCGCCGAACTCGGAGCCGGCGCGATCGCCTCCGCGCAGACACCGCCCTGCTGCACGGTCTCCACGACGGGATACACGACGAGATCACCCGAGGGACGTCGAGCCACCTGCTGGGCCAGTTCGCGGGTGAAGGGCACGAGTTCCTCGGCGAGGAGGGCGGCACCGGGCTCGAGTCCGTCCATCCAGTCGGCGACGTCGGCAGCGCTCGAAACGACGCGGACGCCCTTGCCGTCGTAGCCGCCGCGCGGCGTCTTCACGACCGCGCGCCCTCCGTGCTCGGCGATGAACGCGTCGAGGGATGCGGCATCCGTCACGGCAGCCCATTCGGGCTGGGGCAGACCCAGCTCGGCGAGCTTCGTGCGCATGTCGATCTTGTCCTGCGCATAGGCGAGGGCATCCGGACCCGGGTGCACGGCGACGCCGGCGTCCACGAGGCCGCGGAGGACGTCCTGCGGCACGTGCTCGTGGTCGAACGTGATGACGTCGACGTTCTTCGCGAAGGCGAGCACCGTGTCGAGGTCGCGATAGTCGCCCACGGCAGTGGCCGCCAACCCCGCGGACATCCCCGACTGCTCCGCCAACACGCGGACGTCGATGCCCATCTCGACGGCCGGCGCGATCATCATCCGCGCGAGCTGTCCGCCTCCGACGATTCCGATCTGCAGTGCCATGCTGCTCCTCCCGTCGACACCATCCTGGCGCATCCGGCAGGAGCGTCGTGGCGCTCAGTCGTCGGAGTCGATGATCGGAATGCTGTGGGAGTCGCGGTGCGCGAGGATCTGGCTGACCTCGACCTGATCCGACAGGGTCTCGTGGACGAGGCGCACGGAGGGGATGTCGACCAGTCGCACCGGCTCGTCGACGCCGTTCGCGAGGACGAGCGTGCCGCTCCCCCACAACCGCTGCAGCGGGCCGCGACGCTCCGAGATCGTGTAGCCCCGCGCGTGGGGGATGTCGGTGCGGCGACGGTTCACCAGCCCCGCCCGTTCGATGACCCGCCTCGTCGTCACGGTGTAGGTGTGCGACAGCCAGCGGAGGTACGGGACGACGACCAGGAAGACCAGCACCAGCGCCGCCGCGGCCCACATCATCCACTCCTCGAATGGAGCGGGCAGGTTGCCGGCGAAGTATCCCGCCGCCCCGGCCGTGGCGATGAGGACGAGGGCGGGGAGGAACATCCGCCGCGCGTGGCGTCGCAGTCGTGCGACCACGAGTTCCGGTGACGCGGTCCCGGGCGCGGGCGTGCGGGGACGTCCGGGGTACGCGGTGGGCTGGCTCACACGACCATCATGACGCGCCCCGCCGACAGGCCACCGCCGACGCGCCCGGGTGGCCTGGAGTGGCCGCTCCGGTCGGCGGCGTCACCGCACGTGGACGACATCGCCGGCGGAGACGACGTGGGTGACCCCCGCAGCCTCGACCACGAGGCGACCCTCGTCGTCGATGGCCTGCGCCGACCCGATGAGGGTGGATCCGTCGGGAAGGGACACGGACACGTCGGACCCGATCGTCGTGCACGCGTCGCGGACCGCCGTCGTCGCGAGGCCCGCGGCCGTTCCACCGACGGCGAGATCGGCGATCCCGTCGCGAAGCCTCGTGAGGTAGTCCTCGAGAAGGCGATCCTCGTCGGCCGTGCGGGAGAGGGCCGCGAACGAGGTCGCGGTCGGGACCGGGAGCTCGGCGGCCGTCATCCGCGTGTTGACGCCGGCGCCGACCACGACGGCATGCGGGTCACCGGGCATGACCTCGGCGAGGATGCCGCAGATCTTGAGGCCCCCGACGAGGACGTCGTTCGGCCACTTCAGGCCGACCTCGCGATCCTCGAGCTGGGCGCGCACGGCTGATGTCATAGCCGCGCCTGCGACCAGCGGGATCCACCCTCTCGCCGCAACGGGCACCGCGTCGACGCGCAGCAGGACCGAGACGGCGAGCGCCGAGTCCGGCGGCGTGACCCAGGTCCGGTCGAGGCGTCCGCGGCCTGCGCGCTGGTCGCGTGTGACGACGACCGAGAGATGAGGGTGTGCGTCGGGGTCGTCGAACGCGTCCTTCAGAAGCATCTTGTTCGTCGAATCGACGCTCGGGACGACGTGGAGGCGGGGGGTCACCGCAGCGGCCCGGGGGTATCCGTTCTCGGGGATCGACATGCCGCCACCCTAGAGCTGAGCCGCGATCTCCGCGCTCGGGTTGACAGCGGTGATCTGAGGGATGCCACAGCGGATCCGCCCGGCGATTGTCGCCCGTATCCAACGCCGCCGCGGATGCGCTCGCTAGGGTGGAACGCGTGACCGATCAGCCCGACCTGTTCACGACCGCCGGCAAGATCGCCGACCTGCGT